>JAEIGA010006380.1_pt1 | contig 17964 bp, 15 predicted proteins | sample 9270691 | NCBI WGS metagenome assembly JAEIGA01 (sample SAMN17057246, study PRJNA624740) | gut metagenome | biome: biome; isolation source: fecal sample | host: Bos grunniens | place: China: Xizang | collected 2019
GAGTAGATTGTGGGCTGCAGTACAAAGTCGTCGAATCCTTTGATGCAGAAGAGCGTACAACAGATAATTGCTACGGTCTGTATTGCGCTCATATCGGGTATTGGTGTAACAATACCGATGAATGCCGACAGGATGCCACCCATGAGCGGGCCTGCGTAGGGGATGACGTTCAAGATTCCCATCACAAAGCCGATAAGCAGTGCGTTGTCGGTCTTCATGCCGAAGAGAATCATGGCAATGGAGATGATAACCATCAGAATAAGACTCTCGGTCAGAATACCCGCAAAGTAACGTGACAGCAGATAGGTGATTGAGTCCAGCGCTCGCGTCACATTCTGCTGCAGTCGCTCGGGGAACATAGCCTTCACCATGGCGTAGAACAGACCATCCTCCTTTAGGAAGAAGAATGTAATGAATGCAATCGAAAAGATGGCAATCAGTGCCGATAGTGCCGTGCCTATGATCGAGGTAAAGGTGTTGTTGATGGTGTTGTAGTTGATGAATTGGCTCAGCGTATCAACAATGGTATCGGTCAGCGAGAAGTGTGTCTCGGGCAGGGCAAACATACGTTGCAGATAGGCCTGCGCATGCGAGATAGGCTCCTCTACAGAGGCCAGTACGGTCGGAAAATCGAGGTGAGCAAACTCGTTAATCTTATTGGATATAAGAGGGATAAAGAGCGACATGATCGACAGGAATACCGCCAGTATAATTACAATCGTCAGCGATGCTGCCGCCCAGCGGGGCACAGCGAAACGACCTATGCGACGCTGCACAAGCCAGTTGACCAGCGGACGTCCCATAATGGCCAGCACCGCCGATACGAGGATGTAGATAACTACAGACGAGAAGTACCACACTAAAAACAGTATGGCCGCTGCGACTATTAATCCTACCGTGGTGCGTAATATGTTTTGCGGTGTTATCGCCATGTCTTACTCCTTGCGTAATCTTACGATGGGTGTCTGCGAACCTACAACGGGATCGCCAATCTCAACCAGCAGCTCGCTGTTTTTGGGTACCAGCACGTCAATGCGTGAACCGAACTTGATAAATCCAAAGACGTCATTCTGGTTTACCTTGTCGCCAACCTTGATGTATGATACGATACGGCGGGCGATAAGGCCTGCTACCTGACGGAAGAGGACTCTGTTTCCGTCGTCGAGCTTTACAACGGTCGTCGTGCGCTCATTCTCGGTCGATGACTTGGGGTGCCATGCGATGAGGAAGCGACCGGGGTGATACTTGTAGTACTCCACCTCTCCGGCTACAGGCATCCAGTTCATGTGGATGTTTGTCACCGACATGAAGATCGAAATCTGAAGCATATCCTCCTTGATATACTCATCCTCATATACCACCTCGGTAACGACCACGCGGCCATCGCATGGTGAGAATACCAAATCGGCATCGTGGATCTTCACACGACGCGGCTCACGGAAGAATGCGACGATGAAGAGCCAAAAGGCTACGAGGATAACGCCGCTGGTGATGAGCAGTCCGGCCTCGGAGTGGCTCTGGAAGTAGTAGATCATACCCCATAATGCAAGGCATATAAGTCCCGATGTGGCGATGATTTTATGACCCTCTTTGTTGATTTTCATATGATTGAAGTTTTAGGTTTCTTATTTAAAATATAAATGCATATACGCATGCGTAAACAAATACAAATGGAGATGATAGAATAAGGGCATCAAAACGATCCAGCCATCCGCCATGGCCGGGGATGATGTTGCCCGAATCCTTCACGTTGACCGATCGCTTCATCAGCGACTCTACCAAATCACCAAACACGCCCGAGAGCGCAGCAACCAGCGCCAGCCCCATCCATGCTACGGTGTTGGCATCAAGGATTATGGCAGCAACGTAGCCCATTGCCACGGCGCCAGCCAATCCGCCGAAGAAGCCCTCCCATGATTTTTTCGGAGAGATGCGCTCAAAGAGGCGGTGACGGCCGAGTGTGATGCCGAACAGGTAGGCAAAAACGTCGTTAGCCCATATGATAAATATGTAAAAGAGCACAATCCATGGATTCCACTCTCCATTGCCAAGCAGCATAGGTATCACGAGCAGCAGCGACATAGGCAGTGCCACATAGAGTGCACCCATTATTGATGATGCAATGTTGGCAATCGGTGTCGCACTCTTGCGATAGAGCTCGCAGATACACATCAGGGGTACAAGCAGAACCAATACACCCAACGCTGCGATGATAAGTGTTGAGCCTGTGCTGTCGCTCTGCCTGCTGAAGAAGAGCATAACGGCCAGGTTAATACAGAATACCACAATACCCATAAATGTGCCCAGCAGTTTCATGGGCGAGTAGCCGGCCTGCTCAGCCATGCGGTAGAACTCCCACATGCCACCTATGGCGATCACGCCCATCAGTGCCACAAAACTCCACTGCGAGGCGAGTATGGCTCCGAGCAGTACGACAAACATGACGATGCCGCTGAGGGTTCGTATAATGAAGTTTCTTAATTTATCGCTCATAGTCTGAATGTTAGTCGGCAACGGTTACGCCTGCCATTGCGGGTGTTGGGTTCTCTTCCGTTGCGGGGTTCTCCATCATTGCAGCCTTAGTCTGTGCCGACTCACCCAGGATGGGGATAATATCCTCGGCATAGATTGTCTCCTTCTCGAGAAGAAGGTCGGCCATTGCATTGATCTTATCGTTGTTGGCCTCGATGATGGCACGGGCGCGCTCATATGCCTCCTCCATAATGCGGCGTACCTCGCTGTCGATCTCTACGGCAGTATGCTCGCTGAAGGGCTTTGTAAATGTATCGCGTGTGCCGCTGGCATCGTAGTAGCTGATGGGGCCAATCTTCTTGCTCATGCCATAGAAGGCTACCATGGCGTATGTAATCTTGGTTGCACGTTCCAGATCGCTCAGCGCTCCAGCTCCCAGTGTGCCGTAGTTTACCTCCTCGGCAATACGGCCTCCGAGCATACCGGCAAGCTTAGCCTCCAGCACCTCATTGGTGACGTGAACGCGCTCCTCGTCAGGTACCGACCAGGTGGCACCCAGACTGTTGCCGCGGGGGATAACCGTAACCTTGAGTACGGGATCGCAATCCTTGAGCATCCACATAACCGTAGCGTGGCCAGCCTCGTGTATGGCTGTGGCGCGTCGCTCGGCCTGCGACATGGTCTTATTGCGCTTCTCCAGACCCCCTACAATGCGGTCGATGGCGGCCATGAAGTCTTCACGCTCAACCTGTGACTTATTGTTGCGGGCAGCGATCAGTGCCGCCTCGTTACATACATTGGCAATATCGGCACCCGAGAATCCCGGAGTCTGCTTTGCAAGGAACATACGGTCGATGCCCTCGGCTAATTTGAGGTTACGCATATGCACACCGAAAATCTCCTCGCGCTCCTTTACATCGGGTAGACCTACGTCGATCTGACGGTCAAAACGACCGGCACGCATCAGCGCCTTGTCAAGGATGTCGGCACGGTTGGTTGCTGCCAGTACGATCACGCCAGCGTTGGTCTGGAATCCATCCATCTCGGTGAGCATCTGGTTCAGCGTATTCTCACGTTCGTCGTTGCCCGAGAAACCTGCATTCTTGCCACGAGCGCGACCGATGGCATCAATCTCGTCGATGAATACGATACAGGGAGCCTTCTGCTTTGCCTGCTCAAACAAGTCGCGTACACGCGATGCACCAACACCTACGAACATCTCCACGAAGTCCGAACCCGAAATAGATAGAAACGGTACATTTGCCTCGCCAGCTACAGCCTTGGCAAGCAGTGTCTTACCCGTTCCCGGAGGGCCTACAAGCAGTGCGCCCTTGGGTATCTTGGCTCCCAGCTCGCGATATTTGTCAGCCTTGCGCAGGAAGTCCACAATCTCCATGATCTCGACCTTGGCCTCCGACAGACCTGCAACATCCTTGAATGTTACACGCTTCGAGGGGTTATCCTTGTCGAACTCCTGTGCTCGGGCCTTGCCTACGTTCATTATGCCACCGCCGGCACCACCTCCACCGCGCGACATGCTGCGGATGAAGAAGAACCAAACTCCCACGAGGAATACCCATGGCAGGATATTGAGCAATATCTCGCTCCAGCCAGTAGTCTCGTTCAGATACTCCAGCGTTACGGGATTATCCTCCAGACCTGAATCGGTGATGGCCTGCTTGACGTCGCGATCGAGAATATCTACCGAGCCGATGGTGAAGTTGAGCTGCTCACCCTGCTCGGGCAGATTCTTGAAGAGGCTGTTCTCCTCACCTGCGCGGTATGATGCAATGGCCTCATCGGTGAGGTATACCTGTGCAGTATTCTTGTTAACAACCTTTATGCGCTCTACCTCGCCCTGGCGAATCATCTGCTCCACCGTGTTCCAGTCGCTGGTTATGGGTACAGCACGTCCCTCACCAAAGAAAGAGTATATGATGATGGCGACAACGATTCCCGCCCATACCCACATGAAGTTGAAGCGGAACGTGTAGATGTTGATATTTTTGTTATTTCTCTTTTTTGCCATAATTTTTTATAACTCGTATTCGTATTTCTTCATGGGTGCGTCGGCCCACAACTCCTCCAGTCGATAGAACTCTCTGAGTTCGGTCTGGAAGATGTGTACCACCACATCCAGATAATCCATTGCAATCCAGAAGGCGTTCTGCTGACCCTCAATGCGCCATACCTTCTCACCCAGCTTCTCCAGCACCTCCTGCTCGATGCCGTCGGCGATAGCTGCAACCTGAGCCGTAGAGTCGGCGTTGCAGACAACGAAGTGTGAACAGATGGCTCCGTCGAAACCTTCGAGATTCAATGATACAATATCCTTACCTTTTTTGTCCTGAATAGCGGTAACTATAGTTTCAATCAGTTTTTCCATAAATGTTTTTGTGCCCCAAAGGGGAAATTAAATTGTTTGTACTTTTACATAGGTATGTAATCGCACAAAGATACAATTTTTTTATGACACTGCGAAAATTATTGCAAACTGTTTTCTCTGTTTGCATATAAACGAGAAAATGCGGCTGCTATTTTATAGCAAACCGCACTTTTTTGGTCTTTTTGTATGATTTTTATCTGGCCGCAAGTTCCATCTGCATCTTCTCGAGGATTGTACTCTCCAGAGCGTTGATGATGGAGTTCTTGACATATGTACGCCTAACGGCAATGGCTATACGTCGCGATGTGGCACCCTTGGCCAGCGTCTTGATCTGGCTTTTGCGCGCTGCGGGGATATACTCCAGTGCCATCTCGGGAATGATGGTCATGCAGGCTGTGCAGTCAACTATTCGCATCAGCGTGTCGAGTGATCCCGACTCAAAGTAGTAGTGCGCTGGCGTATTGCGTCGAGCCTGGCACAACTCGAGAATCTGATCACGCATACAGTTACCCTGACTCAGTAGGATGAGATCCTTCATATCAATATCTTCGATGCGGATGTTCGAGCGCTCGAAGAGCGGATTTGCCGGTGATACGTAGGCGTAGAATCGGTCGCTGAACATGTCGCGTTCGAGTATGCCCTCACCGCATGTTCCGCTGGCCACCAGCGCGGCGTCAATCTTGTCGCGACGCAGGGCTTCGATAATATCGCCCGTAACCATTTCGCGAATCTCCAGTTCCACACGAGGATAGCGTTTTACGAAGTCGGGTATAAACTTATGCAACAGGTAGGGTGCGATGGTGGGGATAACACCCAGTCGCAACTTGCCGGCGGTCTCGCCCTTTAGCTCTGCTACCGATTCGCGGATGGTGTTGTAGGCCTTCAGTGTCTCCTGTGCCTGTGCAATTACGACAGCTCCCGCCTCGGTAGGGATGACCGGTTTTTTAGAGCGGTCGAGAAGGATTACGCCCAGCTCTTCCTCCAGCGATTTTATCTGCATTGAGAGTGATGGCTGGGTGACAAAACAGTGCTCCGATGCGGCCGAAAAACTGCCGCAGTTTGCTACCTCGATAAGGTACTGTAATTGAATGATTGTCATATGTTTATTTGTTTGCTATAATCTCTACAATGTTGCCTTCCACATCCTCCACTACAGCCTCATAATAACCGTCGCCAGTGACTCTAGTCTCACCCACTATGCGATGCCCGTCACAGCGCATACGCTCCACCAGTTTGTCCACATCTTTGCGCTCGCCAACGCATATGCTGAGGTGCGCCCAGCCCTTCGTGTAGCCTCTTCTTTCTGATGCCGGATCAATGTCGGTGCGGTGCATCAATTCGATGCGCGACAAGCCCGCAGGAAAGCTCAGAAAATAGGATGAGTAGCCTTTGCTTGGGTTGCGATATATGTCATTGGCAACGCAGGCGAAGTAGGTTGTATAAAACTCTCGCATGCGCTCCAGATCGTCGCACCATATGGCAATATGGTCTATTTTCATGGTGATGAGGATTGAATGTGTTATACAAAATTATAAAAAAAAATTATAGCGCACAACTTTTTTGGCTCATCGGCGATAAATTGTTACTTTTGTAGTTAATATATATTATATCAAGGGAATTTAACCGAAAAAAACGATACAAGAAATATGGGAAAAATTATTCTTACGGGCGACCGCCCCACCGGAAAACTTCATTTGGGACACTATGTAGGCTCTCTGCGTCAGCGAGTTGAGTTGCAGAACTCGGGAGAGTTTGAGAAGATATTTATCATGATTGCCGATGCGCAGGCTCTGACCGATAACGCAGACAACCCCGAGAAGGTGCGTCAGAATATCATCGAGGTAGCGTTGGATTACCTCTCTTGCGGCATCGATCCTACCAAGTCTACCATCTTCATTCAGAGCATGGTTCCCGAGCTGACAGAGTTGGCGTTCTACTATATGAACCTTGTGACTGTTGCTCGTCTGGAGCGTAACCCGACCGTAAAGACCGAGATCGTTATGCGCGAGTTTGGCAAGTCAATTCCTGTAGGTTTCTACACCTATCCTATTTCGCAGGCATCGGATATCACGGCATTCCGTGCTACCACCGTACCCGCAGGTGTGGATCAGGAGCCTATGATTGAGCAGACTCGCGAGATCGTTCATAAGTTCAACTCAGTGTATGGCGAGACTTTGGTTGAGCCCGAGATCCTGTTGCCTTCAAACTCAGCATGTCTGCGTCTGCCAGGTACTGATGGCAAGGCCAAGATGTCGAAGTCGCTCGGCAACTGCATCTATCTGTCTGATACACCTGAGGATTTGCGCAAGAAGGTAATGTCAATGTACACCGATCCCAACCACATCCGCATTGAGGATCCAGGTCAGATCGAGGGTAACTGCGTATTTACTTATCTGGATGCCTTCTCATGCACTGATCATTTTGCTGAGTTCCTGCCCGACTATGCGTGTCTGGATGAGTTGAAGGCTCACTATCAGCGTGGCGGCCTGGGTGACGTGAAGGTTAAGAAGTTCCTCTACGCCGTACTGCAGCAGATGCTGGAGCCTATCCGCGCACGCCGTAAGGAGTATGAGCAGGATATTGAGGGTGTATATGAGATTCTGCAGAAGGGTTGCAAGGTAGCTCGTGAGGAGGCTGCTGAGACGTTGAATATGGTTCGCAACTCGATGAAGATTAACTACTTCGATGATAAGGAGTTGATCCGTCAGCAGTCGGAGATGTACAAGGCTGGTAAGTAATTGTTTCTATATCCCATCAAAGGGAAGGGTATATGTTTAATAATCTAAGGATAACGATATTATCTCGACTGCGTGATGTTATTCTTCGCCTGAGCAATCGCCTGAGCGAGCGACAGATGCTGGCCGTACTTGCTATTACGGTGGGTCTGCTGGCTGGCTTGGGTACGTGTCTGTTTGAGATGCTGTTGCATGGTGTTAAGGAGGCGCTTGTGGCTTGGTTCCCATCGGATCGGGCGCAGGCTCTCTTGCTGGTTTACCCAGCCCTTGGTATCATCCTGGCGACGTTGTTTGTCAAGTACATTGTGCGTGACGAGATTTCTGAGGGTGTTACGCGTGTACTCTACGCGATGGCGCGCCGCGACTCGCGTATTGCCAGCCATAATTGCTGGTCATCAATCGTGGGCGGTGCAACAACCATTGGCTTTGGTGGTTCGGTGGGACCTGAGGCCCCCATTGTGCTTACGGGTGCCGCTATTGGCTCCAATGTGGGAAAAATAGCGAGATTGAATTACAAGCAACTCACGCTGCTCTTGTGCTGTGGTGCGGGAGCGGCCGTGGCTGCGATTTTCAAGGCTCCGATTACGGGAGTGGTATTCGTGCTGGAGATCCTTATGCTCGATATTACCTCTGCATCGGTCTTTCCTCTTATTCTCGCATCTGTTACAGCAACAACTACGGCGCTTATTTTCAGAGGCTTTGACCCCATATTTGCAATCAATCTGAGTGAGGCTGATGTCTTTGTGATCAGGCAGATTCCGCTATACATTCTGCTCGGAGCTTGTTGTGGCCTGATGTCGTACTACTTTACCTCGGTCAATTCAAAGGTTGCATCATTTGTTAAGCGCATCGATTCGCAGTATAAGCGATGGGCATTTGCCGGCATTTTGCTGGGTGTGCTGATCTTTATCTTCCCTCCTCTGTATGGTGAGGGTTATCGTAGTCTGACGGCATTTATGCACGGTAATGTGCAGGCCCTGTTTGCCAACTCTATGTTCTTTAAGTTTAGAACAATTGAGTGGGTAGCAATCATCTATGCCATTGCTATCATGTTCTTCAAGGTGGTGGCTATGGCTACCACTAACGCCTCGGGTGGTGTCGGAGGAACGTTTGCTCCTTCGCTCTTCGTTGGCGCATATATGGGTGCTATCGTGGCATTGATTTGTAATGCCTGCTTCGATTGGAATGTGTCGGTGGTCTCGTTCTCACTGGTCGGTATGGCAGGTGTTATGTCGGGCGTTATGAAAGCACCGCTCACAGCCATATTTCTCATCGCGGAGTTGTCGAATGGCTATGGTCTGTTCATCCCGCTGATGATTGTGGCGGCTATCTCGTTTGCCGTTGATTACACACTCGACCGCGATTCGATCTACACCAAGCAGTTGCGTATGCGAGGCGAGTTGCTTACGCACGACAAGGATCAGTCGGCATTTGTATTTATGCGTCTGGAGGAGTTGATGGAGACCGACTTTATACGAATTAAGGAGAATATGACCCTGGGCGATATTGTCCACATCATCTCATCGGCGCGACGCAATATCTTCCCCGTGATCGACAACTTCGGTCATCTGCTGGGTGTAGTGCAGCTGGACGATCTGCGTGAGGATATGTTCAAGCAGGAGAAGTGGGGTCGCTCGATTACATATTACATGATCCAGCCACCATATAAGATTCTCGAACATGAGATGGTGCAGAGCATTCTGCCCCATTTTGAGGAGAATCATACGTGGATGCTGCCCGTGGTGGATAAGAATAACCGCTATCTGGGCTTTATCTCTAAGTCACGTATCCTGAACGCTTATCGTGAGGCGCTGGTTAAGATTTCACATTAGAATGACACATATTAAAAATATAGTTTTCGATTTTGGAGGTGTGCTTGTGGATTGGAATCCACGTTACCTCTATGATAAGTATTTTGGCGACAAGGAGCAGAGTCAATGGTTTTTGGATAATATATGCCTCTACTCCTGGAACCTGCAGATGGATGGTGGAAAGCCCTTTGCCGATGGTGTTAAGGAGTTGCAGGCCGAGCATCCCGAGTGGGCGGAGGCTATCGGAATCTATCACACCCGCTGGATTGAGATGATGGGTGGCGAAGTGGCTGGCACGGCCGATGTGCTGCGCCGTCTAAAGCAGTTGGGATATAAGATTTATGGCCTTACCAACTGGTCTGCCGAAACTTTCCCGATGATTCGTGATACATATCCCGTTTTTCAGGAGTTTGATGGTATAGTTGTCTCGGGCGAGGAGCATCTGCTCAAACCCTATGCACCCATATATCATTGCCTGCTGGAGCGTTATGGTCTGCAAGGCGAGGAGTCGCTCTTTATTGACGATAACGCTGATAATGTAGCTGCCGCAAGGGAGGTCGGTATGCATTCGGTGCGATTCACCGATGCCGCGAATCTGGTGCAGCAATTACGCGAATTTGGAATAGAGATATAAAAAAAAGAGGTTGTCAACACGTGTTGGACAACCTCTTTTTTTTATTAGTAGTGCAGCTCCATGCCATCTACCCAGAGAACACTTTTCGAACCTCCGGTGAAGTAGTCACCCAGCATACTTGCAGCACACGATATGATAATGTGCGTGGGTTTGCGCGATGTTGAGGTGTACTCGATGGGAATCTCCACCTTGATCCATCCGTCGGTAGACTTATCGCTCACGTATGAGCCATAGCCAATGACCGCCTTCGACGTGGGGTCGAAGAAGGTGCTTCGATCGGTAGTGTTGATCTGAACGGGGCTGTCGGGCGTACCGCCATATGTGCGGTAATCCCAATCTCCCAATGCAACAAATACCTGGCAGCGGTCCATGTCACCCACCTTTACGGGATCGTTGTCGGGGGCGCCGTTTACATGGTCGATGGGGCTGGATTTGTATTTGAGCCAAAGGGTGAGTGAGCGAGGACGGAGCGTGAAGGGACGTCCGAAATTCACCACGCCGCCCGTTGTGCCAATCACGCGGTCAAACTCGCCAGAGAAGATGTTTCCTGCGGCAAACTTTACAATCACATACTGCGACTCCAGCTTAACCGACGACTTGCCCTCGGCTACATCGCCCGTGTCGGGGTTGGTAATTGAGTATGACGAACCTACCGTAGTAGAACCCTTATTGCCCGTATCCCACCATTTGGTCTGTATTTCTGCAGTAGTTGAGGCGGGATCGTAGAATGAGTAGTACTTATCCGACTCCGCGTTGCTGTAAGTCTCGAAGCCGGCATTGGGCAGCTGTCGTATCTCCTCGGTGGTGAAACTGCGGGGTTGCGTCTGATTGTTGCCGCTATATGCGTAGCATTCGTATGTGGTAAGCGGCGAGAGGTTCTCGATGGCGGCAGAGAAATCACCGCCGTTTGAGCTAATCTTATCGCCACTGATGTCTATCCACTCGCTATCGCCCTGTTTGCGGTATTTGAAGCCGTTTGTCTGGCCGGCAATACCCGTTGCACGTACCCATGCAACACCTGTCCAAGCATCTACGCTCTTGATCTCTACCAGAGTCTCGGTCTGCTCGATGAAAATCATCCACTTCTCGCTCAGACCATGAGCCGAAGCAATAACCTCGGCACCATGAGTGAAATCCTTGAGTTTGGAGATGGCGGGCGAGTAGGTTGTAACCTCGCTTGCACCTAACTTAAGCGATGTGACGGTAATATTGGATTTACTCTCCGTAGAGTTTACGTATGTCACTACGCGGCGGTTTGCAACGTCAATCTCGCTGGCTCCGACCTGTCCCTTGACGGTAAAGTATCGCTCGATGGGCTGTTCTGCCTTGATGGTCCAGACGTAGTCCTGATATGTGGTGAGCGTAACCGAGAGATCGCTCGTCAGGTCGTGTTCGCCCGTAATATCCCACGACATGGTGGTCTGCTCGTTGTCGAAGAGTACCTCACGTATGTTTACTCGTCTGATATCTGTCGGCTCACTCAGTGTGATGGTGACGGTGCGCTGGTCGGAGTTGATTGAAACTGCTGTAGCTCCATCTACCACCATGCTGGTGATCTTGGGAATGATCACCGGATAGGGGAGATCGTTCTCAATGCAGCCCACGAGTGTGGCAAACAGAAATGTGCATATTGCGAAAATCTTTTTCATACTCTTCTGCTATAAGTGTATTGACAAACCGATGCTGATGTCGAGGATGTCGAGTTTGAAGTTGGCCTTTGAGAAGTTGCGCGTGCCAATCACCTCTCCATTCTTGACATACTTGGTGTTGTTGTATGATACGCCACCGATACCGATTGAGACGTGTGTACTGATGTTGTTCATGGCAAATACAACAATACCAGGATGCAGGCTCAGCTTGACCTGATTGCTCTTGGTGTATGTGTCCTGCGTCTGCTCGTTATATATGAATCGTGTTCTTCCGTTAGTATATCCCAGCATGATGTCGCTGAACAGACCGATGCGTCCCTTACTATCCAGACCGATGTACGAACGGTGATAAATGGCTGTCTGCACGGATGACATATCGGCATGTATATCCTCGATGTGGAATGCCAGATCGTCGCTCAAAAAGCTAAGGTCACCACTCTGCACATTTCCCGATGCCGACGTATACTGGAAGCGCATACCAATCGACCGGTTGTCGCGATATGAGTATGCTACAAAGGGGGCAACCTTTGTCATTGCTCCATTGGCGTTGATGTTGTTCAGCAGCAACATGTACTCGCTATTGTCGCTCGACATGCTCACGTGCGATATCTGTGCACCCAGCTGCCACTCGCCCTTGGGGATGATAAGATGCTGCGACAAACCGCGCTTCTCTTTTTTATCCAGACTATCGGCCTTGTTAATTTCGCCACCGAGCCTGATGGTCTCGCGTTTGGGCTTATCCTGCGCCATTGCTCCTGTACCAAAAAGTAGTGCTACGGATAGGAGTAATATCTTAAAAAGTGTTTTCATCATATCTCCTCCTATTATAAGTAGTAAGCCAGTCCGAATCCAATGGACAGGATGTTTACCTTGAAATTAATCTGTGTAGTCTCGCGCCCGCCCGTGTTGACCTGATTGTGGATCTGATCAACGCTGGTGTACTGCAGGCCGAGCATGCCGACATTGAGCTCAACGGCCACATGGTCGTTGATAAAGGCGATCATGCCGGGGTTTATACCGAGCGATAGAGAGTTCGACTTCTCGTATGTGCCAACGATGCTTGTTCCATGGCCGTCGATAAGTTTTGCCTGTCCTGTACTATATGCCAGCTGCATCTCGTTGAAGAGCGCAAAACGCTTCGAAGAGCCCAGAGGGATGTAGTTACGGTAGATGGCCATCGCCGAGAAATCGTGATTGAGCGAGAAGTAATCCTTGACGTTGATATTTATCTCGTCAAAGCTCATTCCCGCCGAATCGACACTTAACAGGTTACGGCCATAGCCGAAACGCATACCCAGACCCATGTTGTCGCGTATCATGTAGCAGAACATGGGGCTCACCGTAAAGCGATAACCCGTAGAGTTGATGTCCTCGATGATGAGGAAGTTGTAACTATCGTTCTTGTGTGTCGAGTAGGCAACCTGACCGCCAACCATCCACGTGCCCTTCTTTGTGAAGGTCGTGGAGTTGAGATCGAAGCCACGATCATAACGCTGTGCATGGGCGCCGCTGACGCCCACGAAGCACAACATTATAGATATTAAAATCAGTTTTCGCATGCGGAATCCGATTTTTGCCACTCTGTGGTGGCCGTTTTATAATTACTTAGTTACGATATACGATATCGTCGTCGTATACGAGCTCAAAGCCGTCAACCCACATCTCACTTGACTCACTACCAACAAAGTAGTCTCCATACTTACTTGACGCACATGAGATGATGATATGCGTCGGTATAGTTATAAGGTCTCGATATACTATGTCGAGTGTTACTTCCTGCCATTCATTCCAAGCTTTTGTGCTTGTAGTGCCATTTATATTTGCGGTATAAGTAGCGGCGGCATCACGAGTGATTTGAATATCACCATAAGCAATAGTTGCAGCGTCTGTATTGAAATCAACAAAGGTTGCTGTATTTGTTGTGTTCACCTGTACAGGGCTAGCAGATGTTCCGCCATAGGTTTTCGGGTCCCAAGTTCCTAAAGCTACTTTGATTTGGCCAATATCATAATCGTTGGTAGTTAGAGCCTCGTTGGCGGGACCGCCTGGATCTGTAACTTTGCCAGAATTATATTTTACCCAGAATTTAAGTTTTGAGGGACGACCCACAAATGGACGGCCAAAGTTTACTTTACCGCCAGCAGTGCCGATAACGCCTGCGAATTTGCCGCTAAACAGGTTTCCTGCTGCAAACTTGATTACAGCATTAACTGATTGCAATTTGGCAGAAACATTTCCATCTTTCTTGTCAGAAGAGTCGACTGCACATATGATTTTGTTTCCCATAATAGATCCTTCATTACCAGAGTCCCACCATATATCTGTTCCACTAGCGTAGAAGACAGGATAGTCGCCAGACGTATTATACTCTTCCAGACTACCATTGGGGACAGCGGGAGCTGCGTCAGTTGTCAGTTCGCTTACGCTGTCGATTGTTACCTCCTCGCCGGTCTTAAGACTCTTTACCACTAAGCGGTATGAATAATCGGTTGCAGGAGTCAGACCAGTAAGTACGCCATCGTAAATGCCATCACTACCTGTTGCTGCTACACGGCTTGCTGCGCTCCAATTGGGGTTGCCATCATTAGAGGCTGTGTACTCGAAATAGACGTAGTTGGGGTCGTACTCAGTAATATCCACATCGGCGTGTACCGTTGCGTGGCTTGCCCAAAGCTCATAGCCGTATGAGCGAGAGATGCCCGTCGAGGTAGGCTCAAAGATGATCTCCTCGTAAATATCATCAAGAGACTTATCCACCTTCAATGTGAATGACAGCACGCCATCACGCTCGGTATAGGTCATGCCGAGGTTGTACTGCTTACCCTGCTCTACAACGAACGACTGACCTGCGTTGGTAAATGTCTCGCCATTGTTCAGCGTACCCTCGAACGACCAGTGCAAAGTCTGCTCGATAGCAGTATTATCGCTGATGATGAAGTAACCCAGCTTACCATCTTCCGCAGAGGTATATACCAGCGAATTGCCGGCCTCATCGGCGATAGTTACCTTATAGTTAGAGAATGCAACATCACCGCTCTTGATACCATCGCCAAAGGCGACCTTTGTTACAGCATTGTTGATCTTTGCCAACACCTCGATTGATGTAGGCGCATTGTTGCCTGCAACTACGGCAAATTCGGTAGATCCCTTGTAGCTGGGCTGATCCCACGATGCAATGGTGGGTTCAGCCTTTACAACCTCACCAGCCTTTACATCAACACGGTATTTGTCCGTACCCTTTGTGGCAGGCAGGTATATAGGGTTGGGGATATTGCTTGAGCCTACATAGCGACGAGCCATACCCTCAAATGCAGGCTTGTATATCTCGATAACGGCACTCTCCAGCAACTCGGTATTGCTCATAGCTCGAGTAGAGAGAATGGTGTTATCGTCATTTACTGAAATGCCGTAAGAGAGTGAGATAGCACCCTGCTCGGCTACGGTCTCCGTAACATCTTTCTTACAAGACGTAGTGGCCAAGAATGCGCCAACGGTGAGCGCAAGGAATAATATCTTTTTCATACTACAATCTTGTTTTACTTATTTTCGTAATTGGGAACATTCATAATGATTGTAACGGTATTCTTACAACCAGTCTGATCTTGTACATTCATCGTAAAGGTGTGTGTGCCTGGGAAACCGAGAAGTGGCGTTTGTGCTGCACCAAGATCAAATGGAACTTCTGTCATTTCGAGCATCTCCTCGCCGTGGGGGAATGGCACGATGTCGAAGATTCCTATAGCCAACTCTGAAGGGTAAACCAGATCCACAACGGGGCCACCTACAACGTCGAGTGCTTTCATAAAATTGGAACTATCCGAAGAGATCTCTACCGTAAACGTGCGTACACCATTGGGAACCTCAGCATTCATCGTAAGCACAAGCGGAGTAGTGCTTGCAGGGATGACGATAGGCTGTGTGATGTCGAAATCGCAGGTGCTCACCAACTTAATGCCTCCATCGCCCAAGGGTGCGTTAGGATCGGTGCCAAGAGTAGACTCCTGACCATCGACAACCTCCTCCAAGGGGAGATCCTCAACGTAGTCGTTGATTTGGATGTCGAACGTTGCATTGCCCTCCTCATCGACCTTCTTGATGAAGGTGATATGACGCCACGTCTTTGCAGAAACACCCTCGAAAGCCTTGGTCATGCTGTAGCGCTTAACCTCGCCGTTGTCGTTCAGGTCCATCTCGCCGGTAAACTTAACCTCCAAAGTGGTGCCGTTAGGCAATACATTGAAGTAGCCGGCACGCTCCTCGCGTGTTACGCGTCCATTCGCATAGTTAAGAGCATAGGTCAACGCACTGCCGCTATCATTGTTATATGTCACGGTAGTAGATGAGTTGCCACGTACCATCTTTTTGAAATCGTCGTTGTAATCAACCGTCACCTTGTGTTGTAACAGTGTGCAGACAACATCGCCTGATAGTGTGGTCACATTACCTGCGGTGATAGAGATGTCATCGACGGTTGCACCATATACGGGGTTCTCCCAATCAGCAGCGGGAACATCAGCCTTGGTGCTACGTACGGTCATCGTGTATGTCTGTCCATCCTTGCTCTCGGGCAGCGAGATTCCATTAGCCTGCTTGGCAGAGCCATAGCTGTCGTCGAAATATACTGTACCATCCGCACCCGTAATAGTAATGTGGTAGGTGTCATCAGCGTTTACAATTTCACCAGCGCGTGTGCCCAACTCCTCTACCGAGGCATCAACACCGATCTGTAGATTGGCAAACGAGAGAGTTCCGAACCCCTGCTTGTTACCAGTCGGGTACTCATACTTGTCCTTGTCGCAAGCGACAACGGCCATAGAGAGCATTAATACTGCAAAAATTCTTTTCATATCGTGTTTATTTTTATTTATCAATACTTTTGCGGATTACTATTCGGGGTTAATCTCTGTAGGCATATCTACCATATTCTCCTCGGCGATTTCGGTGCCGAAGGTAATCTGAATGGTGCCCGCCTGGCCAACATTTGATGCCGAGAACTTCAGAGTGTAGCACTTGCCACCCTTGATATCAGAGAAACTCTTCTCGAAGGCGTACTGCTTCGACGTGGAATCTTCGTCCTGTGCCTGAGAGGTGAGTGTAGCCTTTACTGTGAGTGTGGAGTTGTTTACGAACATACCCATAGTCTGATTGGCTCCGTAGGTAAGAGCCTTCTCGCCACCGTTTGATGTAAGGGTGAAGTCGGTCCAGTCGTAGTAGGCCTTGAACATCTCGTCGAATTCAATTCTGACGATTGAGTTTTGCAATGTCACTGGAACAACGACTGCGGTGTCACTGCCGCCATTGATTGTAACGTTGGCAACCTCGCCGGCAAATATAGGGCTACCCATTGAACCTTCGTCGTAGCTAGCCTTAACGGTGTAGGTGCCAGCATCGAGAGCTACCTTGCCGTCGGTCATGTCGGCAATCTTGCCGTTGAACGCCGTGTCGCCATATTTGTCGGTGACGGTAAATGTAAAATCATTCTTGCTTGGGGCTGTGTAACCCGTAACTTCGGCAATGCTTACAGCAGCACGAGTTACCAGCTCTACGCTCTGCTCAGCTTGTGTGTCGAAGACCATGCTTCCCTTAACATCTGTCGAGGGATCGTTGGCATCGTTGCACGAGATGGCCGCACAAAGGACCAATGCGCAAAGTGAAAGTTTGTAGAATTTCATTTTTTTGATCTTTATTGTTTATATATTATTTATTCGCTTACAATTTGAACTTTTACATTGTCAATGTACAACCAATATGTTCCGTTGTTAGTGCCTGCTTTATGGTCGTTGGTAGTTAGCCAAGTTAAACGTGTAGTTGACCCACAACCCTCCATATTGTACGTGTAAGAATTATTTATGTTGGTGTATGAACCTTCAGTATCATTTATATAAAAACTTGTGGGGAAGGTTCCGTCTTGTCCATCAAGCCCCTCCGTGTAGAAATTACGACCACTCTTAATAGCTCCAGTGGTAGTAGTTTTTCCTAAATAGCACGTTTGTCCCAATGACGGGGGTGTAATTTGCAAGCCACCCTCTTGTCTTGCCATGCTATAATTAAAAGACAAAGATACCGTAACGCTAGCTCCCGCTTTAAGTCCGCTTAAAGCAGGTGTATCAACGCGAGCGGGATAATCGGCGCTTGTTTCGCGTCGGCAAGCTATACGAATAGCTGTTCCCGCACTTGCTCCGATACGACCACCGCTCCATCCGTCAAGGAATAATACGCCATCTTTCGTTCCTGATAAGAACCCACTGGCGTAATTGTCATTTGAACTCAATGCAGA
>JAEIGA010006381.1_pt1 | contig 17963 bp, 15 predicted proteins | sample 9270691 | NCBI WGS metagenome assembly JAEIGA01 (sample SAMN17057246, study PRJNA624740) | gut metagenome | biome: biome; isolation source: fecal sample | host: Bos grunniens | place: China: Xizang | collected 2019
CACAGTTGGTTGCACTAATCTTCGCAGAGGACAGACATGGTGCAGGCCCACAGATGAAGGCTACCCTTCGTCAGGGAGGCCACATTCTATTGGACCGCTACGTTTACTCCAATATTGCATATCAGTGCGCCAAATTGAAGAACACAGAAGAGGCTGAGGACCTCAGAGAGTGGATCTTCAACACCGAGTATGGCAACTTCGACCTACCAAAGCCAGACCTCAATATCTTCCTCGATGTACCGATCGGTTTCGTTGAGTCTAAACTTAAAAGCCAGAGAGGTGGAGCAGACAGAAACTACCTTGAGGGTGCTCAGGACATCCATGAAGCAGATATTCAGTTCCAGGTTCGAGTGAGGGATATCTATCGTCGCCAGTGCGAACTCGACCCATCATTCATTAGAATTGATTGTTCTGACGAAAATGGCAACATGCTGCCTCCTGACGCGATTTTTGCCAAGATACAGAAAACTGTAGATGAATATGTCGGTTAGTCAGTCTCTCAAATATTTCTTTCTAAGATTCAGAAGATTCTGCGGATTCATCTGCGGATTTGTATTTTTCATCTCAGGTATCCTGAAACTTATGGATCCTGTGGGAGCTGGACTTGTCATGGACAGCTACCTGAACTTTCTTCATGTCGGATTTCTAAAATTTGCATCAAAAGGACTAGGATTATTCTTTGCCCTAGCTGAAGTGCTGATAGGAACAGCATTGATAACAGGAGTCTGGAGAAAGGTTACTGCCATTGCAGCTATTTCTATACAAGGATTTTTCACTCTTCTGACCCTTGTTCTGTTAATATTCAATCCGGTGATGGATTGCGGATGCTTCGGTGAGGCCATTCATCTGACGCATCTACAGACATTCGTAAAGAACCTTATAATCTGCGCTTTACTAGCTATTGCATTCATCCCGATGAGGAATCTTGGAAGGCCGTTGAAGCGTAAATATGTATCTTTCGGCATAGTATGCGCATCTGTAATAGCCTTCTCCGTATATTCATTGCTTTATCTGCCACTGGTTGATTTCACAGATTACAAACCCGGTATAGCACTCTCTGCTGCCAGACCAGATTCAGAAACAACAGAGGAAGAAGCCTTTGCATCTGTATTTGTGTACGAAAAGGAAGGAGAACAGAAAGAATTCACATTAGAGACACTACCGGACTCAACCTGGACATTTGTAAGCACACACACTGTGCAGAAACAGAGTCTTGACGACACTGGAGCCGATCTTTCATTCTACAACGAACATCACGAATACCAGGACACTCTTGCCACTCAAGGCAATGTAATGATCATTTCCATTTATAACCCGGATATAAAGGAGAAGAAATGGAAAGAAATAGTCGGGTTCGCAGAACAGGCCAAAGGCGCAGGATTCACTCCTATGATTCTAGTAGCCGCAACGCCTGATCAGATAAATGGTATTACCACAAATGACATCCCAGTATATTTCGGTGATTACAAGACACTTATCACTCTGAACAGATCAAATGGAGGAGCAGCGTGGTTCAGCCAAGGTTACCTGATCAAGAAATGGGCACCGCGTCTTTATCCTGACGAAGAACAACTCAGCGAATACATCAAGAGCAACCCGACAGAAACCATTCTTGAAAATGATTCTGAAGGCAACCTCATTTTCCAGGGTATTTTACTTTATGTATTTGCCGTAATGCTTTTACTCTAACCATTTTTATATATATTTGCGCCCGTTTTAAGAAACTACAATTATGAGCAATCAATCGCTTTTGGCAGTATCGCCTATCGACGGAAGATATTCACGTCAGACAGAAGTTCTTAGAGAGTATTTCAGCGAGTATGCACTCATTAAATACAGAGTACGCATTGAGATCGAATATTTTATCGCTCTTTGCCAGATTCCTCTTCCACAGCTTGCTGATTTCGACAATTCTAAGTTCGAAGCCCTTAGAGACATCTATAGAAATATGACACCTGAGGATGCAGCCAAGGTGAAAGAGATTGAGAAGGTAACCAACCACGATGTCAAGGCTGTTGAGTACTTCATCAAGGATCGTTTCAAGGAAATGGATATCCTCAAATGGGGAGAGTTCGTTCATTTCGGACTTACATCTCAGGATATCAACAACACCTCTGTCCCTCTTTCATTCAAGGAGGCAATCGAGGAGAGTTTCATGCCACTCTTGAAGGAGGTCCTTGGACTCATCAAGGGTATGGCTACAGAGTGGGCAGAGATTCCTATGCTTGCAAAAACTCACGGTCAGCCAGCATCTCCAACTCGCGTTGGCAAGGAGTTCAACGTATTCGTGGTACGTCTTGAGGAGCAGATCCGTCAGTTCGAGCTTCTTACTTATCCAGCTAAGTTCGGTGGAGCAACAGGTAACATGAATGCTCATAAAGTAACATATCCTGCAGTAGATTGGATTGCATTCGGAAATGAATTCGTTGCATCCCTCGGTCTCAAGAGATCATTCCCAACTACTCAGATTGAGCATTACGACAACCTTGCATCATTGTTTGACTGCCTGAGAAGAATCAATACAATCCTTATCGACTTCGCTCGCGACATCTGGACATATATTTCAATGGAGTACTTCCGTCAGAAAGTTAAAGCAGGTGAGGTAGGATCATCAGCAATGCCTCATAAGGTAAATCCTATCGACTTTGAGAATGCAGAGGGTAATTTCGGAGTAGCAAATGCGCTCTACACTCATTTGTCAATGAAGCTTCCGATTTCTCGTCTCCAGCGTGACCTTACAGACTCAACTGTACTCCGCAACATCGGAATGCCACTTGCACACTCTATGATTTCACTCAACTCACTCAAGAAGGGTCTTGGCAAACTTATCCTCAACGAGGATGCTCTTCGCGCTGACCTTGAAAGAAACTGGGCTGTTGTAGCTGAGGCAATCCAGACTATCCTTCGCCGCGAGAACTACCCTAACCCATACGAGACACTCAAGGCCCTCACCCGTACAGGTGCAGGTATCAACCACGAGGTAATCACAGAGTTTATCGAGACTTTGGAAGTAAGTGAATCAGTAAAAGAGGAGCTCAGAGTGATTACTCCTTGGACATACACTGGATTCTAAAAGAATATTATTCAATAATATAGACATCTTCGCCAGGGGCAGTGAAATGATACTGTTCTCTGGCGAATTTTTCTAATGTATCCTTATCTGTCTTGAGCATATTGATACGTTTATCCATCTCCTCAAGATCCTTGCGATACTGCTCAATTTCTTTTTCCTGAGCATTTATATCCATCTTGGCTTTAGTCCAATGAATAACTGTGTTACCAGGGCCAACGACCCAAATAAACAAGAATACAGCAGTTGCCAAAGCGACAAACACCCAGAAGCTTTTGTGCTCACCCTTAAATATATCGTTGACTCTTTTCATTTTTTGTAACTTTTAATGGAATACTTGGCAAAAATAGTTATTTTTGAAAAATTTTAGATCACAGAACAAAATTTAACTTAATACACTAATAAATTATGAAACCTACACTTTTGGTACTTGCTGCTGGCATGGGTAGCCGTTACGGCGGACTCAAGCAGATGGACGGTCTTGGTCCTAATGGAGAAACTATCATCGATTATTCTATCTACGATGCTGTTGAGGCTGGATTCGGTAAGGTAGTTTACATCGTGCGTGAGTATTTCAAGGAGCAGATGATCGAGCACGTTAAGGAGAAATATGGTAACGTAACATGTCCTGACGGTGAACCACTTCAGTTTGAGTTTGTAACTCAGGAGCTTGAGAAGATTCCTTCACAGTTCACTCTTAACCCAGAGAGAGAGAAGCCATGGGGTACAGCTCATGCAGTGCTTATGGGCGAGGAAGTAATCAACGAGCCTTTCGCTGTTATCAATGGTGATGACTACTACGGAAAGGATTCATTCAAGATTCTTGCTGATTGGCTAAGAGCTCATGAAGGTAAGACTGGTGAGTACGCTCTCGTTGGATTCGAGCTTGACAACACACTTTCAGAGTCAGGTGCAGTATCACGTGGTATCGGAGCTGCTGACGAGACTGGTTTCCTTACAAACGTTGTAGAGCATCATAAGATTGCTAGAGCTGAGGACGGTAAGATTTACGGAGAGAACAGCGTTACAGGTGAGACTGTAGAGCTTGCAGACAAGGCTCTTTGCTCAATGAACATGTGGGGCTTTACTCCTGATTATTTCCAGAACAGCAAGGACACATTCGTTGCATTCCTCGAGAATCATGGAAATGAACTTAAGTCTGAGTTCTACATTCCTTACGCTATCGACTGCATGATTAAGAACGGAAGCGCTAAGACTGAGCTTCTTTCTACATCATCACGTTGGTTCGGAGTTACATTCCAGGAGGACAGACCTGGCGTTGTAGCTAAGTTCCAGGAGTTTGCAGATCAGGGTATCTACCCTACTCCACTCTACAAATAATTATCGACAATTAGACATACCTAACGCTCTGGAACAATCCCTCCCACTTTGTGGGTACTTCCCTCAGCGACCTGAGGGGTAGCACGGTTCCAGAGCGTTAGATATGTCTAGAGCAATGCTATATATTAACAATGAAATTTTTCAAGAGACATAGCGGAAGAGGATCATACGATCTATTCTCTAACTACAACCACTTTATGCCGGGAGTAGGAGGAATGTTCGGATTGTTGGGATTGTTTATCCTTGGTGGTTTATTGGGTAATCTGGTTTTGCTGACTTTGCAGGCCTTCCTTCCTGAAATAGCTTCAGAATATGGAACATTGGTTTCATATCCTTTGATGTTTATCCCGGCAATGCTTTACGCATCAGCTAAAAGTCGTTTTGACGAGAACTTTACTCCAAGTGTACCCGTTGACAGCAACAGATTCGGCAAGTTAGGAGGATTTGCAATGGCGCTGGTTGTGTCTATAGCTACGCTTGCTGCTGCCTTCGTAACAGACATCACAACTAAGCTATTGCCACCAATGCCTGATTTCCTTGAGGAGCTTATGAAACAGCTATTGAATGCTCCACTTTGGATTACTTTAATCTCTGTTTCAATCTTTGCCCCATTCTTTGAGGAATGGCTTTGTAGAGGTATGATTATGAGAGGATTGCTTGGCAAGATGAACCCTACTGCTGCTATCATCATTTCAGCTGCATTCTTTGCTCTGATCCATCTGAATCCATGGCAGGCTATCCCTGCTTTCATCCTAGGACTACTCTTCGGATTTGTATATTACAAGACTGGCTCACTGAAACTCACAATGCTCATGCACTGTGTTAATAACACAATGGCAGCATTGCTCAGCAGAGTCCCACAATTTGAGGAAGCGGAATCATTCGTTGATGTAATGAATCCATGGTCCTATGCAGGAATCTGCGTGTGCTGCGTAGCTTTCCTGGCAGCAACAGTTGTTGTACTTATGAATATCCCTAAGCCTGAGAAATAAAGGCTTCTGCTGGGGCAAGAGCATCCAGTTTTCCGACATCGAGGAAATTAAGATTCTCGGCAACAACGCCATATATCGGATGCTTGACAGCGGCCCAGAGATAGAAATTCATTATTGAGAACTTTACACCGGCGGGATCTTCTACAGGAAGGTCTCGCCATTTTGCATACTCCTCCATCAGGTCAAAGACCTTATCTGACATGATATGAATACCTGAGAATCCGTATCTGGCGCATGCATCCAATGGGATAGAATCATCCGCAAGTTTATAATCTCCAGTATTGGTATTGTGCCAACCTACAAGTCTCATAGTCTGAGGGTGGAAAAGGAGAAAACGTGTAGTTTCACGCTCACTGACAAGCAATGTGGCAAGCGCTTCAGGCTGGACCTTAGACTCCAGCCACTTCAAATCTGCGTTTGAAAGTATATCCACATTATGAATCAGGAAATGTCCGCAATTTTCAAGCAGATGGCGGGCATGATGCACAGCTCCACCTGTTTCTAAAAGTTGCTGCCTTTCATCACTGAAACGAAGCAACATCTTACCTTCCTCCAGCTGATCTTCCGAAGTCACAATCCAGTCCTGCTCAGCTGCCCAAGCTTCAATCTTGTCAGCAAAATGGTGCACGTTCACCACTGCCTGATTGATGCCAGAAGCCATCAATTTACGACAAGTATGCTCGATAAGCGGTTTGCCACAAACTGGCACCAATGCTTTTGGAAGAGTATCTGTTATCGGTTTCAGGCGAGTTCCCAAACCCGCTGCAAATATCATTGAATTCATATTTTTCTGCTTTATATCTCTATTGAAATAGTGTACTAATTAAAAAGTTGAGGCGGATAGGCGGCCTGTTCTCGGTGAGTCAGACGAATGCGGACATTCGGGAATTTGGAAGCAAGATGATGCGCCAGATGATCAGCGCAATAAACGGAACGATGTTGTCCACCAGTGCATCCGAATGAAACCATCAGACTGGTAAAGCCACGTGAAGCATAGGTCTCGACATGAGGGTCAACTACCCCATAAACATGCTCTAAAAACTGAATAATCTCCCCATCTTCCTCAAGAAAACGGATTACCGGCTCGTCCTTTCCTGTCAAAGCCTTATATGGGGCATATCGTCCGGGGTTATGAATAGACCTACAGTCAAACACATATCCTCCTCCATTGCCGGACATATCCTGAGGGACTCCCTTCTTGAAAGAAAAACTGCACACCTTAACCTCAAGCACTCCCTCCTCGGTCTCTTGGGATGCAAATTTTGGAAGTTTTGTCAATGACTCCAACAATGTCATCAGATATGGGTACTCATCAAAATGCAACTTCAGGATTTCTCCTAATGCAGATATAGCTGCCGGAATTCCCACAACAAAATTAGCCTTCTGCTCAACCAAGCCCCTGAATCCATAGGCTGCCAAAACCTGAAGAGAGCGGAAGAGAACGTACTTCCTTAATTGAGTTCTAAAAGCAGCCTCATCAACAGAGGTATATTTACTGAGTGCATTCAGATAAGTCTGCAACATTTTCTCTTTCAACGACTCGGCATATCCAGATCTTGCATGCCAAACGAAAGATGCCACGTCATAATAGATCGGGCCCTGCAGACCTCCCTGAAAATCAATAAAGTATGGCTCTTCATTATTTATCAGGACATTTCTGCTATTAAAGTCGCGATATAAGAAAGTCTGAGTATCCGCCCCCATAAGCAGGTCATCGGTAAGATGTTCAAAATCCTCCTGCAATGCTACCTCATCAAACTCAAGACCTGATGGTTTCAGGAAGCAATACTTGAAATAGTTCAGATCGAACATTATAAACCTGCGGTCAAAGCATTTTATAGAGTAACATTGTTCAAAGTCAAGCCCCTCCGCTCCCTCGAACTGAATTTTAGGCAAAGCAGCCATTGTTCGGCAAAGCAGGTCATCCACATCTGCTGCCCCCTCACCGCTCTTGCCAGCCTTCACATACCTATCGTACAAAGCCTCATTTCCAAGATCGCTCAACAGATACGCCATTTTATCCTCATTCACAGCAAGAATTTCCGGAACTTGTATTCCTTTGGAGGCAAAATGCTGAGCCATGTATAAAAATGCATGATTCTCCTTAGCATCAACACCAAGCACACCAATACAAGAGGCCACATCGCCTGTTAAACGATAGTACTGCCTGTTGCTAGCTGAACCTGTGATAGGGATAATCGAGGTTGGTTCCTCAGAGAAAACCTTGTTAAAAAGAAGCTTTAATCTGTCCATCTGACTAATTGTAAAATATTTGCGAATTTACGAAAACAGATGATAAAAAAGACTATATTTGTGTGCTTTAACAAATAAAAAGATGTTCAATTACGCATATTGCTCAGACAAGTACCAATACACTATGGGAAAGTCGTTCTACGACAGTGGAATGAAAGACAAAAAGGCTGTCTTTAATCTGTTTTATAGAAAAGCACCGGAGAACAATAACTGGGCTGTAGTAAGCGGCACAGACGAGGTGGTGGAAATGGTATCACATCTCGGGAACATGGATCCTAACTTCTTTGAAAGATTCCTTCCGGGAGAAGAATATGCCGAATACAGAGGATATCTATCCTCAATGAAATTCACAGGCAACATCTACGCAATGAGAGAGGGCGAAATCGCCTTCCCGAATCAGCCGATCATCATTATTGAAGGACCGCTTATTGAAGCTCAGGTACTTGAGACACCTATGCTCTGCATCATGAACCACCAGATGGCAGTAGCAACAAAGGCTTCTCGAGTGTGCAGAGCAACCAATCGCCCAGTCAGCGAATTTGGTTCAAGACGAGCACATGGACCTTGGGCCGCTACATACGGAGCCAAAGCTGCTGTAATCGCAGGATGTAGCACAACATCCAACATTCTTGCTGGCACTCTCTTCGATTACGGCTCAACAGGAACAATGGCTCACAGTTATGTAACTGCTTTCGGTAGCAGCGTAGCTGGTGAATATAAAGCCTTCGACACATATATCAAGACTCATAGAAATGAGCCGCTCATAATGCTCATTGACACATACGACACATTGAAATGTGGTGTACTAAATGCGATTAAAGCATTCAAGAACAATGGCATAGATAATTCATACAAACATGGATATGGTGTCAGATTGGATAGCGGTGACCTCGCATACCTGTCAATCGAGTGCAGACGCATCCTTGACGAGAATGGTTTGACAGGATGCAAAATCTTTGCAACCAATTCGCTTGACGAATACTTGATCACAGACCTTGAGCGTCAGGGAGCATGTATCGATTCATACGGAGTGGGTGATGCAATTGCAACAAGCAAGGCAGCTCCTTGTTTCGGCAATGTTTACAAACTGGTCGAAATAGATGGCGAGGCTGTACTCAAGCGCTCAGAAGACAAAATCAAGCTCATTAACCCAGGCAGCCAGATTACATATCGAATTATGATCAATGACCCTAGTAAGGGCGAGATCTTCAAGGTTGATGTAACATGCCTACGCGGCGACTCGCTCAGCAAGCAGATTGAAGCTGGTGAAACCTTCACAGTTTGCGACGAATACGACCGCTACAAGAATAAGACTTTCGAGGCGGGCACATATACCGCCCTGATTATGCAGCACAAAGTAATCGAGAACGGTATATGTTGCGCCAAGAAATACACTCTTCAGGAGAAGAAGGCTTATTGCCATGATACGCTGATGCATTTCAGCCCAAGCGAGCGACGTCTGATCAACCCACACTACTACAAAGTGGACATTTCGGACGATCTTTATAACTTGAAGATGAGCATCATCACTAAACTTGTAGCAGAAATCAGAAACTTCAAAGGTTAATTATACTATGCAGAATACAGCATTGGTCGTAGTGGACATGCAGTACGATTTTATCGACGGCAGTCTTGCTTGTCAAAACGCAGACAACGCAATCTCCCAGACACTCAAATTCATTGACAAGCACACAAAAGGACAGAGAGGAGAAGAGCACGAAATCCTTGATACCTTCCCTATCCTCTTCACTCGAGACTACCATCCTGCTGACCATTCATCATTCGCAGAACAAGGCGGAACATGGCCATCACACTGTGTGGCAGGCACTCATGGAGCAGAGATTCATGAAAGTCTTGTCCCTTATGTATGCGAGGAGCTGACCTTTGATAAAGGATGCGATAAATCAGCAGAACAATACTCAGGATTTGAAGGACAAAATAATGCAGAACAGTCTCTGGGAGAGATTCTGGAGATGCTGGACACCACAGATGTGTATGTCTGCGGAATTGCCACAGAATACTGCGTACGCAACACCTGCGAGGATCTGAAGAAGGCAGGTTACAAGGTTCACCTACTCTCTGAATGCCTTGGATATGTAGACGAAAAAGGTCACATACAGGCGCTTCAAGAAATGTCCAACAACGGCATCTGTATCGAATAATAGGATATATCCTATTTTATTCGTAACTTTGCCGTTTCGTTATGAAGAATTTTTTAGCAAAAATATGGTTCCCCACCCTGCTTATAGGATTGGCAGCAGTCCAGTCTTTTGGCATTGATACCAGCAGAGCATTGAGCATCCCGGGGCTTAGGGACTCTATCATTCTCAGCAGAATAGATGACACTTCTTCTGCTGAGGTTGTTGTTGTAGATTCTTCATCCGCAACGCTAGACACATTAGCTGTAGCTGACACTGCTATTCAAGATACAATCGCTGCACGCGACACAATCCGTATTCCCGACTCATTGGAATTCAAGGATCCATTCTTCTTCAAGTACTACATTGCAGTCAAAGACTCGACTACAAGAAAGCAGGTCAGAGACTCGCTGATGCAGATTGGGGATACTCTTGAGCTTATGAAGCTTGACTCCCTTTACATTAAGGATTCAACTGAGGTTGCTGTCGCAAAGTTCAATGCATGGTATAATTCTCTTACCAGAAAAGAAAGAAAAAAATACGATTACGAGCAGGAACTCCCGGCTAAAATCGCTGAGATGAACAGAAAGATGGAAGTCAAGGACAGCCTTAGAGCAGTCAAGGACAGCATCATTTCTGCCACACCTCGTATCCTGGAAACTTTTGCAGTGCCAGATTCAATGCACTACAAAAGAATCATCACTTGGAAGCACGACAGAAAATTCCACGATGTAAACATCCAGAAGTTCGACACAACCTACAACTATCATTTCTACGACTATCCTTTCTTCAAAGAAGATGTTAACACAACATGGCTAGGTGTATCAGGTTCACCAGAGCAGTCATTCAACTACTTCAAGAGAGAGAATCTCGATAACGCTATATTCTATACTGGTCTTCAGAGATATAGCTTCACAGCAGAAAATCTGCTGAATTACAACACTAAGACCCCATATACAGAACTTGCATATTGGGGAACACTCTTCTCAACACAAGACAAGGAAGAGTCCAACATCAAGGTACTTACTACACAGAATATCACACCGGCACTCAACATCACTCTCGGCTTCCAAAGATTCGGCGGAAATGGTATGCTCAAGAGAGAAGACACCAACAACAGAAATGTAGTTATGGCAACCAACTACATGGGAAAACGTTATCTCATGCATGCCGGTTACATTTACAACAAGGTTGAAAGAAGTGAAAACGGTGGAATCGCCGATAATTTCTGGATCAGAGACACAACGGTTGATGCTCGAGAAATCGAGGTTAATCTTCGTGATGCAAGCAATTCACTTAAAAAGAATACGCTATATCTCGACCAGACCTACAGAATTCCGTTCTCATTCATCAATAAACTGAGAGCAAAGAAGGATAGCACCGCTGTGGACACACTAAGTATGGACACAGACATCACTTCAGCATTTATCGGACACAGCACCGAGTACTCTGTATATAGAAAGATGTACAAGGACAACATCGGCACATCTGATAAATACGGAAGAGAATTCTACGGAGACCGCTTCTATATCAACCCGACCAAGAGTGCAGACTCACTCAGGGTAATGAAGTTTGAGAACAAAGTCTTCCTACGCCTCCAGCCATGGAAATCTGACGGAATCGTATCTAAGCTAGATGTGGGAGTAGGTGATAAATTATGTAATTACTATAGCTTCCAGCCAGCAGATTATATTCAGGGAAGAAACAATGTCCTTTTGAACTCAATGTACCTTTATGCAGGAGCTAAAGGACAGTACAAAAAGTATCTCAACTGGAATGCTGACGGACAGTACACATTCTTAGGATATGAACTGAACGACTTCGGAATCAATGCTAACGTAGCTGTCAACTTCTATCCTTTCAGAAAAGATAAGCAAAGCCCGCTCACCCTTAGAGGTCACTTTGAAACCAACCTCAAGGAGCCAGATTATTACGAGCAGCATCTGTACACAAATCACTTCAAGTGGGACAACGACTTCGGAAAGATTTCAACTACTAAAGTCGAAGCATTCTTAGATATTCCAAGATGGGATCTCTATGCGTCATTCGGATATGGACTTCTAAGCAACAATATCTACTATGACAATCAGGGAATCGTGCAGCAGAACACTAATCCTATGAGCGTCATGACTGCTAGCTTGAAAAAGAATTTCACTGTTTGGAAATTCCATCTGGACCATGATGCACTTTTCCAGCTCTCATCTAACCAGAGCGTGGTACCTCTACCAATGCTGGCGCTTAACTTGAGATATTACTTCCAGTTCGATGTGGTCAAGAAAGTCATGCAGATGCAGATTGGAGCTAACGGAAGGTATACGACAAAATGGTACGCCCCAGCGTATAATCCTGTGCTTGGAGTCTTCCATAACCAAGATATTGAGCAATACGGAAACTGTCCTTACATCGACGTATTCGTTAATATTCAGTGGAAGAGAGCATGTATTTTCTTGAAAGCTGTCAACCTCAATATGGGATGGCCAAACAAGTCTGTTGACTACTTCTCAGCTGCAGGATATATTGCGCCACAAAGAGCATTCAAGTTCGGAATACATTGGCCGTTCTATATCCAGCCGGGCAGAGGAAATTCCTCAAATAGCTCGGGTTCAAAAGGAGGCGGTGGTGGATTAAATCTACCTGGAGGTCTCACTGCAAGATAACAGAAATGGATATTCGTCATCACATACTCAAATGGACACGAAACATCATCCTGGTTATGATGCTGCTTATGATTGTCCCTAAGAGTGAAAGAACACGAATAACCAACTCTAGTTCTCAAAATCCGTTTGCTGGCAAACATTTAACCTGTGCAATCTATCTTAGTAACGAAATCACAAGCAAACAAGGCTTGGAAACCGGTTACAACTATGCCCTACTTCAAAGATTCACAAAAGACAACCACTGCACAGCAACAATACTCGTACGCGAAAACGAGCATTACCTTGATTCACTCAACGAGGGCAAGATAGATATATACATTGCACGTAAAGACGAGATTCAGGAAACAGATTCTATCAGTGTCAGCAACGTGTTAGACGATCTATATGTCTGGGCAGTAGGTGATGATCCCTCTAGGGAGAAGGTAAAGAGTCTGAATAACTGGCTTAGGCACATTACCCACTCAAAGGAGAATATCGAACGTAGAGAACGATTCAGAGGTTCATTCAATCCATTTAGGCTTGCGGAAAAAGGAGCAATAAGAAACCGAGTAAGCCCTTATGATGTACTGATAAAAGAATATGCCGCTGTACTGGGATGGGATTGGAGAATGCTAGCAGCTGTATTATACCAAGAGTCACGCTTCTCGATTAAAGCAGAATCCCATCGAGGTGCAAAGGGACTTATGCAGATAATGCCGGTTGTGGCAAGGAAATATGGTATTCAAGATTTGATTGACCCTCAACAAAACATTGCTGCCGGCACTAGAATGCTAGGTAAATTACAGGGTAATTGGAGATCAGAAGGCCTCTCAGGAGATGAATGCATAAAATTCACCCTAGCCTCATACAATGCAGGAGAGGCACGAATTCATGACTGCCGCAATCTGGCTAAAGCAAAGGGGAAGGACCACAATAACTGGAATGCAGTGGTAGAAGTAATTCCTCTGATGAGAGAGGATTCCATACTCGAAGAAGAATCCGTAAAGCTCGGTAAATTCCAAGGTAATGAGACGATCAAATATGTCGATAACGTAATGGCACTCTATAGTGCCATCTGTGCCATCCATCCGACAAAATAAGCTCTATCGCACTCTAACAGTATCAGCTGGATCAACCTTCGAGATAAAGGCACAAGGTATCAGAAGCAAAAGCATTATAACCACAAAGGATATACAATCCACAGTCAACACAGAAAGCAGGTTCAAATTGACTGGCACAAAAGAGACAAAATAATTTGTCGGATTCAGCTTCAATAAGTGGAAAGTGCCCTGAATAAAACAGAAGAGAAGGGCCACAGCATTTCCAATCGCCATTCCCTTTAAGACCAAAGTAGCGGAACTACTCAAGAAAATCTTTGAAATTGCCTTATCAGTCATTCCCATAGCCTTGAAAACACCTATAGTAGATATGTTTTCGAACAATGTTATCAACAGGCCGGAAATCATATTGAATCCCGCAACAATCATCATCAACACCAGCACAAACAAGACATTAAAGTCAAGGAGATCCAACCAATCAAACAGCTGAGGATAACGTGATGATACTGATGAGGCAAAAACATTCGTATCATCCTCATCAGCACCAGCATAAGCTATAAAACCGACTTCCTGCGTAGTGGCTTCAATCTGCTGCTTATCTCTATACTGAGGTTTCAGATTTACCTCAAGCATCGACGCATCATCATCTCCCCATCCGTTCAGTCTGCGTAAATCAGCGATATTAGCATATACAATCAAGTTGTCATCCGTTTCCACTACCGGATCATATATTGATGTCACATTAAAATTACGAGCCTTAACCTTTTCCCCGACAAAATATGTCAGCACCTTATCTCCCTCACTCAATCCTGAAACCTTTGCCAGGCGACGAGGGATTGAAACCGCCAACGCAGTCGTATCATCAGTCTGAACACCTTTTATAAGTACACCATGAATATTCTCTCCCACCTTCATAATACCTGCTCTATATACAGCAGGATGTACCGACTCGACTTGCTTCAACTCACGCAATTGGGAAAGATAGCTAGGATTAGAATTGATTGGCTGTGCCTCATCAAGAAAATTAAGATTCGAAGGACATAGCTGAATATCACCACCCATTTGCGACAAAGCGTCACGCACCTCTGACCTGAAGCCAGAAGACACTGCCACAGCCACAATCATTATGATGTAGCTTATAGCAATCGAGATAGTGACAATACGTCTCTTATATCTCAAGCGTGATGCTATGAAGAATGTGTGCGTCATTTCTTTTTGCTCAATGCTTCAATACGCGCCTTTGCTACCAAGGCATCCTTTTCCGGAGCATACTTGACCATCATCTGGAGATACTTCACCTCAAGTTTTGTATCCCTCATCATACGTGATGCCAACACGCAATTCTGAATTGCAGTAAGGTCATTCGGATACTTTTTAAGTACCTTCGAATAAATCTTCAATGCAGATTTATAATTTTCTGTAACCAGATAATACGATCCAATATTATTAAGGTAGTCCACCTTATCTGGAAACAATTTGTAAAGATGCTGTGAAAGCGCCATAAATGCATTACGAGCAGCTGGAGTTGCCAATACAAAGAGGCTATAGCAATACTCCTGCATTGCCTCCTTGAAAAACTCCTTATCCTTCATCTCGCCTTCAAAGTCCCAATCCGTTTTACGGTCAGCGGCCTCATCAGCCAAGGCCTTCAAGTATGCCACGGTGAGCTCCGGGCTACCTTTTTCGTAAGCCATATAGACATTTGCCTTGAGCACTCTTAAATCCAATCGATCCGGATACAACGAAATTGCTTTATCCATATGCTCCATCGACTTGCCGAACAATTCATCATCATAAGATGTCTCATGGTAATAATAAACATCTCTATCCAATGAATCCTTAAGTTTTAACAGTGGTTCCATACCAAGATACTTCCTCTCGTACTTCTTTACTACCTCTGTTGACTGTCCCTTGGCAAGAAAATATCTGAATCGGCCTAAAAGCATATTAAGATTGGTAGAATCTGTCTTCTCCCATGCATTCAGAATAGTCTCTACTCCCAAACCAGCTGGTCCGAGCTGCTGAGTAATAAGATTATACCTACGCTCATACATCTCAGAAGTCTGAGCATAAGAAGCAATAGAACCAAGTATTAAAACTAAAGCTATAAGTATTCTTTTCATATCTGTTATTCCTTTATATCCATTCTTATTCGTCTACCCTGTGGATGAAGATTATTACATCTGTTCCCGAGATTCTTCACAAACCCAAGAGGTACGCCATCATATTTAATCAGGACAAAACCCCTAGGCGCATCACTTAGAACTATGGCATCGCGATGCAGGAAAGCCAAAGCAGTCTGTCTGTCCACCTCTGCAGCCGGATAGGCATCATCCTTAAGTACTATCGACAAAGCCACATCTGCATCGGGAACTAGATCCTTGCCTTTCACGACACCCACAGCACATCCTGAAGCAAGCACATGTAGACGAGCACTTAAAAATTCCACCTCATCATTTATATTTGCCGGAACTGCTATAACTGTCTCACCTCTTTGCTTCAAGACCATCTCAACCATAAAGCAATCCTTCAGCTTTTCAGGAAGCGCAATCGGTTTTGCTTTTGAACGGACAGGCTTCAGATCTCTATCTGTAGAAGTATCTCCAACCTTTCGTACAGCAGAACAATACTGTCCCTCACCTTTAACAAAACCAGGTACCAGACTATATCCTAAACCAGTCTTTATAACACCCTCATATCCAAACGTGTCATTTTCACAAAGCACTTCAGCTCCAAGCTCATCAGCAATCCACTGTACATTTCCATCATTTTCCAATCTATTGAAAGTACATGTTGAATACACGAGCACTCCTCCATGTGCCAATGATGGCCACATATCAGCAATAATCCTTCGCTGTCTGCCTTCACATAAGGCCACATTATTTTCTGACCATTGATCCTGGGCAGACTCATCTTTTCGGAACATTCCTTCACCTGAGCAAGGCACATCTGCGACTATCACATCAAAGAATCCCTCTAACGATGCAAATGCCGAAGGGTCATCTGAAGTCACAACAACATTTGGGTCACCCCACAAAGCAACATTTGAAGCAAGCACTCCCGCGCGCTGCTTCATGACCTCATTTGCAACTAAGAGAAAATCATCGCCATACTTTTTCCTGAGAGATGCGGCAAGATCTGTTGTCTTTCCACCAGGAGCTGCACACAAATCAAGAACTCGTAGCGAACGTCCCTGCGGAAGCTTTATATTGTCTAAACACTGACGAAAGACCTCACCCACGAACATCGAAGATGAATCCTGCACATAATATGCACCTGCATGGAAGTGCGGATCCAGCGTAAATATCGGTCTCTCCCCTAAAATCAGCCCCCACTTACTCCACAGCACGGGGTCTCCATCAAATGGATGACATTTCTTAAACGGATTCTGCCTTACTGCAACTGAAGCAGGCTGCTCAAACGCAGAAAAAGCGACAAGCGCATTATCGCGTCCTATCGCCTCCTCTAGATATACTCTGAAGGTATCCTTTATCATTTCTGGAACATCGACGGATCCACTCCCTCTGGCATTCTGCCCTCAGACATAGCCACAAGACCATCAACAATCTTGTCCAGTCCTTCCTGAAGCTTAGATCCTAGCAAGGTCTTCATCATAAAGTTCAAATCCGCATCAAGGCAAATCTGAAAATCAGTCTTATATGGATCTGAAGCCGGATCAAAATGCAATGTCATATTAAAATTGAACGGAGCTCCATCATCCTGATATACAATCTTAGAATAGGGTACTCTATCGCAAACCTTGACACCGATATTGAAGCCCTGAACAGTGGCATGAATTGAATCGTAATCCGCCTCAACCCCCTGTTTCTTATCTTCTGGGAGCATATGAACGAAGTTTCTCATATCCACGAACAGCATGTATAGTTCGTACGGAGCCTTCGACACTACTGCTCTCTTACTTTTAATCTCAACTGCCATATTATTTATCCTGTCCCCAAGTTGATGGAGAGAATCTCCACTCCTTCAACACCTCGATTTCTGAATCCTTAACGTAGCCAGTCTCTGCAGCCACTTCGATAAGTGTATCGTAATTAGACAATGTTGTCAACTCCACATTTGCATCCTCAAAAGCCTTGCGAGCCTTAGGGAAATTATACGAGAAGATTGCCACCATACCCATTACATCTGCACCAGCATTGACAAGGGCATCCTTAGCAGCAAGGCTGCTCATTCCTGTTGAAATAAGATCCTCTACAATAACAACCTTAGCACCTGACTCAAGAAGTCCCTCGATCTGTGAGCCTGTACCATGATCCTTCGGTTTTGGTCTGACATAGCAGAATGGTTTTCCTAGGATATGAGCAACAAGGTATCCATGAGCGATAGCTCCTGTAGCTACACCGGCGATCACCTCAACATCAGCATATCTTTCCTTAATGATATCAGCCATCCAACGGCAGATATTCTCTCTGATTTCAGGATAAGAAAGAAGCTTTCTGTTATCGCAATAAATA
>JAEIGA010006382.1_pt1 | contig 17963 bp, 16 predicted proteins | sample 9270691 | NCBI WGS metagenome assembly JAEIGA01 (sample SAMN17057246, study PRJNA624740) | gut metagenome | biome: biome; isolation source: fecal sample | host: Bos grunniens | place: China: Xizang | collected 2019
ATCCTTATTGGCCAAGACAAGCAGCCCTTGAACTTCACACTACATTACCAGCACCAAAGCAGTACGAGCGGGGCTGGTAAATTAGAAATATACTCCCTTGAGTATCTTGAAAAATTCATCACTTGTCAGTGATGAATTTTTCAGCTCGAGGTCGGAGGCTCTAAGTTCAAACTTTTATCTATTTTCAATTGGGAGCGCTCTTATTCTGCCGTGTGCACTCTTATTTACTCTCATCGCTCTTTGATTCACTGTGAACGCTCTTACTTTTCCGTTCACCGCTCTTAAATTCGCTGTGAACGCCCTTACTTTCTCGTTCAACGCTCTTTGTTACGCTACGAATGCTCTTAATTTACTCTCACCGCTCTTATTCAGCGGTGTACGCTCTTGATTTTTAATTAATCCTTCAATTTGTTATCAAATCAATCAAACAATCTATAATTTACAAACAAAAATCCTCTTAATCGGCTAAAAATATTCAAAATAATGACTCATTTACAAACTTTTACCTGTACATTAACTTGTTATAATAAAACTAGCGAATTAATATCGGCTAGGAGAGGAAACAAATGAAAAAGAAACTATTTATCGTTGTCTCATTGCTTAGTATTATTATTATTTTCAGAATCATTAATGATGTGAGCGCTGTCGAAATTATGCAATCACATGATGCAGAAGCAATTTCCAACCAAGAAATTAGCGATGAAATCATCGTAAAGGAAATCGATATCGAAACCATTGAAGATCCTGTTTTCAAAAATACCATTCTCGATACGGAAAATGCAGATAATGGATTGTTCGCCTTTTCGTTTTCTAAACAAAATAAATATTATATTCTATTTAATGGAAAAGAAAAATCCTATTCCGACATTGAATTTTCGTTTAGTGACCAAAACATTACCGTATCTTATACATCAGAAGCTATTAAAGAAGAAAACAGAATGAAGGCCTTATATGTAATCGAAAGACAAAATCAAGACAGCTATGACAATATTTTGCTAAAAAACAATGACAAGATTGATGCCTTCGAGGATCTTTTCGTATCAAAATAAGGGGACTTCCAAAAGTCATTCCGATGACTGTTGGAGAGTCCCCTCTCGCTCGTTTGTGCTATAACAAACCAATCGTGCTTAATTTAGCTATCTACATTGTTCATGCGAATCCTACCTCTTATTTACGATGAAACGATATTGAGTTTCGATAAGTCTTCTGCAATGACTGTATTCGGAAAAATAGAGATTGCCTCCTGCAGTAAAGCTTCTATATCCTCTCTCATATAACGCGAGCTAATATGCGTTAATACAAGATGCTTTACATTAGCGGCTTTTGCCGTTCTAGCTGCTTGAGTTGTAGTCGAATGAAAATAATCATAAGCCATATCCTCACTGTCACTTGCAAAAGTTGCTTCATGAACAAGATAGTCACAATCTCGGGCCAATATTTTACTATTTTCACAGCTGCGTGTATCACCCAAAATCGTAATGATTTTTCCTTTTTTCGGTTCTCCTACAAAATCCTTGCCGTTCAGGACGCTGCCATCATCTAGCTCCACCGTTTCTCCAGCTTTAATTCTTTTAAAAATTGGACCCGGCTTAATTCCAAGTTGAAGCAAAGCGTCAACCTGTAATTCTCCAGGACGGTCCTTCTCCACAATGCGATAGCCGTAGCTTGTAATACCATGATCCAGTTTACGTGCTTCAACATAAAAAGAATCATCCTCAAACACAATACCCTCATCAATTTCCTCAATAAAAAGCTCATATTTAAGAAACGTACAGCTAACCGCCAATGATGTCATTATGTATTCCCTAATACCCTTAGGACCATAAACCGTCAGTTCATCTTTTCCGCCTTGAAAGGATCGGCTGCTCAATAGACCTGGTAAACCAAAAATATGATCACCGTGCAGATGGGTAATGAATATTTTTTCGATTTTCCCTGGTTTGACAGCCGTCTTCAAAATTTGATGCTGTGTAGCTTCCCCACAATCAAACATCCAGACGGTCTTTCTTTCCTCCAATAACTGCAAAACAATTGAAGACACATTCCTAGCCTTCGCCGGTACTCCTGCTCCTGTGCCTAAAAAAACAAAATCCACACCGGAACCTCCTTTATTCTTATCCTTATTTTCTCGTCCACCATTCAGCAAGAATGACAAATAATATAACCACAATGATTGCAAACATAAAAAACCATTCAGGCAGACCGCTAAACATTATACATTCCCCTTCTCCAAATATAGCATCCGAAATTTCGTTTAATATACACTATAACCCGCTATTACTGTCATACTCAAGCTAGGTTCTATTTCCCGTAATAATGCGATTATTTCTCGGTGGTCATATCATTAACCCCTGCCGAGCGAGATTCACTTTACTCATACATATTTTACACTATAGTTGTAAACTTTCATAATCAGCTTTTATTCGTACCAGTACAGCTAGAGCCAAAATAGAAATACTTATTGCACTATAATTTATTTTCTGTGAATTAAACGTTATAATAAGTGTTATACTAATCACTTTTCAGGTATAACACAAATAGTCATTATATACTTTCACAACACGAAATGAGGTTCTACTATAATGAAAAAAAGACCTGCTTCACTACTTATATTATTCGGAGCAACAGGTGACTTAGCAAACCGTAAGCTCTATCCATCCTTATATCGATTGTACACAAAAGGGAAAATCACAGAAAACTTTGCGGTAATAGGAGTGGCAAGGCGTGAACTAACAGATGAGCAATACCAACTCAATATAAAACAATCTATAGTGTCCGAAATTAATAATGTGAAAGATTGTGATATTAATTCATTTGTGACACATTTCAAATACCATTCTCATGATGTATCAGATTCTGCATCTTACGCTGAATTAAAGAAGCTAGCGGAACAAATGGATCAAACCTTCGAATTGGAAGGAAACAGACTCTTTTATCTAGCAATGGCTCCTGAGTTTTTCGGCATAATCACTCAGTTCCTTAAATCTGAAGGATTAACAGATACTGCGGGATATAAGCGAGTCATTATTGAAAAGCCTTTTGGACATAATTTTGAAACAGCCAAAAAACTGAATGATATGATTCGTTCAGCTTTTGAGGAAGAGGAAATATATCGAATTGACCATTATTTAGGGAAAGAAATGGTGCAGAACATTGAGGTGATTCGCTTTTCTAATGCCTTGTTTGAACCGCTTTGGAACAATCGTTATATATCTAATATTCAAATAACATCTAGCGAAACACTTGGAGTGGAAGAGCGCGGAAGATACTATGATAAAAGCGGCGCCCTTCGCGATATGGTACAAAATCATATGCTACAAATGGTTGCTCTCTTGGCAATGGAGCCTCCTATTAGTCTCACTACGGAAGAAATCCGAAGCGAGAAGGTAAGGGTACTACGCTCATTGCGAAAATACACAGATAAAGAAATCCAGCAATATTTTATTCGCGGCCAATATGACCGAGATGAAGAAAACCTTCTTTCTGCGTATAGAGATGAGCCGATGGTAGAAAAGGATTCCAACACAGAAACATATGTCGCTGGAAAAATTATGATTGATAACTTCCGCTGGGCAGGCGTTCCTTTTTACATTCGTACCGGAAAGAGAATGTCAGCTAAATCAACAAAGATTGTTGTTCAATTCAAGGATATTCCAATGAATTTGTATTATCAGCCGAAAGAAGTATTAAATCCTAATCTACTTGTCATTCATATACAGCCAGATGAGGGTATTACCTTGCATTTAAACGTCAAAAAATCAGGTCAAAAGGAAGAAACAAAGCCAATTCACCTGCACTTTAGCAACAGTAATGTCAATGGTATAAATACTCCTGAGGCATATGAAATGCTTATTTATGATGTTATGCGGGGTGATGCAACTAATTTTACACATTGGGAAGAAGTGGCTCTTTCTTGGAAATTTGTCGACCGTATTTCACAAATATGGGAGAATACGAGAGAACAAGATTTCCCTAATTATGTATCCGGATCTATGGGGCCTAAGAAAGCGGATGAATTATTAGAAAGAGACAACCACATTTGGTGGCCAATTGAGCAATTTGAAATAGAATAAAACGCAAAAGCCTTGAAGAGCAACGACTTACATTGATATATCGTTGCTCTTCTCTTTATTAGCTTTTCTCTCTTTATAAGCACGGATTTTTAATTTAATAAAGCTTTCATTTTTTTGACGTCCATAGTTGATGAAAAGCTGTACACCTACTTCCAGCAGGATAAGAAATACGAACAAAGCTATTATAGCTGCTATCCAATTCATATTCATGCACCTCTTCAATTGAAAAAATATATGGTTTAACAAGCGATAGTCTTCTACTGAAAAACGAGTGCTATTCTTCTATTATAACCTACCTATTAATATTTTCCATATTTTACATAAAAATTTTCAGGCGTTACCGGTCATTTTTTGTAAAAGCGTCTCTATACAATAAATTCAAAAAGAGCTCACTTTATAGGACTGTACCCTATAAAATAAGCTCTTTTCTAACCAATACAATGCAATTTCACAAGGGCAATTCTAATAATCATCCTATGTTAAAACACCATAACTTTAAGTTTCTTTTACTGTTATAGTCCAATTTATAAACATGTGTCACCATTGTCGTAATGTTGCTGCATCTACTGGAGTAGCAACCGTCGCTTTTTATTATCGAAATATATATACTGAACTGATGTCACTTATTTTAGCCATTCTGTGTGGAATGTACCTGCTTTATCCACTCGTTCATACGTATGTGCACCAAAGTAATCACGTTGTGCTTGCAATAAATTAGCTGGCAATGTTTCTGTACGATAGCTATCATAATATGCTAATGCCGCAGAGAAACATGGAACAGGAATGCCTTGCATAACAGCCAATGCAATCACTTCTCGTAATGATGTTTGATATGTTTCTACGATATTCTTAAAGTATGGATCCAATAACAAATTTTTCAGTTCTGGATTTTGGTCATAAGCTTCTTTAATATTTTGCAAGAAACCTGCACGAATGATACAACCTCCGCGGAAAATCATCGCAATGTCGCCATACTGTAAATTCCAATTAAATTCTTCCTATGCTGCACGCATTTGAGCAAACCCTTGTGCATACGAACAAATTTTACTCATATATAAAGCTTGGCGAACGGACTCAATTAACGCTTTCTTATCCCCTTTATATGAGCCGTTGTTCGGACCCGATAATACTTTACTTGCAAAAACGCGTTCTTCCTTAATAGCTGACAAAAATCTCGCAAATACAGATTCAGTAATAATCGGAAGCGGAACACCTAAATCAAGCGCACTTTGGCTTGTCCATTTTCCTGTCCCTTTTTGCCCAGCACGATCAAGAATGACATCCACCATTGGTTTGCCCGTTTCTTCATCATACTTTGTGAAAATTTCTGCTGTAATTTCCATTAAATAGCTATCTAGCTCACCCTTATTCCATTCTTCAAAAACTTCGTGCAGCTCTTCTGCACCTAAACCTAGTACATTTTTCAATAAAAAGTAAGATTCACAGATTAATTGCATATCTCCATATTCAATACCATTATGAACCATTTTCACATAATGTCCTGCTCCATCTGGACCAATATACGTTGTGCAAGCTTCACCATCGACTTTAGCAGCGATATCTTGGAAAATTGGAGCCACTAGATCATAAGCCTCCTTTTGCCCACCAGGCATAAGCGACGGCCCATTAAGTGCCCCTTCTTCTCCACCTGAAACACCTGCTCCTATAAAGTTAATACCCTTTTCATTCAGCTCTTTGTTTCGACGAATAGTATCTTGGTAAAATGAATTACCACCATCGATGATGATATCACCTTGCTCCAAATATGGTATTAATGAAGCAATCGTATCATCCGTCACCTCTCCTGCCTTAACCATCAATAAAATGCGCCGCGGTTTCTCCAAGCTATTTACAAACTCTTTTATATGAGACGTTGCACTGATCTTTTTATTCCTTGTTTCTGTTTGGTTGAACGTGTCTACCACTTCTGACCAAGCATCATATGTAGCAACAGAGTAACCTTTGTTGACCATATTCAACGCTAAATTTTTTCCCATTACGCCTAAACCAACAACACCGATTTGTTTCAAAGGAAACACTCCTTCGTAAGAATATTCTAGGTTTGTATCAATTCAACTGTAGCAATCATTAGAAAATTCTTCAACTGAAAGTACTTCTATTACTTTTGAAAATAAGAAAAGCAAGCGTCCCCTAATAGCACCCTATGAACTGGAGACCGCCGACTGAGATAAAGGATACGCGAAGAACGCAGTGATTCGATGTGGCCAGCTACATCGGCTAGCCAGTTTTCTTCTTCGATATACTCCCTTGAGTATCTTGTAAAATGCATGACTGACAAGTGATGAATTTTACAGCTCGAGGTCATAAGCCATCTCTCTTTTAGGAACCGGATTTCCTACTGAGAGCTGTCTTTGCTTAGTCGGAGGCTCTTGCGGATGAGAGTCACAGCGACGAAGATATGCGGACGTTGCGCCCTTAGTATCTTAGGGAGATTGCTGATTCACTAGGTGCTGGGGCGCTGAAGCTAGACAGCTATCCAAGTTCAAAGATGCATTTTTTGTCTTTAAAGAAAAACAGTTACTGGAAATGATCATCAAGAAAATCTTTGCTGAAACTCGTTTTGCTTATATCATTTTTTCGTTTTTGTTTAACGACTGATGCCGCATGTTGGATAATATCCTTACCAAACTTCTCTTGTAGCTGCTCGACCGTTTTTAATAAAGGTTCTTGTTTCGCATCCTGCTCAAATGAAAAGAGATCTAATTGCTTCGTCGCCTCTTCCTTCTCCACTACATCATGAGCCGTTACTCCAAGAAGCCGAACCGCATTTCCATTCCAATTCTTTTGAAAAAGTGTCTTAATTAACTCAAACATAACCTCACTATCATCAAAAGGATTAAGAACATTATGACCTCTAGTAATCGTTTTCCTGTTTTGATAGCGAATGGTCATTCCTATTTTTGTTCCTAAAAGGCGCTTCTGCTTCAGGCGTGTAGACACTTTAGCACAAAGCATTCGCAAAATATCAAGCAATTCGCGTTGATTGCTATTGTCCCTAGGCAAGGTGGTTGAATTCCCAACACTTTTGAAATCAAAAACAGATGTCGGATCGACAGGGGAATTATGGTTCCCGTTTGCTTTTTCCTTTAGACGCAATCCGTTAATCCCTAATAAAGCTTTCAATTGAAGTTCATTAGCTTTTGCAAGATCACCAATGGTATCAATGCCAATCGTATGCAATTTTTCAGCTGTTTTCTCTCCAATCCCATGCATGTCCGCTGTCTTTTTAGGCCACAAAACCGATGGTACATCACGCTTTCGAAGAACCGTAATACCCATCGGCTTCTTCATATCTGAGGCGGTTTTCGCTAAAAATTTATTAGGGGCGATGCCGATCGAACACGGTAAATCCAATGTTTCTAAAATTCGCTTTTGAATGCTATTGGCAATATCAAGCGGAGAACCAAGATGACTGCAATCCGTTATATCCACATAACCCTCATCAATTGAAACAGGCTCAACCATGTTAGTATAGGTACGTAACAAATCAAAGATGCCCAAGGAGGCTGTTCGATATTTTTCAAAATCAGGTTTCATAATAATAAGATCCGGACAGAGTTTTTTTGCTTCCCATAAAGGCATCGTTGTGCGCACCCCTTTTTCACGAGCTGCATAGCTGCATGTCACAATAATGCCACGCCGTTCTTCCGGATTTCCGGCAATTGCAAGTGGCTTACCCTTCAAGCTTGGATCGTAAGCCATTTCTACCGAGGCGTAAAAACTATTCATATCAACATGTAAAATGACCCGCCCTTTCGTCGGATACATACTTTTCATCATCCATCACCACAATGTTTCACTTTATTATCTCTATTGTAGCAAATGAACATCAGTTCCCCAACTTTACCTATTCCTTTTACATGGAAAAGCATACTGAAATCACAAAGATTAGAAAGAAAAAATTTTTCTCCACAATGATATGAGCTTCTGCCTATACAAAAAAGCATCGGACAACAAATCCGATGCTTTTTATTATTAATAACGATTATTCAGCTACTGTTTGAATAACACTTACAACCATCTCAGCAACTTTTTCAAGTTCTTCGATTGGCATTTTTTCATTTGTTGTATGAATTTCTTCATAACCAACTGCAAGGTTAACAGTCGGGATGCCGAAGCCTGCAATTACGTTTGCATCACTTCCGCCACCACTTTGCGTTAATGAAGGTGTACGGCCAATTTTTTCTGCCGCTATTTTCGCCACTTCAACAACATGATCACCATGACCATATTTGAAGCCAGGATACATTACTTCAATATCAACGATTGCTTCGCCACCCATTTCATTTGCAACAGTCTCAAAAGCTTCCTTCATTTTGTTTGCTTGAGCTTCCATTTTCTCTCCTACTAAAGAACGGGCTTCAGCTAGGATTTCTACATAATCACAAACAATATTAGTTTGCTTACCTCCCTCGAATCGTCCGATGTTAGCAGTTGTTTCTTCATCAATACGTCCAAGAGGCATTTTTGCGATTGCTTTCGCTGCAATTGTAATAGCGCTGATACCTTTTTCAGGAGCCACACCTGCATGAGCTGTTTTACCTTTGATTGTAGCAGTAATTTTCGCTTGCGTAGGAGCCGCTACTACGATTTCGCCAACTTTGCCATCACTATCCAATGCATATCCGTATTTTGCTGTTACAAGAGATGAATCTAATGCTTTCGCACCTACTAAACCAGATTCTTCTCCTACAGTAATGATAAATTCGATTTTACCGTGTGCAATGTTTTGTTCCTTTAAAACGCGGATTGCTTCAAGCATTGCAGACAGACCCGTTTTATCATCCGCTCCAAGGATTGTTGTTCCATCCGTTACAACATAACCATCGACAATTGATGGTTTAACACCTTTACCTGGAACTACAGTATCCATGTGTGAAGTGAAATAAATTGTATCGACACCTTCTTTAGTAGCAGGTAATGTACAAATCAAATTACCAGCACCGAAGCCAGTTTTAGCTGCAGCGTCATCTTCCACAACTTCTAAGCCAAGTGCTGTGAATTTTTCTTTTAAAACTTTAGAAATTTCTGTTTCAAATCTAGATTCAGAATCAATTTGCACTAATTCTAAAAATTCATCAAGTAAACGTTGTTTATTGATCATTACAATTCCCTCCATATATGTACTCCCCTTCTAGTATACCCACTAGAAAACCAACGTTGCAAATCCATTTTTAGTTGAATAGTACTTTAATAAGCACAATACTAAAAAAAGAGGTTGTCCAATCTGTTAGATGGTACAACCTCTTTCTATTACAACGGAATATTTCCGTGTTTCTTAGCTGGTCTTGTATCCTTCTTATTACGAAGCATTTCAAGAGCTTGAATGATTTTAATACGAGTTTCACGCGGATCAATTACATCATCAACCATACCTTTGCTTGCTGCTACATATGGATTAGCGAATTTTTCACGATACTCTTCAATTTTTCTTTGTCTTGTTTCTTCTGGGTTATCACTATTTTGAATTTCACGAGCAAAGATGATATTAGCTGCACCCTCTGCCCCCATAACAGCCACTTCAGAATTTGGCCATGCGTAAACAATGTCTGCACCGATTGATTTACTATTCAATGCAACATATGCACCACCAAATGCTTTACGAAGGATAACTGTCAATTTAGGTACAGTTGCTTCTGAGTATGCATAAAGTATTTTTGCACCGTGACGGATGATTCCGCCATGCTCCTGCTTAACTCCAGGGAAGAAACCAGTTACATCTTCAAACGTAATTAACGGTATATTGAACGAGTCACAGAAACGGATAAAACGTGCTGATTTATCAGAAGAATCAATGTCTAATCCACCAGCAAGGAACTTAGGCTGGTTACAGATAAGACCAACAGTTTCCCCTTTAATTCTCGCTAAACCGATTACAATATTACGTGCGAAGTCTTTTTGTACTTCCATGAAACTGTCTGTATCAACAACTTGCTCAATAACCTTACGCACATCATACGGACGAGTCGTTTCAATCGGTACGATTTCCGCTAATTCTGGACGATAATCATCCTTTTCATTAAACTCTAAACGAAGCGTCTTTTCAGTATTATTTTGTGGCAAATAGCTTAATAGCTTTCTAACATTTTCAAGAACTTCTTGCTCAGTAGCTGCTTTAAAATGCGCGTTACCACTGATACTGTTGTGTACTTTCGCTCCACCTAAATCTTCTGAGCTGATTTTTTCACCTGTTACTGTTTCGATAACTTTCGGTCCAGTAATAAACATTTGACTTGTTTTTTCAACCATGAATACGAAGTCTGTAATAGCCGGAGAATAAACCGCGCCACCAGCACATGGTCCCATGATTACTGAGATTTGCGGAATAACTCCAGAATAAATAGAATTCCGATAGAAAATTTGACCATAACCGTCTAGCGAGCCTACTCCTTCTTGAATACGCGCACCACCAGAATCATTTAATCCAACAAAAGGTGCTCCATTTTTAGCAGCTAAATCCATAACATTTGCTATTTTCTTAGCATGCATTTCCCCTAAAGCACCGCCGAAGACTGTAAAATCTTGTGAGAACAAGAAAATGTCACGACCATTTACTTTCCCATAACCTGTAACGACACCGTCTCCAGGTCCTTCTATTTTATCCAGACCAAAATCATTACATCGATGAGAGATGAAAGGATTTAACTCTACGAAAGTGCCTTCGTCTACTAAAAGCTCGATTCTTTCACGCGCAGTAAGTTTTCCTTTTTCATGTTGTTTAATAATTTTATCATCGCCGCCGCCCATTTCTACTTCACGGCGTTTATCATAAAGTTCAGTAATTTTTTCATAAATGTCAATCATGAATGATCCTCCCCACGTTCGCATAACTCATATAATACACTGCCAGTTGATTTAGGATGAAGAAATGCCACTTTTGCTCCGTGAGCACCTTTTTTCGGCTCTTCATTAATCATCTTAATCCCTTTTTCTTTAATCTCATTGATTCTTTCTTGAATATCACTTACCCCTAAGGCGATATGGTGTATGCCCTCGCCTCGTTTTTCGATAAACTTAGCTACCGGACTTTCCTCAGAAAGCGGTTCAAGAAGCTCCAATTTAGTGTTGCCTGCATTCAAAAAAGCGACAGTAACCCCTTGACTTTCAACAGTTTCCATACCTTCAAGATTCATTCCTAATATGTCTTGATAATATTCAAGAGATTGTTGAATCGACTTTACAGCTATACCGATATGGTCGACTTTTTGGATCAATATGCTCCCCCCATTCCCCTTTTCATTTGCACACAAAAAAGCACGCAAATTTCTAAATTATCTTTCTATTTACCATTGTAATATTATTTGCGTAAAATATAAATCAAAATGTGTTATATATTATCTATTTTTTTTGAAGCCAATTCTATAACACAAGATTAAGCCCTTTTTATACCTTTTTTAGAGGTAACTTAAGCATGTTTCTGTTGAAGCAAGAGTCGTTCTTCCACTGTTAAGATTGGAATAGGAATCTAGTGCAGCTTGAACAGAATTATCACACTCCTTTGTTTTCGAAAAAATTAGTAAAATCGAAAGCTTGTATTACCATCAAGAACTGGGTAGAATAAAGATAATTAATTTGATGAAAAGGAAGAAGTAATTAATGAAAGCTAAAAAGAAACAAAAAATTGTTGTATATCTTATGATTATCGTTATGCTTCTATCAACATTATTAATGGGTGTAGGTGCTTTAATTTAATGATAAGAAAGACCGTTACCATTCCTTTTTAGACACATACTAATAACAAGCTGTTATCTTCCGATGATTGCCATCTTATATGTGTTACAAAGGTCTAGTTGCACTTATACTATAAATTTAAATTGGCAAATATGTCGAATCTTCACCCAATTGCTAATACTTTTTAATAGTAGTGTAAAAAAAACTGAGCTAGCAATTCGCAGCTCAGTTTTTTGCTGTTTATTGTATAAAACCATATTGCTTAGCTAGTGCAACAAAGCTTTTATCAGATAATGTAATAACTATTTTGCTATCTAAAGGTACTTGTTCATATAACCATTCCACATCCTTATTGTGCATACGCACACAGCCGTTTGAAACATATTGACCGATTGACCATGGTGCATTCGTTCCATGAACACCAAATGTCCTTCCGTCTGTTCCATTAGCATTAAATCCAATCCATCGACTTCCAAGCGGATTTCTTGGATCTCCTCCCGGGATGTTTTTCTTGCGATAATAGGGGTTTTTAGCTTTTACAATTACGGTAAATGTTCCTTCTGGTGTTAGTTCGTTGCTACTTCCGGTTGCTACCGGCAAGATTTTGATTACTTTGTTGTTCTGAATAAGTGCAAGCTTATTATTGGCTTTATTAACGATGATATAGCTATCGACTCTTTCTGCTTTTGCATCAATAAAAGAGTGTGGAAAAGATAGCAATAATAGCAATGACAGCAATACTTTCATTTTCTTCATCCTAAGCGTTTTAGCTTAGTTTAAGTAACTGCCTCTGTTTTCATTCCTCGTTTTTTCCTTGAAAAGCCTTTGTAAATATTTTTAAGCACTAAATACTTTTCAACTTCTCTTATTAAATGAAATAATTCTGCTTGAACATTAAATTCTTCCCAAGTTAAAGGTAAATCCATTTTTTTCATTTCTTCTTTAATATTTTCAAGCTTATTTAAATAAATATACGCAGTATTATATGGGTGAATATGCTCGCTCATTTCCTCAATTAAATTAGCAATCATTGCGCTATACGGATTCGCTGAAGGTATCTTTGCAGCAAAAGAAAGCATATTTTCAATAACCTCGAACTGTTTCTCACGCATTATAAAGTATTGATAGAAAACATCATCATAGTATTTTACATGATTCTCAACGTCTCGATAGGCTAAAACCTTTCCTTTAGCTAGATGATCCATCACACTCAATAATTCTTTTCCGTCCCAATCACTCTGACCTGTACGAAGATAAAGAACCATTTTTTCCATTATTACTTTAAAATCTCTTTCAATGCTCTCCTGAAAATGCTTCATTTCTTTCTCTTTACTCGGCATATATAAATTCATAATCAATGCAACTGTAATACCGATAACCAATAATCCCGTTTCATTTAAAATTAATTGAGGCGTCACATGACCAGCTGTATAAATATGTAAAATGATAACACTGCTTGTTACAATCCCTTCCTGCACGTTCAGTTTAACAACGGTAGGAATAAATACGAGTAACATCAAACCAATAACAACTGGGTTAAAAGCAATTCCTTCAAAAAAGATAGTTGAATAAAGCATCGCAATTATGCAAGCAACAAATCGACAAAATGCAGCATATAATGATTTTTTCTTAGTAACCTGAATACACAAAATGGTAATGATTCCTGCAGAAGGAAAACTATTCAATCCAATTAGCTGCGCAATACTAATAGCAAGAGTAACACCTATTGCTGTTTTTACCGTACGGTAACCAATTTTAAACATGACTTTCCCAGCTCTCTATTTTAAATAAACTCAATTATTGTTAATTTTCCTACGAACACTTGAGCGGTATTGCAGCAAAGCCACCACTCATCCAACGGTTCTCATTTTAATCAACAATTTTCCAAAGCATAAAAATAATACGAATACCACATTTTAGTATGTCACTTGAAGAATCTCTTTACAAGATGATCAAGGGACTTTTCTCTATCAATTTTTGACAAATAAAAGAAATATGCTCGAATTAAAGAACCATTTTTTTTGCTAATGGGGTTCGTCGTTTAGTATGCTTATTCAAATAAACAATCCATAAAGAAAAAAAGACCCTTAAAGTTAGGACCTTTTTTCAGCTTGTTTCATGATTTTTAACGACTATTCATTAAATTTCATCGCAATATTTATCAAAATAGGATTGTAGCTTACTGATGACAGACATTGGGTCATGTCCTTCAATTTCATGACGCTCAACCATAGTCACTACTTCTCCATCCTTAATTAAGGCAAATGAAGGAGAAGACGGCGGATAATCAGCTAAATAAGTGTTTCTTAAATAAGCAGTAGCCTCTTTATCTTGTCCAGCAAAAACGGTTGCAAGATGATCAGGTCTTCTATCATAATACACCGCATTCGCTGCGGCAGGTCTTGCAATACCACCAGCACAACCACAAACCGAGTTAATCATTACAAGTGTCGTGCCTTCCTTCGATAAAGCTTCAGCAACTTCTTCTGGAGTCTTTAACTCTGTATATCCAGCAGCTCTAATTTCATCGCGCGCAGTTTTTACTACATCATTCATGAAAAAATTAAAATCCATATTCATATTTGAACTCTCCTAGTATTGTCAGACTTTAACACCATCATATCAATTGCACGTAAGGCTTTCAAGAAATTGATTTTTGAGGAGCGAGACAGTTGATTTCCGCTGCGGGCACTTTCCGCTCCAATCAACAAACGGTAAAAGACAGCACCTCGCAGAAGAATCTTCGCTTAACAAGCGGTCGTCCAAGCTGCAAAATGCTGTCATATTCCTTTGATTTGCTAATGCTTATTCAAGCTATCCTGAAAAACTTGCAAGGCTTCCATAACTGCTAAGCTGACTGTTTTATCAGCCTGCATGACTTCTTGTTCGAGCTTTGGAATTAACACTTTCATCTGTTCGTTTTCAAAGAACATTTTATGCAGATGGTGAGATAGTGACTGCTTCATCCACTCTTTCGTCTGTTCTTTTCGTCGTGCTTCGAATACGCCCATTGCCTTCCCTTGCTCGACGAACTCCTGCACAGCCTCCCACAATTGCACCAAACCTTCTCCCTCTATACTTGAGACGGTATAGGCCTGAGTTTGCCATCCAACTGTCGCCGGTTGCAAGAAATGGAGTATTCGATTGTATTCTGATTGTGTCTTAATGGCATTTTGCTTATTATCGCCATCTGCTTTATTGACTACGATTGCATCGGCTAATTCCATAATTCCCTTTTTCATGCCTTGAAGTTCATCACCGGCACCGGTGATGGCCAGAAGCATAAAGAAATCTGTCATCCCGCGAACAATCGCCTCACTCTGCCCTACGCCGACTGTTTCTACTAAAATTACATCATAGCCTGCCGCTTCACAAAGCAACATACTTTCACGCGTTTTACGATGTACCCCACCAAGAGTTCCCTCAGAAGGTGATGGACGAATAAATGCAGATTCGTTAGTCGAAAGCTTTTCCATTCTTGTTTTGTCACCCAAAATACTACCACCTGTTATCGTTGAGCTAGGGTCGATTGCAAGAACCGCCACCTTATAACCCGCATCGCATAAATCTGTTCCAAATCTTTCGATAAAAGTACTCTTACCGGCTCCAGGAACCCCTGAAATCCCGATTCTGACCGATTTATTCGTATATGGTAATACTCTTTGCAATAGCTCTTGGGCACTATCAAAATGGTGATTGGCGTTGCTTTCAATTAAGGTAATTCCTTTAGCAAGCATTGTTCGGTTACCGGCTAATATCCCTTTAAAAAGTTCATCGATATCAACTTTGCTTCTATTTTTCTTAACGAATTTAGATTGCAGTTGATGTTCGTTGCCCATTATTGTGACACTTCCTCATAACCTAATGCTTTGTAAATTTCCTTCATTAGCTCTTTTGCTGCCACTGGAATAACTGTACCCGGTCCGAAAATTGCTTTTGCTCCATGCTCATACAAGTAATCATAATCTTGCTTTGGCACAACACCGCCAACAATAACAATGATGTCTTCGCGGCCTAGCTTCTTCAGCTCTTCAATCAACTGCGGTAGCAATGTTTTATGACCTGCTGCAAGTGAGCTCATACCGACAACATGGACATCATTTTCAACCGCTTGTCTAGCTGTTTCTGCCGGTGTTTGGAAAAGAGGCCCTATATCCACATCAAAACCTAGATCCGCGAATGCTGTAGAAACGACTTTAACTCCTCGGTCATGGCCATCTTGACCCATTTTCGCCATTAAAATACGAGGTCGTCTTCCTTCATTCTCTAAAAATTCATCTGTCATTTTAATCATCTCTGCAATGTCATCTCCTACTCCATAAGAAGAGCTGTAGACGCCGCTGACAGAACGGATAACCGCTGAATGTCGACCAGAGACTAACTCGATTGCCATTGAAATTTCACCTAACGACGCTCTTAGTCTTGCTGCCTCGACAGCAAGTGCCAATAGATTGCCTTCACCTGTTTCAGCCGCTTTTGTAATTGCATTTAGAGCTGCAATAACCTTCTCTTCATCACGCTCTTCACGAAGCTGTTTAAGTTTAGCAATTTGACTTTCACGAACAGCCGTATTATCAACTTCAAGAATGTCTAAATCTTCTTCTTGAGCAAGGCGGTATTTGTTGACACCGACAATCGTTTCAATTTTTGAATCAATTCTAGCTTGACGTTTAGCAGCTGCTTCTTCAATTTTCATTTTTGGCAAGCCTGTTTCAATTGCTTTAGCCATGCCGCCTAATGATTCAATTTCCTCAATATGCTTCCAAGCTTTTTCAATAAGCTCATTCGTCAATGCCTCTACATAATAAGATCCTGCCCATGGATCAATTACTTTAGTAATCGACGTTTCTTCCTGCAGGTAAAGCTGCGTATTACGTGCTATACGTGCCGAGAAGTCAGTCGGTAAGGCAATTGCCTCATCAAGTGCATTTGTATGCAATGATTGTGTGTGTCCCATCGTTGCAGCATGTGCCTCAATTAATGTTCTTGTAACATTGTTAAATGGATCTTGCTCTGTTAAGCTCCAACCTGACGTTTGCGAGTGCGTACGTAGCATTAATGACTTTTCATTTTCTGGCCCAAATTCCTTAATAAGCTTTGCCCAAATAAATCGACCAGCTCTCATCTTTGCAACTTCCATGAAGTAGTTCATACCGATTGCCCAGAAGAAAGATAATCGTGGAGCGAACTTATCGATTGGTATGCCAGCTTGCAAGCCTGTACGAACATACTCAATTCCATCAGCTAACGTGTATGCAAGCTCAATGTCAGCCGGTGCTCCCGCTTCTTGCAAGTGATAGCCGGAAATCGAGATGCTATTGAATTTCGGCATGTTTTTAGACGTATATTCAAAAATATCAGCAATAATTTTCATACTCATTTTCGGTGGATAAATATACGTATTACGAACCATGTATTCTTTTAGGATATCATTTTGAATTGTTCCTGAGAGCTTGTCCTGAGAAACACCTTGCTCTTCAGCAGTTACGATATAAAAGGCTAAAATCGGCAAAACTGCACCATTCATTGTCATTGAAACACTCATCTGATCTAAAGGAATACCGTCAAATAGCTGCTTCATATCCAAAATACTGTCGATTGCAACACCCGCTTTACCAACGTCACCAACTACACGCTCATGGTCGGAGTCATAACCGCGGTGTGTCGCCAAGTCAAACGCAACAGATAAACCTTTTTGTCCCATTGCCAAATTACGTCGATAAAAGGCATTTGATTCTTCTGCTGTCGAGAAACCTGCATACTGTCGGACTGTCCATGGTTTATTCACATACATTGTCGGATAAGGTCCGCGCGTAAATGGAGCTACACCCGGATAATGCTGTAATTGCTCCATCCCTTCCACATCATCTTTGCTGTATAGAGACTTAATCTTGATTTCTTCGTTTGTTTCATATAATAATTCTTCAATCTCATTCTCATTTAGCTTAGGTGCTTGCTGAGATTTTTCCGTTTGATTGAAGGAAAGTTTCGAAAAATCTTTACGTGTTGACAATTACAGCACCTCCAAATCTTTTAAAATAGCTGTCAATAAAGTGACTACATTACTCTTTACAGAAACGAATTCAGCGATACCTGCAGCTGTTAATTGCTGTTCTAATTCAGCAGTTTGTTTACCTGCCATAAGGAGTTTTATGTCTTCAAACGAAGCTGAAAGTTTTTGCGTCCATTCAACAGCAT
>JAEIGA010006383.1_pt1 | contig 17961 bp, 13 predicted proteins | sample 9270691 | NCBI WGS metagenome assembly JAEIGA01 (sample SAMN17057246, study PRJNA624740) | gut metagenome | biome: biome; isolation source: fecal sample | host: Bos grunniens | place: China: Xizang | collected 2019
ACATCCAAACCGAAGTAGTAGCGGAATGTTGAGTCCTGACGGAAATAGTATGTGTTATTTGGATAGTTGTTAGGCACCTCAGGGTTTCCTGGAAGAAGAATCAAACCCTTACCTACGCGGCGCGCCAACTCGGCACGACGACCAATATAAGTCTCTTTACTGAACATAGTATTTATAGTTTTAAGTTATTGATATCTAATTTATTATATAGGCACAAATATTTATTAAAGAAGCCAGACGCCTCAAATACTTTATCCTTTTTACTGCACCACCTCTTTACCAACCGCAATTTTGTTGTCAGAAGGGTTGCAGATGTGGTAGCGAGTCGCAGTCCGATAAAGCGGAGCATACTGAAGCGTATGTGAGCATTTAGCGGACAAGCTCGATGCCGCAGATGCGCCCTTATCACAACAAAATTACCTTTTGACCTCTTTATATACCTTATCGCCTCGGCGCACCTCGCTTACAGTCTTTAGCGACATATAATCGCCTTGTTTAGCACTCTGGGCTGGAAGTTCCTTAACCATAATACCATCTGCTTTCTGCTCCACGACACCACTCTTCTCACCCATAAAGAGTAGAGCATCACCCTCCTGCACCTCGCAAGCCTCAACAAGCACCTCGGCAACACCAATACGCTTGAAGTAGTTGGTAACCTTACCCATATAGACCTTCTTCAAGGTTGCCGAAGAGCCATAGTGCTGACTATGCTCAACCATAGTCTTAGCTGCATAGTAACCACCCCAGAAGTCGCGATTAAAGACGGTGCGTAGCTTCTCCTTAAGTGGAGCAACACTCTCCTCGTTATACTCGCCAGCCTCCAAAAGTCTAAGTGCCGCATCGTAGCTCTCCACAACACGCTTAACATACTCACCACCGCGAGCACGACCCTCAATCTTTAGGACACGCACACCAGCGTTGATGAAGGTATCAAGGAAGTCGATGGTGCACAAATCCTTAGGCGAGAGCACATACTGACCATCGATATCGAGTTGCTGACCGCTATCCTTATCGGTAATAGTGTACTTACGACGGCATATCTGACGGCAAGCGCCACGGTTTGCCGAGTGGTGCGACTCGTGCTCCGAAAGATAACACTTACCCGACATCGACATACACATCGCGCCGTGTGCAAACATCTCAATCTTAACCAACTCACCCGCAGGACCGCAGATATTCTGCTCCTTAATCTGCTTCGATATCTCGGCAATCTGCTCCAACGACAACTCTCGCGCCAACACCACAACATCAGCCCACTGCGCAAAGAACTTAACGGCAGTAATATTCGAGATATTGCTCTGCGTAGAGATATGCACCTCGATACCCACCTCGCGAGCATATAGTATCGCAGCAAGGTCAGTCGCAATAATAGCATCGATACCCTCAGCCTTAGCTCTGTCGATAATGCGACGCATAACCTCCATCTCATCGTCGTAGATAACGATGTTCACCGTGAGGTAGGTCTTAACACCAGCGGCGTGAGCAATACGCACAATCTCAGCGAGGTCATCAAGGGTGAAGTTCACCGACGAGGCAGCGCGCATATTGAGCTGCTCAACACCAAAATATACCGAATCTGCACCCGCAGCAATAGCTGCATTCAACGACTCATACGAGCCTACGGGTGCCATTATCTCTATATCTTTTCTTGAAATCATAGTAGAGAAACTTTACTTCTTTCTTCCCATTAAGTTACGTGCAAACTCCGCCAAGCTCTCTGTGCGCTCACCAGCGATTGAGAGCGTATCGAGCACGGCCAAGGCGCGCTCAAAGCGCAACTCTATCTGCTGCTCAGCAACACGCTTAACATCGAGTTTATCGTAGAGCGCCTTAACGATATCGATCTTCTTCTGCTCTGCAATATCCTTACGAAGATGCGTTGTAGTCAACACCTCGCGCTCCTCCTTTGAGGCACGATTCAAGGCCTGCACCATTAGGAAGGTCTTCTTACCCTCCAAGATATCGCCACCAATCTTCTTACCAAGGGCATTGTCACCATAGCTATCCAAGACATCATCCTGCAACTGGAAAGCAAGTCCTAACTCCGTAGCAAAGCGGTAGATTTTTTTGATATCATCCTCCGAAGCACCAGCCATCGTAGCACCAATCATTGCCGAACCCGAGAGCAGAGCCGAGGTCTTACGCTCAATCATCTGCATATACTCCTCAACCGTAACCTTATCCATCGTCTCGAAGTCCATATCATACTGCTGACCCTCACATACGGCAAGCGCCATATCCGAAAAGATGTTCATCACCTTAGGTAGACGCTCAGCCGAAATCTTAGCAAGCGACTTGTATGCTGTGATAAGCATTGCATCACCCGAAAGTAGCGCCACATTACCACCCCACTTAGCATATACCGAAGGTTTACCACGACGCACATCGGCATTATCCATAATATCGTCGTGAAGGAGGGTAAAGTTGTGGAAGATCTCTACCGCCAACGCTGTAGGCATAGCCTCATCAACGCTACCACCAAAGGCCTCGGCAGTAAGAAGCAACAAGACTGGGCGCAAACGCTTACCACCTCCCGACATCGAGTAGATAATCGGCGTATAGAGCAATTCAGGCTCTTCGGGCATACTTAGCTGTGCAAGTGCCGACTCGAAGAGTTCCAATATTTCGTTATTTGTACGAGCCATAATATTCTCATTCTTAAAATATGGCTCAAAATTACATTTATTTTTGGAATAATTAAAATTATTTTGATAACTTTGACCAATTATTTACACAAAAATTATTGCACTATGATGAAAAAATATGCTATGGGTATCGATATCGGCGGTACCAATACAGCTTTTGGTCTTGTTGACGAGGATGGTAATGTGGTTGCAGAGGGCAAGATCTCAACAGAGAAATATCGCTTTTTCGACGACTACCAGCCATATATCGAAGCTCTTGCCACAGCAATGAAATCTCTTATCGGCTCACAGCCAGAGTGTAACCTTATTGGTATCGGTGTTGGCGCTCCTAATGCAAATATCCACACAGGTCTTATCGAGACACCTGCAAACCTTTGGAAGTTCGAGAATCCCAACGACAGCCGTCCAGATTCAGTTCGTATCTTCAACTTTGTTGAAGACCTCGGCAAGCACTTCGAGGGTGTGAAGGTTATGATTACCAACGATGCTAACGCCGCTGCTATTGGAGAGATGGTCTTTGGTAATGCTCGCGGAATGAAGGATTTTGCAATGATCACCCTCGGCACAGGTCTTGGCTCTGGCATCGTTTGCAACGGCGAGATGGTATATGGTCACGATGGTTTTGCAGGCGAATATGGTCATATTGCAGCTGAGTCACGTGAGACTGGTCGTATGTGTGGTTGTGGTCGCAGAGGCTGCTTGGAGGCATACGTATCTGCCACTGGTATCAAGCGTACAGCATTCGAGTTGATGGCTACAATGACCTGCGAGAGTGAGCTTCGCTCTATCCCATACGACAAGTTCGAGGCAAAGATGCTCTCGGAGGCTGCCGACAAGAATGACCCTATCGCTTTGGAGGCATTCGAGCGCACAGGTAAATACCTCGGCTTGGCTCTTGCCGACCTTACTGCTACAACATCGCCTGAGGCTATCATCCTCTTTGGTGGCTTGGCTAACGCTGGCGACTACATTATGCGCCCTACACATAAGTATATGGAGGAGAATCAGCTCACCGTATTCAAGAACAAGGTTAAGCTCCTTATGAGTGGTATTCAGGATAAGAATGTTGCTATTTTGGGCGGCGCAGCTCTTATCTGGAAACAGCACCTTGAGGCAGTTATAGAGAACTACTAATCCCAGGTAATCGATTCTATACAAAGTGTGTCCAACCGAATGTTGGACACACTTTTTTACAAACCATATCGAGACTTAATATTCTCGTAAAACTCTGATATAGTCAACATTATTGCACTCTCAACCACACCACCAAGATCGTAATTTTTATAACTATCATAGAGCCTTACATAGGGTGATAGACGCAGATAAGAGGAGATAATGGGCGGAATACGAGCACCTATTTTTCGCATCTCGGCAAGCAGAATATGATAGTTCTGTTGAGCCGTATCGCCAATAAAGATTTCGCTATATCGCTGGCGACTAATACCCACCCGATATGGTGCGCGCGCCACCATCAGCCTCTCCCCAATAGGCGAGCTATGCTGCATATATCCAACCAACATATTCCGAGCCCTCACACCAAGCGAATTATAGAGCGTAACACGACCAAAAAGATACTCCACATCTTCTCGTTTGACCACCCGAGCAAGACCCTCCCAAAGAGCATCCAAGGCATATATAGTTAGCGAATTACTACAACTCCGATAACGAGGTGATACAAAGGAGCGACCAAGCTCAATTCCCCTCGGTAGATACTCCTGAACAAAGCTCTCCGAGAGCGCCATATAGCGACTTAACGAGAGCCGCTCCACCCTCGCTTCACGCCCAACAGCGTAGCGATAGCCACCCATAATCGCACCATGCTCTCTATCCCAGACCACAAGCTGACGATATGTACCATCCCTATCGGCATCATCGCCACCCACCCCATCATCCAAGGCGACACCCACACCCTCATACGACTCTTTGCGAAGACGACACACCTCACGAAGTAGCAACGGCGAAGAGCCTCCATCCACAGAGTATATATCAGCATTACAATGAGTTGCGCGCCCAAGAAACAAAGCTCGTTGCAACTCATCATCCAAAGCCTTAGTTCCGGTCATAAAAACTTTCATTTTTTAATCCCACAAAGTGGTACATTTTCGCAAAATTTTTCATATCTTAGCATCGTTATTTTTTACTATGTAAAAACAAGCGCAAAATGAGCATCGAAACATACCATATACCCGTAATGCTTGAGGAGTGTATCGAAGCACTCAACATCAACCCTAACGGCACCTACGTTGACCTAACGATGGGTGGCGGTGGTCACACCCGCGAGATACTTGCCCACCTTGGCTCAGAGGGGCACCTCTACTCCTTGGATCAAGATCCCGACGCTGTGAGCAATGCCCCACAGGATGAGCGTCACACCTTCGTAGCATCCAACTTTCGCTTTGTGCGTGGAGCGCTACGCCATAGAGGTGTAGAGCAGGTTGACGGCATCCTTGCCGACCTTGGTGTTTCGTCACACCACTTCGATGCCAAGCACCGCGGTTTCTCGTTCCGTGGCGATGCTCCACTCGATATGCGCATGAATACTCGCGAGGGTCGCACGGCAGCCGATATTGTGAATACATACACAAATGATGCCTTAGCAAAAATATTTTCGGAATATGGCGAGTTGGACACCACTTGGAAGATTGCCAACTGCGTCGAGCGCGCAAGAGCCGAGAAGCCTATCACGACAACAGCAGAGCTTGTCGAGGCGGTGAAGCCTTGCACACCTCCTAAGGATGAGGCGAAGTTTCTAACCAAGCTTTTCCAGGCCCTCCGCATCGAGCTTAATGGCGAGATGGAGGCACTTAAAATGGCGTTGGAGCAGAGCCTAAAGCTCCTCAAGCCTGGAGGTCGTCTTGTAGTGATGTCATACCACTCGTTGGAGGATAGAATCGTCAAAAACTTTATGCGTAGCGGCAACACCGAGGGCGTCATCGAGAAGGACTTTTTCGGTCGCGCCACAACGCCATTCAAGGTTATAACCCGCAAAGCCATTGTGCCTTCGAACGAGGAGATTGAGACAAACCCACGCTCACGAAGTGCTAAGCTACGTGTAGCTGAGCGCATTAACGACTGACGCCATGCACTACAACGAGGATAATAGAAAGGAGCGCGTACGTCGCGAGGTGGTAATCCTTGCCCAGGAGGAGACCAACATCCCTACCAACGAACAGCACGAGGAGGTTGACGAGAGTCAAGAACAGGAGCAAGAGGCTGGGGAAGAGGCAGAGGCAGAGAAGAGGAGCAGTGCACCTTGGCTGATGATTACCACAGGTAAGATTCTTACCGAGGGTTCGCTACCCTACCACAAATACTTTATCGCCATAGCGGTGATGTGCTTCTTTAGCATCTTTCTAACCTTTATGGCGCTGAATGCCGACCGCGAGTATCGCCATAGGGAGCAGTACGCATCGCTCCTCCACGAGCGAGCAGTCCTAAAGGAGGAGCTTCGTTATAGCCTCTCGTCGAAGAGCGCCGTAACAGCGCGACTCAAGCGTCACAACATCGAACTTATTGAACTATCGAAGGATAGCAGAATTATTGAGAAGTAATGAGTACTCACAATACAACTACGAACGACCCAAACAAAGGCAAGCAGAGAGCTAAAGCCACCAAGCGCGATATCATATCTCGCGTTAGGTCGCTATATAGCATCATCTTTCTCTTTGCCCTTGCCGTCACCGTGCGTCTATTGTGGATAATCATCGCAAGCCCCTCTGTAGCCCACAACTCCGAGGTTATGGGCGACGGCATCTATCGTACTACAAAGATCAAAGCTCACCGAGGCACTATCTTTTCACGCGACGGCGAGCCTCTTGCTATATCGAGTCTGCGCTATAATGTTATCCTCGACTTTGGCTCGGAGGGTATGATTACCGCCGACTCGCAGACCTACATCAGAAACGTAGACCAGCTTTCCAAACTCCTTGCCGAACACTTCAACCAGGAGGATGCCCGCGAGAATGGGTACAAATATATTTCGGCTGCGGAGTATCGAAACACCCTGATTAGTGAGCGCTGGCGCGAGGGCAAAAAGAAGCGTACCTTCAAAATTCTTCCACGTACAGTCACTGTCGACGAGTGGATGATGATGAAGAGCTCCTTCCCTATTTTCAACAGAAATATGGGTATTGTCTTCAACGCGACACCTGACAATAAGCGCCTCTACCCATCTGGCGACCTTGCTCGCCAAACAATTGGTCGCTACGACACCCTGGTAGTCGAGGGCAAGAAGGTGGCAGGCTCTGGCTTGGAGTATCAGTTCAACGACTACCTCATTGGCGTTGACGGCGAGGTTAAGGAGCAGTGGATTGCACATGGCTTCTGGGCTCGCATCCACGATAAGAGCAACACCGAAGCGCGTGATGGTGCGAATGTAATCACCACCTTAGATGCTGGCATACAGCGCATCGCCCACGAGCGACTCGACAGTATGCTCCGCTATGAGGAGGCTTCATTTGGTGTGGCGATAGTAATGGAGGTGGAGACAGGAAATATCCTCTCGATTGTGAGTCTCGGCTCGGGTAAAGAGCGTGGTGTATCATATAGCGAGCGAGTTAACAACCACGCCCTCAACACAGCTATCAGCCCGGGCTCTACGATGAAGCTCGCAACGACAATGGCGTTACTTGAGATTGGAGGCTACACACTCGATACAAAGGTTAACACCGAGCACTCAACCCCCAACAAATCTATCAAGGTAGGCAAGGCTGATGTATCGGATTCACACGATGTAGCGGGCGCTAATAGCGACGGCAGAGTAACCCTCAAAGAGGCGTTTGCACACTCCTCGAATGTCTACTTTGCCAAGGCTGTTTACGAACGTTTTAAGGATGACCCTGCCAAGTACACCGACTACCTTGAAAAGTTAAAATTCAAGGATTTCATCGGATTACAGGCATACGGTGAGGCGAAACCACGCCTTACTACGCCTCACGAAACGGATTGGAATGCTAAGGGTAGCACCTCATCGCGTCTGCCACGTATGGCATACGGCTACGAGATCGACGTGCCACCAATCCACATGATCACCTTCTACAATGGTGTTGCCAACAATGGTCGTATGGTAGCTCCTCGCTTGGTGGATCGCATCGAGCGTGACGGCGAGGTGATTGAGACAATGCCAGTTGTGCCTATTATGGAGCAGATGTGCTCGGAAAAGACTATCAACGATTTGAAAATATGCCTTGAGGCTGCATCAGAGCGCTCGATGCGTCCATTTAAGAATTTGGAGATACCATTTGGATGCAAAACAGGTACTGCCGAGGTATGGAGTAACTTCATAAGCGAGGGTCGCATCGACAAAATACAGATGAAGAATGGTCTCAATGGCAAGGAGGATGGTTACTACTATGGCTCTATAATCTGTGTGATGCCAGCCGAGAAGCCTCGCTACACAATACTTGTGGGCGTATGTAAGCAGCTAATACCAGAGAAGAACTCTCGCCACTATGGTATCGACCTCGCCGGTCCTGTAGCAGCAGATATTATGGAGTATATCTACACCAACGACCCATCGCTACACTACGTCCTCGAGGAGGGTTTGGTTAGCCACACTCCAACAAGTATCAAGGCTGGAGATAGCGAGGCTATCAATTGTGTAAGCACCGCCCTATCTAAGCAGGTTACAGATAAAAGCGATGGCAAGGATTGGAGTAGCGCCACCTCACATAATGGCACAACGACAATCTCGGCAATAGAGATTAGCGAGAGCCGAGTGCCTAATGTTGTAGGTATGGGACTCTCGGATGCGCTATATCTGTTGGAGAGTTGCGGACTAAATGTTACACACACGGGTAGTGGCACGGTTAAAAGCCAAAGCATACCCGCTAAAGAGGAGATAGATAAAGAGAATTTAACAATACACCTCACATTGGGCACATAGACCCATAAAGAGTTAAGAATATGAAACGACTTAGTGAACTACTCGAGAACGTACGAGTATTAGAGATAGAGAATAGCCTCAACCCCGAGATTTCAGGGTTGGAGTATGATTCACGCCGTGTGGAGCAGGGCACATGCTTCATCGCTGTGGTAGGCGTATCGAACGATGGACACAACTATATCGACTCAGCAATAGAGAAGGGGGCAACAGCAATCCTCTGCCAGAGGATGCCCCAGAAGCGCAATCCAAACGTATCATACGTTGTGGTGGAGGATAGCAATATCGCCATGGTAGCTGTGGCTACAGCCTTTTACAATCACCCATCTGAGGAGTTGCGCTTGGTGGGCGTAACGGGCACGAACGGCAAGACTACAACAGCGACACTGCTATACGATATGTTTACCGCTATGGGATATAAGGTTGGTCTTATCTCAACAGTAGTTTACCGCATCGGCGAGCAGCGCATCGAGTCTACACACACCACACCTGACACTATCCGCCTCAACAAGATGATGCGCGAGATGGTAGATAGCGGCTGCGAGTACTGCTTCATGGAGGTGTCGTCACACTCTGTGGCACAGCACCGTATCGACGGCTTGAAGTTCGTGGGCGCACTCTTTACAAACCTCACCCACGACCACTTAGACTACCACGGCACATATAAGGAGTATATCCGTGCCAAGAAGGGCTTTTTCGATATACTTGGCAAGGAGAGCTGGGCAGTGGTCAACATCGATGATAGAAATGGTGAGGTGATGCTACAAAACTGCGTGGCTAAGCATTACCGTCTATCGTTACGCTCGATGGCGGACTACAATACCAAAATTTTAGAGATGTTGCCTAATGGTATGTTGTTGCATATCAACGGCAAAGAGCTCTGGGTTAAGTTCACTGGACGCTTCAACGCCTACAACCTAACAACGGTATATGCTGCGGCAACACTGCTCGGTGCGGATGATATGGAGGTGCTTACAACCCTCTCAAACCTTCTACCCGTAAGTGGTCGTTTCGAGACTATCACCGCTAAGGATGGCACAATGGCAATTGTGGACTATGCCCACACGCCTGATGCCTTGGAGAATGTATTGGAGACTATCGAGGAGCTTCGTCGTGGTGACCAGAAGCTATATGTAGTATGTGGTTGCGGTGGCGACAGAGATCGTAGCAAGCGTCCAGAGATGGCGAGTGTAGCGGTACGTTATGCTACAATGGCGATATTCACCTCCGACAACCCTCGCACCGAGGATCCTGAGGCTATCCTCGACGACGTAGTGGCAGGCGTTGCTGAAGCATCTAACTACCTCCGTATCAGCGACCGTCGTGAGGCTATACGCACAGCAGCGACCTTGGCTAAGGCGGGCGATATCATTCTTGTTGCAGGCAAGGGACACGAGGACTACCAGATTATTGGCACTGTAAAGCACCACTTCGACGACCGCGAGGAGGTGGCTAAGGCATTTGATCAGAGACACAACAACTAACTTTTGAGGCACAACTAATTTTTACGAAATATGTTCTACAAACTATTCGAATATTTGAACGAAAACACCACGCTACCGGGTATGCGTATAGGTGAGTACCTATCATTCCGCTCGGGAGCAGCGATAATAACATCATTGCTTATCTCAATCTTCTTTGGCAAGCGCATCATCCGCTTCTTGCGCCGACAGCAGATTGGTGAGGAGATTCGCGACCTTGGCTTACAGGGTCAGTTGGAGAAGCGTGGCACACCTACAATGGGTGGTATCATCATCATCCTTGCGATGTTTGTGCCAGTGTTGCTCTTTGGCGACCTTAGCAATATCTACATTCAGCTGATGCTGATCTCTACGTTGTGGCTCGGCTTCATCGGAGGCTTGGACGACTATATTAAGGTCTTTCGTCATAACAAGGAGGGTCTTAATGGACGCTTCAAAATTGTAGGTCAGGTAGGCTTAGGTATCATTGTGGGAACTACTATGTGGCTCTCTGATGATATCGTCATCCACGAGAAGACCTTTGAGACAAAGCAGTACACCGTTACCGATGTCACTACTGGCGAGGTCATCAACGACTACACGCAGAAGAATGTTATCAGTACCACACCCGAGAAGACAACCAAGACTTCGATTCCATTCCTTAAGGATACGATGCTCGACTATAAGGCTATCACGGGAGGTAACGAGACTCTGGCGTGGTTGCTCTATATCGTGATCGCGATCTTCGTTATCACTGCCGTATCGAATGGTGCGAACCTCACCGATGGTATCGACGGTCTGCTAACGAGTGTCTCGGTGCCTATAGTCCTTGTACTCGGCATCTTGGCATACCTATCGGGACACATAGTCTATTCCGACTACCTCAACATTATGTATATCCCCGACAGTGGTGAGTTGACAGTCTTTGCAGCGGCATTTGCTGGTGCTTTGATTGGTTTCTTGTGGTACAACTCATTCCCTGCGCAGATATTTATGGGCGATACTGGCTCACTCACGATTGGTGGTATCATCGCAGTGTTTGCCCTATGCATTCGCAAGGAGTTGCTACTCCCTCTTTTGTGCGGTATCTTCCTTGTGGAGGCGCTCTCGGTAATGGTGCAGGTGGGTTACTTCAAATACACTAAGAAGAAGTATGGCGAGGGACGACGCATACTCCTAATGTCGCCGCTACACCACCACTATCAGAAAAAGGGCTTGTTCGAGACAAAGATTATGATGCGCTTCTTCATCATATCACTGCTTCTTGCAGCTTTGACACTCGTGACACTAAAGATGCAATAATAGAAATAATAAATAGAACAACTATGAAACACTACCTATTACTTATTGTCGCCCTCATCGGCTCAGCATTGGCAGCATTGGCACAATGCCCCGACAATGAGATTTGGTACTCCACCACTAACGGTCAGCAGATAGAGTGTAACCAGCTCTATGGCATTACGTCGCATACCTATCTTGGTAATAGTGGCGTTATTCGCTTCGATCGCAAGATCGAGGTGATTTCGGCAGACAAGTATGGTGCTGGAGAGAATAGTATCGACCTTTCGAACTGCAAGAACCTCAAAAACATCACCCTGCCGAACTCTATCAAGGAGGTTGGATATAGAGCTTTTGCGGGATGCGAGAAGTTGGAGAGTGTCATACTTCCTAACTTTGTGGTTAAGATTGGTGACGAGGCCTTCGATGGTTGTAGCGCACTGCAGAGCATCGTTATACCCGAGAGTCTCGAGTATATTGGCGGCAGAGCATTCCGCAACTGCACATCGATGCAGAATATCACAATTCCTAACGGCGTAGAGTATATCCGTGACGGTGCATTTGAGGGCTGTACCTCACTTAAGCAATTCAGTAGTAAATATGCTTCGGCTGATGGATTAGCTCTTATCGTTAATGGCACACTTGCAGCCTTTGCCTTGGGTAGTGGCAATACAGAGTATGTTATTCCTGATAGCGTTACACGTATCGGTCAGTCTACATTCGATGGCTGCACTGCTCTTACTAAAATTACCATTCCTAATGGCGTCACCGAGATTCGCAACAACTCCTTCCGTGGTTGTAGCAACCTCGCAAATATCGATATCCCTAATAGCGTAACAGCTATCGGTGAGAACGCCTTTGCAGGTTGTAGTTCACTTCAAAAGATTACTATTCCCGAGGGTGTTGTTGAGATTAAGTCTGGCACGTTCAGTGGCTGTAGTAACATTCAGGAGGTAACCCTACCTCAGAGCATCGACCATATTTGGGATAGTGCCTTTGCTGACTGTAACAAGATTCGCCAATTCAAGGGTGCTTTCGCCTCAAAGGATGGTTGCTCGTTGATTGTTAATGGTGTGCTCAAGGCATTTGCCATTGATAGTGGCGTTACACGCTATACCATACCTAACAACGTAACCAAGATTGGCGAAAATGTATTTAGTGGCTGCCCAACGCTCCAGCATGTAGTCATGGGCGATAATGTGACTGAAGTAAAGGATTATGCCTTCCGCAACTGTGTTGCGCTACGTTCAATCGTATTCCCAGATAGCGTAGAGAGAATTGGTAAGGAGGTTCTTAGTGGATGTGTCTATCTCGAGGAGGTAACCTTTCCTACAGGCTTGGCAATACTTGATGAAAACACCCTTCTTGGTTGCAAATCGCTAAAGAGTATCAAGGGTAGTTTCGCATCGGAGGACGGCTCTGCGCTAATCATAAATGGCGTCATGGTTGCATACGCTACAAACAGCGGTGCGACAGAGTACACCATCCCTAATAACGTTAAAGCTCTAAAGAACTACGTCTTCGACGGCTGTACAACACTTCAGAGCGTAACAATCTCTGATAGCGTTACAATAATTGAGAGCAAGGCATTTGCCAACTGTCCAAATATAAGCAATTTCAGTGGTAAGTATGCCTCATTGGACGGTCGTTCAATCATCATGGATGGCACTCTTATAATTTTTGCACCAAAAGATCTTAGCCACTACACCATCCAGGATGGCGTAATCGCAATTGGCGATGAGGCGTTCAAGGGTTGCTCGGAACTTCAGAGCATCACCTTTGCCGATAGCGTATCGAAGATTGGCAACTCAGCATTCGAGAAGTGTAACGCCATTCGTGACTTAGTGATTCCAAGCAGTGTCACTACCATTGGCAACCGCGCATTCTACGAGTGCGGAATACTCGACAATATCACCATCGAGAATGGTCTATCATACGTTGGCGAGAAGGCATTTGGAGGTTTCTTTGGCAAGCTACACCTCAACTGCAACGTCTTGGATGCGAACTGGTTTGATCGATGCACATTTACCGATATCACCCTTGGTGAGAGCGTTACGGATATCGCCATGGGCACATTCTACAACTTCGACGGCAAGCTAACCGTGATGTGCAACTCATTCCAGAGCGAGTGGTTTAACCTCGCACAGATCGTGCAGCTTACAATTGGAGCAAATGTCTACGAGAACAAAGCTGGTGCATACGCTGCCTTTGACGGTAAGCTTATCGTCGATAGCAACAGCTTCAAGAGTGAGTGGTTTAACCTAAGCCGAGTGCCATCAGTGACACTTACCGAGAACATCGTAACAGTTGCCGCCAACACCTTTACCGACTACACGGGCGAAATCATCGTAAACTGCAACATTAGCAACCCATCGTGGTTTGATGGTGCAAAGATTAGCTCTATTACAATCGGCAACGACGTAACAGATATCTGCGGTGGAGCCTTTGTAAACTGCGAGAACCTCCACACCATAAAGAGCAAAAAGGCATCGGCTGATGGTCGTGCCTATATCATCGATGGTCGACTTATCGCCATCCTCCCTGCAGACCTTGCTGAGTATACCATACCATACGGCGTGAAGGTGATTAACGATGAGGCATTCAAGGGTTGCCCAAAGCTACAGTCGATTATCATCCCAGACTCAGCCGAGAGCATCGGCGCAGGAGCATTCCGCGATTGTAAAGCTTTGACCTCGGTAACAATGCCTAACAGCGTGACCACAATCAATGCCTCAGCATTTGAGGGTTGCTCAGCACTCACAGAGATAACCCTAAGTGATAATCTCACCACCGTATCGGAGAATCTCTTTGCAGGATGTAGCTCACTATTAAACATCTACATCCCTGATAGCGCAACCGAGATTCAGAAGGGAGCTTTCCGCAACTGCGCCTCACTACGTACAGCTGTAATAGGCAACGGCGTGAAGAGCATTGGCGACGAGGCATTTGCCAACTGCGGAGTACTACTAAGCATCACCATTGGTAAGGGTGTTGAGTCTATTGGTCACCGCGCTTTCGACGAGTGCAATAGCATTGTAGGTATCATCTGCAATCCTCAAAACCCACCAGTTGTTGAACATCTATCGTTCCCAGAGACAACCACTATCTATGTTTATGATAGAAAGGCATATAAGAACGCAATTGGCTGGAATATGTACTCAAAACGCATTAAGCGAATTAAATAGCAACTGATTATACTGAAGAACCTAACGGAGGATCATAACCTCGAATGGGTCACTATTAATACAACGATTATGAAACGAAAAATAGCAGTCTTAGGTGGCGGCATTTCGGGCTACGGCTCGGCGATATTGGCAAAGAAAAAGGGCTTCGACGTTTTCCTCTCGGATATGGGCAAGATAGCCGATAGGTTTAAGCAGCGCCTTGATGAGTGGAGTGTGGAGTACGAGGAGGGTCAGCACACCGAGGAGCGGATCTTGGATGCCAACGAGGTGGTTAAGTCGCCAGGTATTCCCGATACAGCACCTATAGTATGTAAGATACGCGAGCGCGGTATCCCCGTAATCTCGGAGATAGAGTTTGCAGCGCGCTACAAGGGTGTGGCAAAGACGATATGTATCACTGGTTCTAACGGTAAGACTACAACCACATCACTAATCTATAAGATTATGGTGGATGCTGGTCGCAAGGTATCGCTCGGAGGCAACATTGGCGAGAGCTTCGCCTACTCTATCGCTACAGACCGCTACTTCTGGCACGTATTGGAGCTTAGTTCCTTCCAGCTCGATGGTTGCTATAAGTTCAAGGCAGATATCGGCGTGTTGATGAATATCACCCCCGATCACTTGGACCGCTACGACTACAAATTGGAGAACTACGCACGCTCAAAGATGCGTATTACCCAGAACCAGACCTCGTCAGACTACTTCATCTACTCTGCCGACGATGAGACCACACAGCAGATGCTTGCGGAGATGGATAACGACCTCCGCGCACGTCAGCTACCATTCGCTATTAACACAGCTATTGCAAGTGGCGATGGCGATGCAGTACTTGAGGGTCACACATTTACCGCTACGGTGGGTAATAAGTCGGTAACAATCGATACCCGCAATATGCAGATTCAGGGTATGCACAACATCTACAACGCTATGGCTGCAGCCTTGGCAACCCTCTCTGCGGGTGTAGATCCTAAGGTTATCAAGCGTTCGATATACTCATTCTCGCCTGTGGAGCACCGTCTTGAGCCATCGGGCAAGCATAACGATATCGAGTGGATAAACGACTCTAAGGCTACAAACGTGGACTCTGTATGGTACGCCTTGGAGAGTATGACACGTCCAACGGTGTGGATAGCAGGTGGTACCGACAAGGGTAACGATTACACCCCACTTAAGGAGTTTGCGCGTCGCAAGGTTAAGGCTCTAATTTGCATGGGTCTTGACAACGAGAAACTAAAGCGCGAGTTTGCCGATATCGTACCAGTGATCCGCGACTGCAATACCTTCGAGGATGCCATGCAGGCAGCAAAGGAGGTTGCTACTGCGGGAGATAGCGTCCTTCTATCGCCAGCGTGCGCAAGCTTCGACCTATTTAAGAACTACGAGCACCGCGGCAAGGAGTTCAAGCGCTGGGTAAAGGAAAACATATTGGCAGATGAGCAATAATAGCGATAATAGAGAGGTAGGCACGACCTTAGATAGTCGTCGTATCTTGGAGGGCGACCGCACACTGTGGATAATCTATGCAGTGCTTATCGTCGTATCTATTCTTGTGGTCTACTCCTCAACGGCAAAGATGGCGTACGATATCTCGTCGCACCTTACCACCACGGAATCACTGCGCCAGCAGATTATGTATGTCTTGGTGATGTCGCTACCGATGATATTTATTGCTCACAAGATAAACTACAACATCTACCGCCACATCACACGCATGGGCTACTGGCTCTTTGTCATCCTAACAATAGCCACCTATGCCATTGGTACAACAACAAATGGCGCTGCGCGCTGGTTGGCGATAGGTCCAATACAGTTCCAGCCCTCGGAGGGACTCAAGATATTCACAATCTTGATGCTCGCCCTCTGCATGGAGCGCAAGCAGGATGTGATTACCAAGATTAAGCTCTTGCCAACATCCTTTAAGCTACGTAGTCCCGAGCAAAAGAAGATTTTGCGCGAGAATACAATTCCTATACTCTGGCCTATCATCGTCTCGTGCGTAGTTATCGCTCCTGCACATATCTCCTCAGCGGCGATTGTAGGTATGGTATCAGTTATTATGCTCTACATCGGTCGCGTCCCAAAGTGGGAGATATTCAAGTTCTGCTCGTTGGCAGTTGCTGCAGCCGTGATACTCTTCTCGTTGCTCTCGCTTATCGGCTTGGGTCGTGGTAATACGGCTGGTGGTCGCTTCTCTACGTGGGTTACCGAGTGGACCACAAATGGCGAGAAGGAGTATGTCTACCAGCTATCCGATACGGAGCGTGCGATGATTGCTATCCACAACGGAGGCTTCATCGGCGAGGGTGCAGGACACAGCACCTCGCGTGCTGTGGTTATCCACCCCGAGAGCGACTACGCCTACGCATTCTTCGCCTCGGAGTATGGTTGTATTGCGGCTATCGTGCTGATGTTGCTCTACTTGTGGATTACCTTCCGCGCAATAGAGATTTGCCGTCGCTGCCATACTGCCTTTTTGACTTTTATGACTGCGGGCTTAGGCTTGCTTATAACCTGTCAGGCGATGCTTCACATCCTTGTGCAGGTAAACTTTCTCCCTGAGACAGGACAAACCTTGCCCTTTATCTCACGCGGAGGCTCATCGCTAATGTTTATGTCTATCGCCTTGGGTATGATTATAAGCGTTAGCCGCATACCAGAGAAAAAGAAGTAGATATGAGTGATATACGATTAGATAAGTACCTATGGGCAGTGCGCGTCTTCAAGACCCGCAGTGATGCTGCCGATGCCATACGCCAGAACCGCGTTATGGTGAACGATGCCTATGCCAAGCCTTCGCGCGAGGTTAAGGTGGGCGATATGATTTCGGTGCGCAGGGAGCGCGTTACCTATAGTTATAAGGTACTCGACTTGGTTTCGAGCCGTCAGCCAGCAAAGAATGTACCTATGTACTGCCTTAACTGCACACCACAGGAGGAGCTTGACAAGCTCAACGTTCCGCACGAGACCATTTTTGTGTTCCGTGACCGCGGTACGGGTCGCCCCACGAAGAAGGAGCGCCGCGACATCGATGCCCTTATGGAGGGCTTCTATATCGATGACGAGGCATTTATTGATGATGATGACCAGTAGATTACAAACAATATAAAACAAGACAGACTATGGAATATAATTTCAAGGCCATTGAGCAAAAGTGGCAGGAGAAGTGGCAGGAGGAGGGCACCTACCGTGTTGAGGTAGACCCATCGCGCCCAAAGTTCTATGTACTCGATATGTTCCCATACCCATCGGGTGCGGGTCTTCACGTAGGACACCCGCTCGGATATATTGCATCCGATATCTACTCACGCTATAAGCGTCAGTCGGGCTTCAACGTCCTCCACCCTATGGGTTACGATGCCTTTGGTCTTCCTGCTGAGCAGTATGCTATCCAGACAGGTCAGCACCCAGCAGTTACTACCGAGGAGAATATCGCACGCTACCGCTCACAGCTCGATAAGATTGGTTTCTCGTACGATTGGTCACGCGAGGTACGCACCTGCGAGCCTGAGTAC
>JAEIGA010006384.1_pt1 | contig 17960 bp, 15 predicted proteins | sample 9270691 | NCBI WGS metagenome assembly JAEIGA01 (sample SAMN17057246, study PRJNA624740) | gut metagenome | biome: biome; isolation source: fecal sample | host: Bos grunniens | place: China: Xizang | collected 2019
ATCATGGTTCAGCACTATGAGGAAGGCGGTACAGTGGCAGCAATCTGCGCTGCTCCTAGCGTAGTGCTCACACTTCTGCCAAACATCGAGGGCAAGAAGATGACATGTTACGACGGCTTCGAGCAGGCCCTTGCTGACAAAGGAGCAGAGTACGTGAAGGAAGGCGTAGTAGTAGACGGAAACATGATTACTGGCCGCGGACCAGGCTGGGCACAGGAGTTCGGTCTCACCATCCTTGCACACGTAAAGGGCCAGGAGGTTGCCGACAAGGTAAAGGCCGGCTTGATGCTATAAGGCCTGAAACATAAAATATTGATATTCATATTATTGATATATGGCTTATAATCAATAAATCAACGAAAAACCATGGCTGCTTTGCATTTCATTTTAGCAGGGAGATGAACATTCTAGGTAATAACGTCCTTGTAATTCATTGATTACCCTATCACATATTACTGCTATAATGTGTCAATGACTAAACAGATCGGCCGTTTAATGCCCTTAATGCCGTCAATGCTGTTAATGCTGTTAGTGCCGTTAGTGCTGTTAGTGCTGTTAATGCCGTTAGTGCCGTTAGTGCCGTTAATGCCGTTAATGCCGTTAATGCCGTTAATGCCGTTAGTGCCGTTAGTGCCGTCAATGCTGTTAATGCCGTTAGTGCTGTTAATGCCGTTAGTGCCGTTAGTGCCGTTAGTGCCGTTAGTGCCGTTAGTGCCGTCAATGCTGTTAATGCTGTTAATGCTGTTAATGCTGTTAATGCTGTTAATGCCGTTATGCTGTTAATGCCGTTATGCTGTTAATGCCGTTAGTGCTGTTAATGCCCTTCAAACGTCCAAGGTGGCAGGAAAACAGTACAAGGTGGCAGGAAAACAGTACAAGGTGGCAGGAAAACAGTACAAGGTGGCAGGAAAACAGTACAAGGTGGCAGGAAAACAGTACAATCTGAATGAAAAGTACCACGCCTCGGTCATTGTTTGCACAAATGATTGCCAAGGTGTATCCTCTCAATAACTAGAATTCGTAAGGAGCTGTAATCGGTGTCAAGATGAGCCATCGTTCTGGCACAAAGCAAAGTCCGCGAGCCTTTATGTCCAGCTCGCGGACTTTGCTTTGAAGTGTCGGCAACGGTATTCGCCGACAGTGGTAACTCCCTCACCTTAGCCAATGGCTGGAATTCTGGCCATTATCCAGAAACTAGTTTTGTGCAAAAACTCTCAACAACTGCGTTTGTTACAATCACCAACTCGAATGCTAGTAACGGGCGTAAAACGTAATGTACTGACAATCAGAGATATAACATAATACAGGCGGGCAAATTTGCCCGCCACAAAACACATAAGTCGCTAATACTCAATACTATACACTATACACTATACACTATACACTATACACTATACACTATACACTATACACTATACACTATACACTATACACTATACACTATACACTATACGGGTACTATCCTTCTCTTGATATATGGCGCTTAAGTATGAAATATACAGGGGAAGCGCACAGCGCCATCCGCAGAATGTACGCCAGCTGTCGATAACAGATCGTACGGGCATAGGCGGCTAAGCCAAAGGGGTCCCAACCCTTCCGACTGTTTCCGGAGCTATGACGAAATTATTCTACAAACAAAACCATCCCACCAAAGAGGTCAATTATACCCCAACAATTAGCACTCGGCACTAATTTTCAGATTTGATAAAGAGGATGGCCATTAGCGGAAGAGCAATAATGGCCATTGTTGCGCTTATAGGTAAGTATATGCCGAAGTTGACATATTCAACAACCATATAAGTAATCAGCAGCAGACCGACACCCATGGCGCTCGAGATAAGATAATGCTTACGAATGTCCGAGCTAGTGCATACGATACGGCTAAGGTTCGGAACCCCGAGAGATATGAATCCGATCGGGCCGCAGATTGACACAGCGCTAGTAACCAGGAACATGATTGCCAGCAGAAGCAAAGCCTTGTTCATTGACGAAATCTCTATTTCACCTGCATTATGGCGAGTCAGCGTTCTAGCCGACCTCAAAGCAGCAAATAGTCCGATAGCAAACAGCGACAGAGAAAATAACACATCAAATGTCGTCACTCCCTCAAGCTTGAAATTTGCGGCACCCCACAAATAATATTGTTTAAGCAGTTCCGGATTGGGTGCATTGGTCACCACAATGGTTCCCAGCGAACCGATGAAGGTTCCAAATAAGATACCGAATGTGATCAGGTTGCGCGTACTCACCTTCAAAGTCACAAAGAAACATACGATCGTGCTCAGCAATGTACAGATGAAACTGCCCACTGTGAGGGAGCACCAGCCGGACATGGTGGCCGCAGCTGCACCAAGACAGGCGGCACTGCCAAGGCCGAGGCTATAGACATCACCAAGTTGATTGCGCCATAGATACTGCATCTGGACACCTCCTATCGGAAGTGCGATGCCGGAGAGTATTACGTATAGCAGACTTAACATATTCTAACATTCTAATATTCTAACATTCTAATATTCTAACATTCTAATATTCTAACATTCTAACATTCTAACATTCTAACATTCTAATATTCTAATATTCTAATGTCGCGGCTCACTTCGTTCGGTCGACATTACAGTGAAAAAGGTTAAAATTTATATTCAAGGCCACCGATGATGCCGCGACCTGGCATCGGGTATCCACTTGAAACTTCATATCGATAATCAAACATATTGCATACTGACAGCCTCAATGAAAGCGAGCCCGTTTTCGGAAGTATTATGTCCTTTGCCAGAGCCAGGTCGAGAGTATTCCAATCATCAAGACTTCCGGTTCCGTCTGATCGTCCGGAACGCAGCTGCCAGACAGGGACGACGCTCCAGCCTTTCCATGACACCGAAGCATTCAGCACGACTGTATGCTTTGCAATATATGGAATCTGTTGGCCAAAGCTATAACTGTCAGGAGTTCTGTCTGTAGCTGAAAGCAGTGTATATTTTGCATCAAAGGCACAGTTCCAATCGGAGTTCTGCCACACAAAACCTGCTGCAAGATCAACTCCTAGCGAGCGCACCTTACCTATATTATATGGCGCCCAGATATTCGGATCCTCAGGTGTAGGGGCTGAAGTGATCTTGTCGGTCAGGAAATTTGCAAAACCGTCGACCTTAGCCTTTAAAGTCCACCCTCCTGCACCTGCGCGATTGAAATCCAGGCCTATATCTGTCATCCACGCATCCTCCGGACGAAGTTCCGGATTGCCGTAACCAACATAGTATAGTTCATTGAAAGTAGGCACACGGTATGCTCTGCGGCCAAAAGCCAACACATCAAAACCGTCAAAGATGCGGTATCTGATATCTGCTGAAGGAGAGACGGCATAGCGGGACAAAGCGTCCTTATCGAATGCACCGTTGAACTCCAAAGCGACATTTGCAAGAAGACGGCCTGTGTGAAATGAAGAAGCAAGTGCTGAAAACACAGAGGTTCGGGATGCGCCATAGACTGACGAGCTAAGTCTATCCCACTGTACATCTGCAGCCAAAGACATCTTCCACCAGTCTGTCAGCTGGAAATAATGCGCCGAATTAAGCTGTAGTTCAGTCTGTCCATACTGGCTGTCACCCCACGAGCTTGTATAATATATATCATCATAAGATCCCTTTGCACTCAGATGCAATGAATAAAGGTGACTGAACGACTGATGAAGACAGCCCTGGATGAAAGCATTCTTATCTGCCTGCCTATCATCTGAAGGCCATGAAGTCGATCCTGGAGTGCCGCGTTCAGCAGAACTATAATATGCCTTTACATGATAGTCTCCCCCGTTAGTCACACCAAACAGATCAAGTCCTCCACGAAACTGCTTGAGATCATTGTTCGTGCGGACGAGTCCTTCTCCGTAAGTAAAATTGCCTTCTGAGATTAATCCGGCTGCATTTGCCGAAAGGCTTACCCTATCAGAAAGACGGAAATCCAATCTTGCTGACGGAAGGTACGTACCAAATGAACCAGCACAAAAACGGACCTTACCTGCAACTGGAAAAGTTCCGAACTCCGGACGCGCAGTCTTGAATAATACGCTGTTCTGAGCATAATCTACAGCCGCTGAATACATATCCTCAAGCGGCAGCATTCCGAGATCATTCTGACCAGACTGGACATTACCGACACGCACGCCATCAACATAGATCGATGTATGCGCGCTTCCCAATCCACGAAGGCTCACGGTCTTAAGACCTGACAGTCCGCCATTATCTCCAACATGGAGACCCGAACTGAGATTGAGAACATCAGAGATTGTTTGGGCATGTCCGGTAGTAAGATAATCTACCCTTGACACTATAACACCTTTATCTGCCGTAACGATGGCAGCACTTAGAGAATCGGCCACTTCCACATCAGGTGAGGCCATCAGGCCCAACGAAACCAGGCCTGCTGAAAGAATTGAAAATAACATTAATTAAACGCCTTCACAGAAACCTGCCCCCGGGCTTCATTTGTTTGACTTGATCGTGGCAGGTCTTCGGACTCATCCCTATCCTCGCTCGTTCATCAGAACCACCGAGGAGTCTTCCGCGCCTTCTCATGACTTGGGAACAAGTTACATTGCTCAGTCACAATGGCATGTTGCAGAAGCATCTCAGGACTTACCGCTGCGGGCACAGTTCCGGATTCGCACCGGATTCCCTTACTCCACAACCCTGATATATTTTATAGTCGGCCACAAAAACAGCCCCATATGTGGCCGACCATAGCTTTTTTGGTCACCCGGCCACAAAAACAGCCCTATATGTGGCCGGCCGCATACATATAGTTAGAATTCAGCTTTTACGATAGCATCAAAAAGATTCTGGCAACCGTCTTCGAGGAGGTCCAGAACGAGTGCAAAGCCTTCCACACCCATGTAGTATGGGTCAGGAATATACGGCATCTTCCTGCGCTCGAGAAAATCAGCCATCCTTCTAATCTTGTGAGTTGCCTCAACAGAAGGGGCCAGGTGCATCAGATCTTCGTAGTTCTGATCATCCATGGCAACAATCATGTCAAATTCAAGGAAATCCAATCCAGACACCTGACGTGACTGATGAGTCAAGGCAAAGCCACGGTACATAGCCGCAGTACGCATGCGACGGTCCGGCATCTCTCCCCTATGTCCACCATAGGTTCCTGCCGAATCAGCTACGATCTTATCCTGCATCCCGTTCTCTCGCACTATATGCTCAAAGATTCCCTGCGCAGCAGGAGACCTGCAGATATTCCCCAGGCACACGAAAAGGACTTTGTATTTTTTCACTGTATTCAAATCACTTGTCATAATCAATAATCTCCTAAATATGGTCCATACGGCCCATCAGGATCCCAATTTTCAACATCATCCGGCACCCAATCCTTTGGATCATACTGCAGCCATGGGTTATTCAGTCTACGATATAATGCCTCATAATCAAATGGCACATATATCCTTACGCCTTCAGGAAATATATTTTTTCCTAGTTCAGCAGACGCAGGGCCTTTGCCGGATACATACACTGTCTTCAAGTTCGGTGCTTGGAAGGCTTCCGTACCTATGTAGGTGGTTGTTGATGGGATTCCCACCCACCTGATCAGGCAATCCTTGAATGCTTTATCGCCAATTTTCGTTATCTGCTTAGGAATATGGAAGCCCTGTATGCCGGCCCAACAAAAGACTCCCTCCTCAAGTTCTGTCACGCCTGTTCCAAAATCAAATTCCCTCATCATTGTACACCCCTTGAATGCATACTTTCCTATGCGTGTCACACAATCTGGGATAGAAACGTACACAAGATTGGTTTCTTCAAATGCATAATCTCCAATAATCTTGACATTCTTAAAGGAGATACCACCTCTTTCATTATTAAGGGACGATAAATAAAAAGCATGATCCTTGATTTCCTCGACACCCTCACCTAAATTGACATGAATGATATTATCAAGATATGCAAACGCGTAACTTCCTATTGACTTCACCTCGTCCGGAACATTATAGAACCTTGCATCACTAGCAGGCGCAAACGCCTTGATCTCGCCATCTATCAGAATACAACGCCAATCTTCAGTTGTTGATTCGCCACTAAAACGATCGATATTATAACAATGTGCAAACGCCTGAGGGGCCACTGTCTTGACAGAACTTGGAATATGCACTCCTGTAAGTCCCTCGCAATAGTCAAACGCTCTCTCTGAAATTGTTACAAGTCCCTCATTAAGTCTTGCACTTTTCAGTTTCTTACAACGCGAAAAAGCTGCCGGGCCAATTTCACGAAGACTTTCAGGGAAGTTTACCTCCATAAGATTGTCACATCCAGCAAATGCCCCAGTCCCAATATAAGTGACTGATTCCGGAAGCTCGACACTTTCCAGACAATCACAATCACAGAAAGCTTCATTACCTATTGTTGTAATACAGTTCGGCAATTTGATGCTTACAAGATCCTGTTCATAATAGAACTGGCCGTCGTTTATGGAAATCGGACCATCAAAGTCCACATATCCTTTTCCATTCTGGCAATATGTTGCAATGATATCTGCATCGAAGTGATCCGGATAGATTGGAGGATAGTCACCAGTTGTAGTAAACTCTATTCGATATGACACATTCTTCTGTGTCACCTTAATTGTACGAAGAGGCTTCTGCTCCTGAGGGTCGTCATAATAATCTCCAACATCACCTCTATACAAGGTTATATTGGCACTACGCTCAGTACCGCTAAAATCTTCTGGCATATCATAAACAACCACTCTCAGGAACTCCCCATAAGAATCTGGTTCTGCATAGAGCCACTCCTGATCTGCTCTGGCGTGATATCGCATATTAGACTTTAGTTCCAGATCGAACTCACCTCCATCAGAGCCTACTGTAAGTTGTTTTCTGAGCTCTCCCATTGTTGGTGCAGCACCTTCCTGCTCCACATAGATATCTACAGATGCTCCAGTATTCTCATTTCTCAATGTAATAACAGTATTACGAGAAGACGCATCTTCATTACGGAAAGCATAGATTATCAATTCGCTTGTTCCTACATTTCCGTAACTACCGCCAGTACTTACCCAATTAGAATCGTAATCTACGCTCCACGAACATGAGGCCTCAACATTAATCGTCTTTTCCCCACCCTCAGATGAAAACATCACATTTTCCACCTCCGGACGAATAGAATTATTCTTGCTGGAATCTAAAATATCTTCAATAAAGTCACATCCGGTCATGAATATACCGGATACGATAAACAGCAAAAGACAACGTAGTTTCATATATGGACTTATTTTACAATTATTCTTTTGATTCTGCGTGGAACAGAAGTTATTATCTCGTATGGAATAGTTTCAAGTATCTGGGCAAGCTCAGAGATAGTAGGATTCTCTCCGAAGATCGTCACTGTGTCTCCAACTTTCACATCAAGGCCGGTCACATCGAGCATACACATGTCCATGCATATGTTGCCGATAGTCGGCACTTTGTGACCGTTGATGGTGAAGCAACCTTTTCCACGGCTCAGATGACGGTCCACGCCATCTGCATAGCCGACAGGAATTGTTGCGATTACTGTTCCCTCCGGAGCGATTTTTCCATGACGTCCATATCCGATAGTTCCGTCAGAGGGATGCAAAGTCTTCACCTGAAGCACCTTACACTTAAACGAAGCCACAGGGTAAAGCTTATTGTCTGGGATGGCGCTCACGCCGTATATGCCGATACCAAGACGCACCATATCGAACTGATACTGAGAGAACCTTTCGATGCCTGCAGAGTTAAGCACATGATAAAGCGGCTTATATCCCACTGCCTCAGACAGCATATCTGCATTTTTCTTGAAAAGCTCTATCTGGCCGAGGGTAAATTCATCACATGAAGGATCGTCAGCAGCTGCAAGGTGAGAATAAACCGACTTGACCTTCACACGGCTGCATGTCTTAAGGAAGTCCAGAAGTTCATCCAGCTCGTTGGTCATGAAGCCGAGGCGATGCATACCTGTGTCAAGTTTGATGTGAACCGGAAAATCAGACATGCCACGCTTCTCAAGCACATTGCAGAGAACCTTAAGGGAATATATGTTAGGTATTCCTGGCTCAAGGCCATAATTGATTATCTGTTCGAATGAGTCTGTACCAGCTGTCAACACCATTATAGGTGACTTGATGCCAGCCTGACGAAGCTCGATACCCTCTACTGGATATGCCACAGCCAGATAATCCGCTCCGGCATCTTCCATAAGCGAAGCAAATTCAACTGCGCCATGTCCATATGCATTGGCCTTCACAAGAACAAGCAGCTTTGTTGACGCTTCGAGCTTAGACCTGAAATATTTATAGTTTTCCAGACAACCGCCCAGATCTATTTCCAATCTTGAAAAATCTTCTTCTTTAAACATACTTACCTGGATAAAGATTTCTTGACTCACTTCGTACGCGCCATGACAAGTTCACGTAACTTATGCGAGAAATAAATGTACAAAAATACTAAATTATCTGAGATATTCTCTTATTTTTACAGATGGCTTGCTTTTTGCACTATATAGCGGCCGCAATGACTGGCCTATTTTTCATCTTACCGACAGACAAAATGTCAGTCTGACATGAATTATTAACATTTAACAATTATACTCTATGAACATTTGGATTATTATGATTCTCGTCATGGTGTGCAGTATGCTCGTACAGAGCATGCTCCAGAGCCGTTTTGAGAAATATTCAAAAGTTGGACTGCCTACAGGCATGACAGGAGCAGAAGTTGCAGAAAAGATGCTGCACGACCATGGCATCTATGACGTGAAGGTTGTGGCAACGCGAGGTAGTCTTACAGACCATTTTAACCCACAGACAAAAACTATCGCTCTGAGCGAATCAGTATACGCAAGCAGAAGTGTTGCAGCTGCAGCAGTAGCTGCTCATGAATGCGGGCATGCTGTGCAGCATGCTACCGGCTATGCATTTATCCAGCTCCGCTCAGCACTGGTCCCTGTAGTAAGCTTTGCATCCAGCATCGTGCAGTGGGTCCTCCTTGCTGGAGTTATTTTCATTCAGAGCATGCCAGGTCTGCTTTGGCTGGGTATCGGTCTGTTTGCCCTTACCACGATCTTCAGCTTCATCACTCTTCCTGTAGAGATCAATGCAAGCGCAAGAGCCGTGTCATGGCTTTCAAGTGCAGGCATTACAGATATGCAGACTCGTCCGATGGCAATCGATGCTCTTAAATGGGCTGCATACACATATGTCATCGCAGCTATAGGATCTCTGGCCACGCTCCTATATTACATAGGCCTGGCACGAAGCAGAGACTAGTCCGCCAGTCATATGAAAAACCGGTACTATGTTTTTTGTTGACATAGTACCGGTTTTTCATATGATATCAACACTATGCTCGACGGTTACGAGACGGCATTGTGTACAGATCTGACATAGGTATCAGCATCATCAGGTCTACAACAGCAATCATCATCACTGCGCCGACAGCTCCGATAGTGAGAGCCATAGAGAGGGCGAAGAGGAATGAGAATGCATGAAGAAGAGTCGCAAAGACTGCAGCAAGCAGCCAAACTCTCATAGAGGTCAGTCTGAACAGCACCAGTGCGACAGTCGCGAATGTGAATGGAACCATGAACATCAGGTTCTCGCCGATTGCGATCAAAAGCACGACATTGAGCACAAGCATCAGCGTAAGAGTTCCATACAGAATGTTGTTTGCATATTTGATTGCGGCTGTTGCAGATGCACTTGAACGCATTGAATTCAATGCAGAACGAACAGCTTTTCCTCTGCCCTTCATATAGAAGGCAACAAGACAGACAAAAAGCAACACCATGAATACTATCATTGCAATATTGTCAAACTGAACACCGTGAATCACACCGAATGGCTTAAACTCTGCACCAGCAACAAGACAGCAGAGATATGACAGCAGAGTTCCGGCAATCATTGCAATCAAGGCAGCAAGAAGTACCATTCCTGACGCCTTGAATACCCTTGATGCCATCAGTCTGCCTCTAACACCCTCCAATCCAAAGACACAAAGGAACAAAAGGAAGAAAAATACGTTGACAATCACGTAGATAGTCTTGCTGAAGTTGAACAGCCCGAACACAGGAATTGTGAAATTGACGGTATCGTCATCTGCCTTCAAATAGTTCTTGTCTGCATACTGAGAATTTGTCACGTACTCCATAGCGACTGGAAGAACCTGAGCACCATAGTGCTGGATTGACTTCTCACAGATATTGCTGAAATTATCCTTGTCAGTATGGTAATGGTTGATGTCAGTAATTGTCGAGAAGTTCATGCCCGGGATTTCATCCTTAACTATTGTAAAGTCCGTAAAATTCGGCATGAATGTGTACACTACAGTGGTCAGCGAGTATGTGAACTTGTAGTCAGCGGCCTGAGAATACAGGTCCATAATCTTCTCATTGCCCGGACATGTCTCAAAAAGAAGACACGGGCCATATGGTCCACGAGCCTCAAGATTAATCATGAGTCCGACATTGTCAAACACTTCCTTATTATTCGCCCACTGCGCCTTCATTCCTTCCATACCGACTTCTTCTGCATCAGTAAAAAGGACCTTGACACCCTGTTTCCAATCAGCTCTGTTTTTAAGAAGCTGAGATACTGTCTCAAGCGAAACACCCACACCATAACCATCATCAGCAGCTCCGTATGACCATACCATACCCTCCGGCATAGGCTGACAATAACGTGAGTCAAAATGAGCGACAAACATGATGTATGTCGTATCATCAGACTCATTCAGAGGATGAAACTCAGCCAGGAGATTCTCAGCATCGAATGTGTATGGTTCCACATGTTTCTTGTTGAATGGACCTTGAAGAGAATCATAATGGAAACGCTTAAGTGTATCTGCACCAAGTTCCAGCAATCTTCCTGCAAGATATTCTCTCACCTCGGCACGGTTCTCCACATGCTCAGGAGCAACAGAATGATGCTTTTTAGAAATCACTCTGATATCCTCCACCACTCGAGCAGAGGAGAAGCCTTCAGCATCGGCAGGCTGGGCAGCTGGTCTTGTTCCAAGTCCATATGCCAATAATGCAGCTGCTACCACTCCAAGCAACAGATAAACTGGTCTGAATTTTTTCAATCCGTTCATATTCCTTATTTTTTAGTGTTATTCAAAGTTTCATTTGTCTCCCTTATCAGCTTCACTGTAGTTGAATCGGAAGCATAGACAGAAAACAGTCCCTGAGGCTCCTGAGCCGGATCGCCACAGTAGTCGTCACCTGGACGCCAGAATTCATTGACCTGCGACTGTCGGGCAAAACCGCCCCAACCCCAGAAATTGACACCTTTCAATGGTTCTCCGTTTTCCTGCGCCTTGACAAGGCGATCGAACACATATGCATAGTACTCATCGCGGGCGGCTGTAGAAGATTCCTTCGACAAGCACACGCCGTCCCAGAACTTCTCGGCCTCACCATCAAAGTCACTGTTTCCGTCACGAGGATATCCGAACTCCTCGAGTACGATCGGCTTTCTGATGCGCTCCGCTACTGGGAAATGTGCAGTGAGATACTTTTCAGTATATGCCGCAGCCACGTTTACGCTGTCAGCAAAGGTATCCTTTGTCACCCAACGCCAGACCAACGGCCATATATGTACATTCAGATAATCAAAATCCTTGTGGGCATGAATCTGCTCGAAAAGGTCCATATCGACCTCACATCCATAAAGACCTTCACTGCCGGTCGATACCATATGATTCGGATCAAGGGACTTGATGAGAGTAGCAGAACTGCACATCCAGTCTGCAAAAGCCGCTTTGGTCACACTGTCACGGGCAAAAGCTCTCGGTTCATTGCCAATCTGCCATGAAAATATTGCCGGATCATCCTTATATGCCTTTCCAGTGACTGTGTTTATACGAGTCACAATATTGCGTACATGATTATAGTATAATTCCTTAGCTTTCGCATTTGTCACGAAACGACTCACATGGGCTACATAATTTTCATAGCCGTCCACTGACGGAAGAAGCGCCTTGCCATCGCCGGCCCACTCAAGGTACTGGCCATATCCTCCGGACCATTCCCATGAATTATTGAAATAAAGGACAGCATGCATGTCGCGACGCGCCATCTGATCAAGAAGATAATCCAAGCCTCTGAGCAGCGTGTCATTATATACTCCCGGCTCCAACTGGAGTACGGGTTCAACCTTGTAAGCCACACCTTCCGGGCCATCAGATCCGACCAAGATTCGAAGGTTTGTGACTCCCATTGCCTTGAGAGTGTCAAGTTCTTTATGAAGTCGCTCACGATTGCCGCCACGGCCTTCAGAAGCGATCATCGGACCGTACCAGAAATTTGTGCCGACAAATGTCAATTTCTCACCATCCCTGACAAACTCACCATTCTCGACCTTGACAAAGCCTTTTTCAGATGTAGAGCAAGTAGAACAACCTGCGGCACAGGCCGCTGTAACGGCTATTGCAAATAGTAGATTTCTTAGTTTCATCGTTTTAGTGTTGTCTATTTTACTAAACAATCCGTCAAAAATAAGCATTTTTACCGAATTTCATGATTATCTTTGCAGTCGACATGGAAGAAAACATAAAATACATGAGGGAGGCCCTGCGGGAAGCAGGCTTTGCTGCAGCTGAGGACGAGGTCCCTATCGGAGCTGTCATCGTATGCCGTGGCAAGATTGTTGGCAAGGGGCATAATATGACTGAAAAGCTTTGCGACCCGACCGCACATGCTGAGATGATTGCGATCACAGCCGCCACAGAAGCTCTCGGCGGTAAATATCTGAACGACTGCACACTCTATGTTACAGTCGAGCCTTGTCCGATGTGCGCAGGGGCATTGGCATGGTCACAGATAGGCAAAGTCGTATACGGAGCCTCAGACCCCAAACGAGGTTTCTCTCAGTTCTCCCCTTCTCTTATGCACCCTAAAACGGTTATCGTGTCAGATGTACTGGCCCAGGAGTGTGGAGAGATTGTAAGTGAATTCTTCAGAAACAAACGATCGTAGACGATGGAATGGCTTGAAGGACTTGGACTGCTCGGACTGTTTCTGGGTACATTTCTAGCTGCAACGGTTGTTCCGTTCAGCTCAGATGCGCTGTACCTTGCAATTCTGGCCGCCACGAAAGAACCGATAGGCTGCCTGATTTTCGGCACACTAGGAAACGGACTTGGTAGCATAGCAAGCTATTGGGTGGGTAGAATAGCCAAATGGGAGTGGATTGAGAAGTGGTTCAAGGTAAAGCGTGAGACACTTGATAGACAGAAGCATCGCATCGATAAATATGGAATATGGCTTGCCCTGCTTGCATGGGTACCACTTTTCGGAGATATCATAGCCATCGCTCTGGGATTTTACAGGACCCGCCCAGGATGGACAATGTTCCTCCTGATGGTAGGTAAATTTATCAGATTCCTCGTTTGGAATCTCATATATGGATTATTTTAAATAACTATTATACTATGAATAGGACTATCATCACAGTTGTCGGTAAAGACACTGTCGGAATCATTGCAAAGATCTGTACATATATGGCAGATAACCAGATCAACATTCTTGATATTTCCCAGACTATCGTTCAGGGATACTTCAACATGATGATGATTGTAGACACCTCGAAAATGACTGTTGACTATGCGACTATGACTGACGAGATCGTAATGATCGGCGAGAAGACAGGAGTTCAGGTCAAGTGCCAGAAATCAGAAATTTTTGACAAGATGCATAGAATCTAAGAGCCATGATCAATATACACGAGGTCATCGAGACCAACAATATGATTGAGCACGACAATCTGGACGTGCGAACCATTACGGTAGGTATCAGTCTCCTGGACTGTGCAAGCGCCACAGTAGAAGACACTTGTGAGAGAATCACAGAGAAGATTCTCCGCATTGCCGGCAATCTGGCTCCTACTGCCGAGGCAATATCGAAAGAGTACGGAGTGCCGATTGTAAACAAAAGAATCTCAATTACCCCGATTGCTCTTGTAGGTGCATCATGCTGCAAGACACCGGGAGACTATGTGACTATAGCCAAGACTCTTGATGCTGTAGCAGAAAAAGTGGGAGTAAACTTCCTCGGAGGATATTCTGCCGTTGTATCCAAGGGCATGACTCAAAGCGACAGACTGCTCATCGAATCCATCCCCGAAGCATTGGCATGCACCAACCGCATCTGCAGCAGCGTGAACATAGGATCAACCAAGACAGGTATCAATATGGACGCTGTGCGACTCATGGGAGAGACTATCAAGGAGACTGCACGTATGACTGCTGAGAGAGATTCATTCGGATGCGCAAAACTGGTTGTACTATGCAACGCACCGGATGACAACCCATTCATGGCAGGAGCATTTCATGGTGTGACTGAAGCTGACGCTATCATCAACGTGGGAGTCAGCGGACCTGGAGTGGTGAAATGTGCATTGGAGAAAGTTCGCGGAGAGAGTTTCGAAGTCCTTTGCGAGACAATCAAGAAGACGGCATTCAAGATCACTCGTGTCGGCCAGCTCGTAGCTCAGGAAGCATCACGCAGACTCGGCATACCGTTCGGCATCATAGACCTTTCACTCGCCCCTACTCCTGCTATCGGAGACAGCGTGGCGGACATCCTTTGCGAGATTGGTCTGGAGAAGGCAGGAGCACCTGGTACCACAGCAGCGCTTGCACTACTTAATGATCAGGTAAAGAAGGGAGGAGTTATGGCATCTTCGTATGTAGGAGGACTCAGCGGTGCATTCATTCCTGTGAGCGAAGACCAGGGAATGATAGATGCAGCTGAGTGCGGAGCTCTTACTATCGAGAAGCTCGAGGCTATGACATGTGTATGCTCTGTGGGGCTTGATATGATTGCAATTCCGGGCAGCACTCCTGCAAGCACAATTTCAGGTATCATAGCAGATGAAGCAGCTATCGGAATGATCAACCAGAAGACCACCGCAGTACGTATCATTCCTGTAGAAGGCAAGGAAGTCGGAGACAGTGTGGAGTTCGGAGGTCTGCTCGGGCATGCTCCGGTAATGCCAGTCAACGGATACAGCTGCGAGGCATTCATCAGCCGTCAGGGCCGTATCCCAGCCCCTATACACAGCTTCAAGAACTAAAATTATTGCAGATACATAAAAATATTGTATCTTTGCACCTCAATTGGTACTGAACTATGGTGTAATGGTAGCACTACAGATTTTGGTTCTGTCTGTCCAGGTTCGAATCCTGGTAGTTCAACCAGAGCAAGAAGGCGGTCACGTGACCGCCTTTATTTTTTACTTTTTCTTTTTCTTCCTTGATATCCATCGCACAAATCCACCGGAAACGGCATCCAGAGCAAGGAAAAGAACGGTGACACAGAGCAATCCCTTCCAATTGCCATCAATATAAAGCCACCTGTATGTTTTCATCATCGGGCCGAACAGCAGTCTGCCATTGCTGATGGAATTTCGGCAGACTTCCACATTCACCAGGTACTCTCCAAGATTATCGGCAAAAAGCATTTCCCTGTTTTTAATATATACTGAAGTGTCGGCAAGATTCTGGAAATAATGTTGCTCCTGTTCTATCACAGTCTTCAGGAAATTTTCGTCATGTATATAGATATCATTCACAGAAAGCATCATTGTTCCGGGTTCATCTACAGTAAACGAATTAATGGTTTTTGGGACTATCTGGATGATTTTCTGCGTTTCACCTTCATTTCTATATACCGGTTTGGAGGTTTCGGATTTTATCTGATATAGCAAAGATCCGAATCTCGCATCGGCTTCACCATTAAATCCATACATGCATAACCTTATACTGGATTCTGATGCTGGCTCCGGATTGTTGTCTGAGTCCAAATACATAGGCTTTCTATTCTCATCAGCTGCATCCTTGTAATCCGCTACCTCTCCATAGAAATTTCCCGAATAGGTTATTTTCACATCGTCACCCTTAGCCAGCACAATACCGGTTTCGCACCAGCACTCATTACTGCTCAAGACTCTTACATATTTCTCAACGGCACAGGGTTGTGTCATCACCAGAGTACCATACATATTGGTGTAACTGTCCATAGGAAACAATATGACATCCTTTACCAGAAATACCATCATATATATGGCCAGAATAAGACAAGTCACCAACATCGAGAAGCATATCACAACGTTGAATCGTCTCGACGTCGCAAGATGAAATTTCTTGCCGGAAATCAGACGCAACAAGGCCTGGCACAGGATATATCCTGCATTAACCAGTCCCATAACACAAGACCACAGGAACATGAAGACTGCTCTTGTCAGCGGGAATAGACGTATCTTATCATAATTCCAGATAAAGCCTTCCCAAAAGTGTTCTTTATCTCCTTCATGATTGTGAGGCTCTGAGAGTTCTGACAAGAAAGTCTTTTCCTCAATATTGACTTCTTTTGCGGAATCCAGCAACAGATTTGACATGATCGAATCCATCACTGACTTGGAATTAAAATCTTTCATGTCTAGTTCTTCTTGTTTCTTTCTATCACAATGAGAAACGAGCCGACATTGTCAGCAAACCAAGCCTCCTCAAAATCGTTATCCAAATAGTACAGAGCCTCGTTCAATATCGGATATGAATCTTCCCTACCGTAGTAACAGCCCAATGCCACGCCAGGTAACTCATCTTCATGTGCTTTCATTCTTTTTATGATTTCTTCGAGAAGCGGTCCCGAGACGATTGCATCTCTCTTCGCTGGAGTTTCTTTTACATATGTATCAAAGAATTTCAGCCACGCTTTCTTATGATCTTCTGTCAGTTTCAATTTGGTACATACATCATTGACATACCTATCATACAACCTGCAGATGACCGAGTCAGTCAAAGCGATATCATTTACTGCAAACTGCAGGATACCGCCTTCTGCAATGACAAGATTGGTACGTTCCTTACCTATGACATAGCAAACCGGATCCACAGCAGGGTTGGAGCTATCATCAACAACCCTCATCAACAGTTTGTTCTGATTTACATTTGGAGCTATCCTGAAGTCTGCACGCGCATCATCTCGCGCCCACCTCTGGTCAAAGGATCTGACACCTTCCGTATTTACCCAGGATTCTGTCAATTGTCTGTTGGTCTTGACCTCATCAACAAGATGATGAATCGCTGTATGCATCATTCCTGAAGACCTTATAGTCAACACATCTCCCTTTTCGACACGGATTCCGGAGTAAGCCCATAGTTCAGCCGAATTGAAAAGCCAGTAAACGACTTCCTTCTTCTCGTCTTCCATTATGGTCGCTCCATACGCATTGGTCCTGATAGTCTCATACGGATACATTGATTTCACGATAACAGCCACTATGGACAGACCGAAAAACAACATAACCAACATAGCTGACACAGATATCAGCAACCTCCATAAAAGTTTTGGATTCTCCAGAGCTTTAAGAAGCCATTTATACTTTACAATCTCAATCTTCAAAGACTCAGAGTCTGAAGCATGTTTGTTCTCTTCCATAGATAACTTTCAGATTTAGAATACATTGTAAATGTAAGTCTTTTCTGTAATAAAAGCAATATAATATAAAAAGACTGATCTCTTATAGCAGAGATCAGTCCTTTATTACAATCTTTTTTCTCCTTTAGAGACCGAGCTTCTTGAAGAAGTCATTGCCCTTGTCATCAACGAGGATGAATGCTGGGAAGTCCTCGACCTTGATCTTCCAGATTGCCTCCATTCCGAGCTCTGGGTACTCTACGCACTCGATGCTCTTGATGTTGTTCTGAGCAAGGATAGCTGCAGGACCACCGATAGAACCGAGGTAGAATCCGCCGTACTTCTGGCAAGCGTCTGTCACGCACTGTGCACGGTTACCCTTTGCAAGCATGATCATGCTGCCGCCGTGACTCTGGAACAGGTCAACGTATGAGTCCATACGACCAGCAGTAGTCGGTCCCATTGAACCACATGCCATACCTGCAGGAGTCTTAGCCGGGCCAGCATAGTAGATCGGGTGGTCCTTGA
>JAEIGA010006385.1_pt1 | contig 17960 bp, 17 predicted proteins | sample 9270691 | NCBI WGS metagenome assembly JAEIGA01 (sample SAMN17057246, study PRJNA624740) | gut metagenome | biome: biome; isolation source: fecal sample | host: Bos grunniens | place: China: Xizang | collected 2019
AAGGCACGTGTGATGCAGATCTCTGCCTCGGAGGATATGATCCACTGGTCAACACCCGAGATCGTTTATCAGAACGGAAAGCCTTGGGGCAATCACTACAACGCGATAGTACCCGACGACAAAATAAATCAGCCGAATATTTTGGCATCCAATGAGTTCTCGATACTCAACAACCACAACGGAACCGACGTGGTACGGTATCGTGTAAAGCTGAACCGAAGAGAGAAATAAGTGTGCTTATGACGGCATCCTTTTTGTCAACACGCCTCAAACAAAAGAGCACTGCGAGAGCAGTGCTCTTTTGTTTGGCAATGAAGCGCGCTGACGCGCATGAAGCGAGTTGCGTAGCAACTCATGAAGCAGGGCTTCGCCCTATGAAGCGAGCCTGCAATTCGCATAGCGAATTGGACTCACGGAGAACTAAATCGCGCGCTTCGCTTCACGGCGCAACGCGCCGCTTCATAGAAGCCGTAAGGCTTCTGCTTCATATTCGCCAACGGCGAATGCTTCATTTCCCTTGACACCCCTTCCCTTTTATGCTATACTGAACCCAACAAATCACGAAAGGCGGTAATTCAGAATGGATAAAATACATATTTCTGATATTACTGAAATATCAAGAGATCGGATTTATTACCGCGAAGAAACAGGAAACGTCGTCTCGATCGAGTTAGGGCCTTGCGCCGACAGTTACGAGGCTTCTCACAAAATCTCAAACAGATCCTCAGCCGTTCGTTGCATCGGAGAGCGCTTTTTCGGAGAATACGCATACTATGAGATATACACGGCCGAACATATTCAATTTCACATGAGCTTAAAGACAAATCCGCTCAAAAAATTTATTTCACGAGTATGCGGTTGGAATTTTCATGCACAGGATTTTCAAAAGTTTTATTCGCTTCAGAAGCAACTGAACGAACTTGGATGGACGACATTGGATTTATCATGATGCTTCCGACAAGATTTACGAGTATCAATAACGGCATTTTTGCCAACTCGTGAAAAATCTAGAAAACCATGTTCGTGGAAGGGGTGTCCCATGAAGGATAGCAAGTCAACCAAACTCAAAAAAAGAATCGAACAAAAAAACACAAAGCATTCGGCATTCTTCGCCGTTCTTGTGGCAATTGCCGCCATTTGCATAAGTCCTTTGTTTATGCTTTATTCCGCAAAGTACGATCCCATCTCCCGTGAAGAGGCAGCGACATTTTCGGGAGAATTTGAAAGCTATAAGGAGTCTAATTACTCCAAATATGACAGCGTGCTGTATTTTAAGGACGGTCACTATTTTTATGTAAGCCTTGCTTGTGAAAGTAAAGAATTTATAAAATCCATGAAGTCGTTAGAGAAGGGTACCGTGCTCGATATTTTAGTGAACCCCAACAATGACTGCATCATAGAAATAAAAAAGGATTCAGATGAGCTTTTAAATTTTGAAACAGCTCAAAAGGCAATCGATTCGGAGAACAACGGATATTTTATTATTGGAATTATTTGTTGCGTGTCCGGAATTGGTTTAATTGCGATCACTCTCCTGGAGCATAGTCACAAAAAAGCAAGCCGCCCATCGAGGCGGTGCGCGTAAGCTTTTGTTTTTGGAACGATGTGTTCCGCTCGTGCGGAACGTGATGTGCCCTTCGGGCGTGATGTTTCCTTCGGCAGTGATGTGCGCACCGCGCGATTTTATTTTTAAAAAATATTGCAATCCACCCCCCAAATATGCTATAATAAAACCAAGGAAGGCGGTAGAGCTATGAAAAAGACACAAATAAACATTCGCGACCCGTTCGTGGTATACGAAAACGGGTCATACTATCTATACGGCACCAGAGCGCAAAACTTCGGATATCGAACGGGCGGCTTTGACGTATATGTTTCAAACGATTTGGACGAATGGAGCGAGCCTGTCGAATGCTTTGATTCCGAAAAGCACGGACTGAACACGGACGCAAACTGGGCGCCCGAGGTTCACAAATACAATGGGAAATATTATATGTTTGCCACATTTACGCAGGAGAACGGCCTGCGTGGCACCTACTCCCTCGTCTCGGATCACCTGACGGGTCCTTTCCTGCCGCACAGCAAGGGTCCCCTGACTCCCACCGACTGGGAATGCCTTGACGGAACGTTGTACGTAGATGAATCGGGCGTGCCGTATCTTGTTTTCTGTCATGAGCATACGCAAATCATAGACGGAACCGTATGCTACGTGAGACTCAACGAGTCCTTGGATGCCGCAGAGGGCGAGGTAGTTACTCTGTTTTGTGCGTCCTCGTGTGAATGGGCTGATTCTGTAGGACCGGGCCATTTTGTTACCGACGGGCCGTTTATGTATCGTTCTGAATCGGGTGAGCTTTTTATGATATGGTCGTCCTTTATAAAGGACGATTACGCAGAATTTGTAATCAGATTCAAAAACGGAAGGCTCGGTCTTGAATTTGAGCATCTGGCACCATTGCTCGACAGCGACGGCGGACACGGCATGATATTTTCCGACGGAAGCAAAGCATATTTTACCTATCACACGCCAAACAAAAAAGGCTTTGAACATCCTGAATTTTGTTTGTTTGAAGATAACGGAAGCACGATAACCATAATCAAAAAATAAATAGCATCCTTACTGCTCCATGAATCAAGCTGCCGAACAAGGTTCTTTGATCGGTTGGCTGAGCGCGATGGACGGCAGCAATCTTTTGGTCAGCATCCTTTCGGGAATCGCATTTTATATGGCACTTTGGTGCGTTTCCACCAGGTTTATTAAGGTTGAAAAGTAAGAAATTCTATGCTATACCGAACCCAACAACCTACAAAAAGAGGAACTACTATGAACAAAAAATTCTTCGTCGCGCTTTTGTCCCTGCTGATCTCGCTCGCGGCTACGGGGTGTGACACCGCCGATACGGAGCGTGACACCACCGAGACCGAATCGGAGAGTGTGACCTTGCGCGAGGACGAAACCAAGGAGCTCTTGAACCAAAGCTTTTCTCCCGCCGCGTTTTTTGATCACGGAGAGGCGGATCCCGCTTTAACGGCCGAGGAAATCAAGTCGGCATTGGCCAACATCCCCACCGATCAATACGAAGCCTATCCCGACACCCATACCGTGCCCGTTTCGGCAACGCTTTACAAGAACGGAGAAGCGATCTCCATAGATGTCAGCGATCCGAGGCTGATCGGCCTTATCAACCTTTTCAACAACAGCGTGTACTATGAAAAATGCGCGTACACCCAAGGATTGCTGCCCGCGGATTATATTGACAAGCATGTTACCGGGTGCGACTTCAGGCTTGAATTGACATATACACCGTATGGAGAAACCGCGCCCGCACCTTACAGCACCTGCACCACGATGTGCGATACGATTGTTGTAACAGATGAATTCACATTGATTTCTCACGATCTTCCCGGCTACGAGGGAGAGGACGAGAGATACCTCTTCCGCGCCGTAGGGCTTGATCCGCTTTACGGCTCGTATCATTGGCTTGAATTATTTGGCTTTTAAAAAAGAAAAACAAGGGAGATCCGAATGAAAATCAAACAATCCATTGTGTATTATTTTATCTTTGCCATAGTAATTATTATTAGCATTGTCAGCGTTCTGTTATCGAATGATACAATTCTAAACATTTTTTCTCTCGCATCTACCATTTTCGGTATCATTGGATTGCTATACAGCTTTCAGCTTGACCGCAATATTTCAGAGGCATCGTTTCTGTTGCAGCTTCATCAAACGTTTAAGGGAAATACGGAAATACAAAATTTATCACAAAAGCTTGAGGCTGTTTTTTTGGGGAAGCCGGTGTCGATCACCGAGGACGATCGCCCCGGTATCGTTGAATATCTTTCCTTTTTTGAGATGTTAGGCAGTATGGAATCAAGAGGCGTAATATCAATAGCCTCGTTCGATGCGCTTTTCGGTTATGATTTTTTCATTGCCGTAGATAATGCGGATGTTCAAAAAATTGAATTAGAGCCATACTGTGATTACTACACACAAACTTATAGACTGAATAAAAAATGGAGACGCTATCGCAAAAAACATAAATTATTAATTCCTCTTGAGCAGAAGCAAGAATGACAAACAGCTGTCAGATTGTGTGGTTAGTGCCAAAAGAGTTACGGAATATCTATTCGCTATGAACTGACATCGCCCTTTGAGCGGTGTCAGTTTTGTTTAAGTGGGTTCGGAACATTTTTGTGAATTATGTAGTTTTATGTCTTGACAAGGCGTTATATTTGTGCTATAATACAAATACATTTTAAAAATGGAGGTATCCCCCTATGAGCGCATGCGCAGAACTCTTTATCGCACTTCTTGAATCCCAGAATTTCCACTACGCGTCCAGAATTGATGACGATGGCGATGTAGTCGTTGACTTCCCCTACAAGGGCAAGACCTTCAAATGCTTTTTCAGCGGCGAGGGTGGGACCTACCTCTCTCTCTACTGCGTTTACGAGAACATCCCCGAGGACAAGCTCGTTGACGTAATCTTCCTCTGCAACGAACTCAACACCAAGTATAAGTGGATCACCTTCTACGTTGACCATGACAGAGATATGATGCTTCACGACGATGCGATTCTCGCAACCGAAAACGCAGCGCAGGAGACCATGGAGCTTCTGGCCCGTTGCATCAACATCGGTGAAGAAATCAAGCCCCTTGTTATGAAGGCCATCTACGCATAATTCTGCTGCGCCGACTCATCCGGGCAATGGCTGAACGCTTACGGTTCACGATTGCTTTGGACGAGTCGGCGATTACTTTTCCGGAAAGGATGAAAAGACGGTACGATAACGATGAAAATCATTAAAATCCCCATGCTTCTCCGTTCCACCGAGCTGATCTGGACGTACAAGAAGACCAACGGCCATGATTTCTGGGAGGATCTGCTCGCCAAACTGGGCAGCACATTTGGAGAACCGCACATTGTTCGCAAGAAGAACGGTAATTTTCAGCACATTTTTTACATATTAACCGAAAAAGACGCCTCGGACATAGAGACCATCATCAAGGGCATTATTTCCGAGATGCTGGCTGACAACCCCGAAAGGCAATCGATTGTCGTCTCGTGTCTGAACCCCGACAGCAAGGAGCTGGCGTCACTCAAGGACACGGTGCCTGACATTGCCGAAAAAAAGGAATTCCTGGCCGAGGCCAATCGGCAGATTGAGGAGCCCCCGTCCCAAAAAACCGTTGTCCCTCAAGCGCCGTCTGCCGAGATCCCCGTCAAAGCGCCTCCGTCCCCCAAAAGTGAAGCGCAGGCTCAACAAAAGACGGTTGCCGAGGCACCTGCCAAGGCTACTGCCGAACCGTCCGAAGAGGAGAAGCCCCAGCCACTTTCGTATCATGCCGAGCGCCTGAGAAATCTGAAGAATACGCTTCTCGACAAGGTGAAGGGGCAGCGCCACGCCGTTGACGAGGTGGTGCAAGGCATTTTCGAGTGTGAAATGTTCTCCTCCATCAATCCCAACCGCAAGGGTCCTCTGGCCACCTTCCTCTTCACAGGCCCTTCGGGCGTTGGTAAAACCCTTCTCGCGTCCCAATGCGAAAAGGTCCTCGACCGCCCGTTGCTGGTCGTAGATATGAGCGAATATTCGGACAATCTCGCGAACGGTAAATTCAACGGCAACCACGGCGAGGCGGCCGTTGTCACAGGCTTCGTGAGAAAGAATCCGAACGGCATCATCCTCTTTGACGAGGTTGAAAAGGCTCATATCAATACCATTCATTTGTTCTTGCAGATTCTTGACGAGGCCAGACTGATGGATCACCAGCTCAAAAAAGAGGTGTCCTTCAAGAACAATATCATCATCATGACCACCAACGCGGGAAAAGCGCTCTACGAGGACGCCACGGTGAGCGACCTGTCCGGGACGCCCAAAAACGTCATTCTCGAGGCACTTCGTACCGACACGAATCCGCAAACCGGTGACCCCTACTTCCCGCAGTGCATCACCACCCGCATGGCGAGCGGTCACGTCATTCTCTTCAATCACCTCGAGCCCTTCGCGCTGATGGAGATCATCCGTGACGAGCTGAACCTACAGATCGGTCTGTTCGAGAAAACCTCGGGCATCAAGGTCGAATATGACCCCAAGCTGCTTGCTGCCCTCGTGCTCTACAACGGAGGCGGCGTAGCGGATGCCAGAACGCTGCGCGGCGTGGCAAGAAACATCATCGTCAGCGAATTGCAGGAGATCGTCATGCAGCTCTACGCGCGCCACGCGGACGGTCTGAATTCCATCCAAACCATCTCCCTGTGCGTCGATACCAATTACGGGGACGACGTGGATGGGCTGTTCGTCAATCGCAACAAGATGTACGTGTCGGTATTTACCGAAGGTCATGACGACGTATTCAAGCTTGAAAGCGAGCAGCGGAACACCCTGTTTGACGTCATGTGCGATGCCGATCAATTCAAGCGACGCATTCGCGGCGTAAACGACTACGTGCTGATCGATCCTCTCTGCGGTGCGGCCGACTCCAAGCGTATCCCCAACGATATCGAGGATATCGACTCCGAGGGCATGCGTATGTTCCGCTACGTGCGCGAATTCTACCCCGAGACGCCCATCTACATTCTGGACACTGCCCCCCATGAAAACCACTCCTTTGACACCCTCCTTGCCAAGGGAGCCAGAGACGTTGTCAAGCTGTCCCCCAAAGACCCCGAAGCGTTCAACCAAGCCCTTGAGCGTCTCACCTTGAACGCGCTCATCAATAACGCCGTCTATTCGCTCGGTCGGTCTGGAAAATTCCTGTCCTTTAACTGTGCTCAATACATCGACGACACCTCCTGCGCCGTGGTCTCCTTTGAAAAGCTCCAGATCAAGAGTGCGCATCTCGCCGGCGACGATACGAGCATTGCCACCAAGGGTGGAAACAACGATCTGAAATTCGACGACATCATTGGCTGCAAGGCGGCCAAGGAAACGCTGAAGGAATTCTGCGCCGCGCTGGATAATCCCAGACAGATACTCCTATCGGGCAAGCGCATGCCCAAGGGCGTTCTTTTCTACGGCCCTCCCGGCACGGGAAAGACCATGCTGGCCAAGGCGATGGCCAACGAGTGCAACGCCACCTTCTTCCCGATTTCCGCCACCACCTTCTTCGGGTCACTCGTGGGAGAGACCGAACGCAACATTCGGGACATTTTCAAGAAGGCAAGAAAATACGCCCCCTCCATCATTTTCGTTGATGAGGTCGACGCCATCGGCAGGAAAAGAACGGGCACGGGTTCCACCCACAACGAGGACGCCCTCAACGCGTTCCTCACCGAGATGGACGGCTTCGTAACCGATGAAAAACGCCCCGTTTTCATTCTCGCGGCCACCAATTATGACCTGGACGGCGACAGCGGCAGAGTGCTGGACCCCGCGTTTGTGCGCCGCTTTGACAGCAAGATCCTGATTCCCCTGCCCGACACGGACGACAGATATGAATTCCTTTCCAAGTATCTGAAAAAGCACGGAATCCATTTTGGTGAGGATCATGAGCAGATTCTTCGCAACATGGCCAAACGAACGGGCGGCATGAGCAACGCCGATCTGGAAATGATGAACGCCAAGTACGTCAGAGCGCTTGGCGACGGCGAACCCGATCGCACAAAGTATCTGGACACGCTCGATGAATTCCGCTTCGGAGAGGTGAACAAGATGGATCCCAACCATCTGCGGCAAACGGCTTGCCACGAGGCAGGCCACGCGTTGGTTTGCCGACTGGGCGGCTCTACCCCCTCCTTCCTGACGGTGGTCTCCCGCGGCGGCTACGGCGGATTCATGGAAACCGCCGGGGAAACCGAGCACGGAACCTATACCTTTGATGAACTGATGAACCGCGTCCGCCAATGCCTCGCGGGCAGAATCGCAGAAATCGAGCTGTACGGCGATTCCAAGGGCATCAACACGGGCGCAAGCTCGGATATCAGCAAGGCGCGGTATTTCATCCGCGCCTGTCTGGATGATTTCGCCATGGGCGAAAAGATGTTTGCGCGTTGGACAGCCAAGGAGGCCGAGGACCTGATTCAGTTGCAGTATCGGACAACGCAGGAAATGCTTCACGATCATCGTGATACACTCGAGAGGCTGACCGATTTGCTGGCCGAAAAGAAAAGCCTTGATCAAGGCCAGCTTCAGGAATTCTTCGCTGCCGAGAATCTATAAACCCATATCGCAACACGACGAAAACACTATTGACAAAGCCAAGGTAAAAGAGTATAATGAAGATGTAGCATCAAGAAAATCAACAAGGAGAATCATTATGAAAAAAATCGTATTGTTACTGCTCGCCGTTACTATGGTATTTGCATTTGCAGGTTGCCAAAAGACCGAGCTTACCCGAGGAACGTTTGACGGAAGCATTTACAAAAACGACCTCATGCATTTCGAGTTTGAAAAGCCCGAATCCTGGGTGTATTCCACTGATGAGGAAATCGCGGCAACCCTCAACGTCGGCGTGGAGTATCTGGGTAAAGACAGCTTCAAAAATGCGTTGAAGAACAACCCTTCGGTATACGACATGATGGTCGTGGATACCATTACGAGAACCAATATCAACGTAGGATACGAAAACCTGGCAAAGACACTTTCGAGCAACATCACCGTGGAGCAGTATATCGAGGCTCTCAAGCAGCAGTTGGCAGACGTGTCCGCCATGAAGGTCACCTTCCCCGACAAGTACGACACGGTGACGCTCGGCAAAACCGAATTCACACGAGTTGTATGCGACGTAACGGCATCCGGCGCGTCCATGACTCAGGTATACTATCTGCACAAAATGGATGGATATATGGGATTCATCATCGTAACGCTCGTGAGCGGCTACACGGTAGCCGATGTTGAGGCAATGTTCAAATAATATCTATTGCCCGTTTTACGTATCATACCTCGCCAAAAGGACACTCTCTCGGGTGTCCTTTTGGCGGTTCCCCTTGACTTCCCTGCCCTTTTATGGTAGAATAAACGTGTTTCAAAAGCAAACAAAAACATCCCGATTCTATGGAGGTGCCTATCATGAAACCCATCCGTCGCTTATCGGCCCTGCTGCTGACCGCCACTATGCTCTCACCGCTGGCCGCCTGCGACTCCCCCGATCCCACGGAGTCCACCACCCCCGCAACCGAGGTTACGGAGCAAGCCACCGTCGAAGAATCCTCCGCCGAGGAAACCGCGGGCGAGGAGGAAACCACCGTGAACTTCACTATGCAAACCGTTCAGAACCCCGTTATGTCCGGTGCCGATCCGTGGGTGATCCGCCACGGGGACTATTACTACTCCTGCTTCTTACACTTCTACATCGCGCCCGATTGGAGCTACGGCGAATACGGCATCAAGGTCCTCAAGGCTTCCTCGCTGGACAAGTTAGACGAGGCAGAGGAGTTCGTCGTCTATCTCTCCCCCTCCCAGGGCGCAGGTGACTTCAATTTCTGGGCACCCGAGCTGCACTACATCAACGGCGAGTGGTACATCTACTTCACCGCCGACGACAACAACAACGACAACCACCGTATGTACGTCCTAAAGGGCACGTCACAGGATCCCACCCAGCCCTTTGAGCTGGTAGGTAAGATCACCGATCCCTCGGACAAGTGGGCCATCGACGGCACCGTCCTGCCCCTCGGCGACGAGCTGTACTTCATCTGGTCGGGCTGGGAGGGCGACCAAAACATCGCCCAGAAGATCTACATCGCCCACATGAGCAACCCCTGGACCATCGACTCCGAGCGCGTGTGCATCTCCACCCCCAAATACCAGTGGGAACGAGTGGGTGAGCCCTACGTCAACGAGGGCCCTGCCGTGCTTCAGCACAACGGCAAGACCTTCGTGACCTATTCCGCCTCGGGAAGCTGGACGGACGACTACTGCCTCGGCATGCTGACCCTGACGGGTGATGACCCCCTGAACCCCGACCATTGGGCGAAATCCCCGGACCCCGTGTTTGCAAAAGTACCCGGACTGCTGTACGGCCCCGGACACAACTCATTCACCACCGCCGACGACGGCAGTGTGTGGATGGTCTACCACGGCAACGTGACGGCGGGCGCCGGCTGGGACGGTCGCTCGGTATGGATCGCCCCCGTGACCTTCGACGCGGACGGCAATCCCCTATTCGGCAAGCCCCAGACTACCGTGGAGCTGCCCGTTGCAGTTAAGTAAATCGAATCGCCCAACGCCAAGTGACACCCGCAGGTGTCACTTGGCGTTTCAATTTTCAGTTTTTCGGAGTGCACCGCCCCCTTGACTTCCGTGCCCTTTTATGGTAAAATATATGCAATAAAACAAACGATCAACGATCAACGATCTTCCCGGAGGTACATATCATGAAACTCATGCGCCGCTTGACCGCCCTGTTGGCAGCAGCCGCCATGCTCTCGTCGCTGGCCGCCTGCAACTCCACCGATCCCGCGGAGTCAACCACCCCTACGACCGAAACAACCGAGGCCACAGAGGAAACTACCACCGAGGAGACTGTCATGACGCCCGTCTACCAAACCGTGCAAAACCCCGTCGCCCCCACGGGTGCCGATCCGTGGGTAGTCCGCCACGGAGACAAGTACTACTACTGCTACGCCACCATCGTGTGGTTCGTTGGCGCTGTCGCCGTGGCTGAGGTGGACTCTCTCGACAAGCTTGGCGAGATCGAGCTGGATGGCCACAACGTCTACCAGGGATCCTACGAGATTGGCGGCTATGTGTTCAATTTCTGGGCTCCCGAGCTGCACTACATCAACGGCGAGTGGTACATTTACGTAGCTGCTCTCTGCGAGGAGGAGCAGATCCAGCACATGATCGTTCTGAAGGGTACCTCGCAAGACCCTACCGATCCCTTTGAATACGTTGGCAGAATCACCGATCCCACCCAAAAATGGGGCATCGACGGCACCATCCTGCCCCTCGGCGACGAGCTGTACTACGTCTGGTCGGGCTGGGAGGGCGACAAGAACATAGCCCAGAAGATCTACATCGCCCACATGAGCAACCCCTGGACCATCGATTCCGAGCGCGTGTGCCTCTCCACCCCCGAATATTCGTGGGAGAAGGTGGGTGAGCCCTACGTCAACGAGGGCCCTGCCGTGCTTCAGCACAACGGAAAGACCTTCGTGGCCTATTCCGCCTCGGGAAGCTGGACCGATGACTACTGCCTCGGTCTGCTGACCCTGACGGGCGACGATCCCATGAATCCCGACCATTGGCAGAAAGCCACCTCTCCCGTGTTCCAAAAGGAGCCCGGGCTGGCTTACGGCCCCGGCCACAACTCCTTTACCACCGCCATTGACGGCAGCGTGTGGATGGTCTACCACGCCAACGAGGTACCGGGCACGGGCTGGGACGGCCGCTCGGTGTGGATCGCGCCCATCACCTTTGACGCCGACGGCAATCCGTTGTTCGGCAAGCCCGAGCGCACGGTGGAATTTCCCGTAGCGCTGAAATAAGAAGGCTCCAATCAACCGAAAGGCGGTGTGCCCATGGACATTTTATTCAAAAACACGCATACGAGAACCAAGGAACTGACCAAGGAAATGTACCGATACTTCTATTTTCAGCGAACGTCAACCATCGTGGTGTTTGTCCTGCTGTCCCTTTCCTTCCTCGCGAATGCGGTCAGCGGTATTCTTGGCTACTCCTACAGCATCGTTGTTTTGGTCGGCGTTCCCCTTCTGATTCTTTCCCGCATCTTTTTCTGCGCCTACCAGGTCAATACCATGAGAAAACGGGATCGGGAAATGAGCGAGCAGGACATCGAGGTCGAAACCATGGTGACCAACGAATACGTCCAAAACACGGCGCTGGGAAGTACTGCCAAAATCGGGCTTGACAAAATCAAGTACGCCACCCGGACGAAGAATCTGATCCTCCTGCATACCAAAGCCAATCTGATCTACATATTCCGAAAAGACACCTTTACCGTCGGAAGTTATGACCAGTTCATGGCGTTTCTGAAAAGCAAAGGCATCAAGGTAAAGGGCAAGTAGCACATTGAAGAGCCCGTGACCGAGACCGATACAGCCGAGTCTCCCGCGGCTGACGAGACCGCACAGCCCACGGAGCCCGCTGACTCCGACGTCTAATATCAAAAATACTCCCGAACGCCAGCGCGCTCGGGAGCGTTTTTTGTGTTTTGCAATATCACAAATTTGGATTTATCGAGCAGGGGTTTCACCCCTGCACCCCACCAGAAACTTTTTTGCAAAAAAGTTTCTGGACTTCAAAAAACTTAAAAAATATATATTTCACAATTGTTCTTGCCAATATATTTTTGAAGTTTCTTGAAGGGAGTTTGAGGGAAACTTCTTGCAAGAAGTTTCCCTCAAGGCGTTCCCCACTCCCCTACAAACCCCAATTTGTCAAAGCATTTCCTTCTTGACCCGTTTTTGCCGGTCGCTGACGTTGAAGGCCGCGGCGTACTGCGTTTTGTTGAGGCAGCCGCGCAGACGGGCGAGGGAGGTATAGTAATCGTAGTAGGCGAAATCCTTACTGTTCATGACGAACCACTGGGTGTGGAGCGCCTCGCACCACAGGTCATAGCCGCGGGTCACGTCCACGTAGATATAGGGAGTAAAGTCGGCGTCATCCTCCCAGTTCTCGGCGTAGTACACGGAGGCGTAATGCCGCTTGCCGCGAATGCGGTCGCACTCCACCACCGAAGCGAGAAACTGCGCGTCGGGCACGATGAGATGAGTATTGTTGTGATCCTTGTGCATGGCCGAGCGCCAATGGGTCACGATGAGGTCGGGGCGCACCTCGCGAATGACGTTCGCCACCTCGTAGCGCACGTCCTCGTTGTTGGGCAGCTCTCCGTCGGCATACGGCAGGACAAACGCCCGCCCGTTCACCATGCGGGCAAAGGCCTCCGCCTCGGCCACCTTTTGCTCACGGTACTCGGCCACCGTCAGGTGGGGCGGGTTCCCCCTCTCGCCTGCCGTCATGGCCAGCGTGAAATTCTCTCCGCCGTCCACGGCGTTGGCCGCCATGAGCGAGCCTGCGGTCAGCTCGGCGTCTCCAATGTGTCCTCCAATGGCTAAAATTCTGCGTGGCATAGTAAGTAATCTCCTTTCACGTCCGAATCTATTACAGCGTGGGGTGATCCCGCACCACCACAGGGGCGTTGGGATCAAAGGCCGTCCCCCACGCGCGGGTATAGAGTCCCAGCCCCGCGATGAGTATCTCCTTGGTATATGACCGCTCGCGCAGAGCGACGCGAACGTCGTAGTGGCGCTCCCTCTGATCGTACAAATACTGTCCGCAGGGATAGTACAGGATGGACGCCTGCACGGTCTCGTAGAAGTACAGCGGCGAATCCTCTACCCCATGGTGGGCGATCTGCACCATATTACTCCTGAGATAATCCCCGTAAACGCCCAGCATCCAATCCGCACCGGGCTTGCCCATGTCGCCCATCACGAGGAATCGGTAGTTCTCCTCCCCGCCCTTCTCGTCATACAGGCGCGTCACGAGACTGCTGTTGTTGAAGAACCACGCCTCGTGCGTCACACCCGACTTGTAAATATCATCGGATGCCAGCAGAACCTCCAGCTTCAGGTTGCAGAAGGTGAATTCCATGCCCGTGTGGGCGTACACCGTCTTGGCACCATCGAATTTGGCAATATCCCGATGCACCTCCTCGTTGAAGTAGGTATCCCCCATTTCGGCCGTCGCCACCTCGGCATCAATGGGCGCGAAGATCACGTGCTCCAGCACCACCGAGTCAGCAAAGCAATTGGCAAACGCGCGGAAGGCGGGGTAATGATCCGCGTGGGAATGAGTCAATACCCACGCACGAACGATGGGCTTGCCCTCCCCCTTATAATGCTCCTCGAGGAAGGCGCGGATGCGCAACTCCTGCCCCTCATAGGCACCGTCAAAGATCAGAAACGAGCCATCGGCCAAGCGGACGACGTAGCCCATGCCGTTGATGTGATGCTCGTCCTGCATCTGTGTCACCGTGACCTCGTAGTCACCGTCGGTCACGGCGGGCGTCGCGGGCGGCAGGGTGTGAGCGGCGGTGGCGGAAAGGACGATATTCAGCTCGCCCGTGTTCGCCAGCCAGTACAGATGCGCCAATGGGCCGTCGCCTACCAGCGTGGTAAAGCGGCTCTTCGACTTGGTCACGTCGCTGTACGTACGGAAACCGCGCGCCCGATAGTACGCGCAGGCGGCCTCAAAATCGGCCTCGGTCTTGCCCGCGTAGGTATGCAGCACCGAACCGTCCTGACAGGTATAGGTGAGATCGGTGGCCTCATAGCCCTCGGGGAACCCAAAGGACAAGGCACCCGCCGTCGTCATGGAAGACATGTTGGGCGCGGCGGATGGGTACGGAGTACGATGTATCATAGAAAAGCTCTCCTCATAACTTACAAAAGCAATGGAACGGTCAAACCGTCCCGACGGCACCATTATACCATCTTTCCCCTTGCGTGTCAAGCGTGCGGAAATCCCCTCCCTTGACACGCGTGGGCGTTTGTGCTATACTGGTCTTAGAAAAACCATGCGCCCAAGGCGCGGAAAGGGGTATCCCCATGCTGCCCGAATTCATGCCCTTATACCCGACCGTCTTCGCCGTCGGCAACACCTACCGCGTTTTCATCCCCTTCACCGAGGAGGCCATTCTGTGGGTGCGAGTGGGTGACAGCACCTACTACGACCACGCGAACGGCGTTTTGCGCTCCGCCGCGGGCATGCACCGCGTGGACGTTCCCATGTCGGCGCTGGATGAGGCGGGGGAATACACCGTCGTTTACAAAAAGATGACCGATCGGACACCGTACTACCCACAGAGCAAGGCAGAGCGCGCCATTACGATTCCCTTCCGCCCCGTGCCGAGTGACGGGGATATCCATATCTACCATATTTCCGACGCCCACGGCATGGTGGCCGAGCCCATCGCGGCGGGGCGCTATTTCGGGGACGAGCTTGACCTGCTGGTGCTCAACGGCGACCTCTGCAACCACAGCGGCGACCCCGCTCGCCTGACCGCCGCCTGTGAGATCGCCTCGGGCATCACAAAGGGCCGCCGCGCGACGGTGTTCGCGCGGGGCAACCACGATGCTCGCGGCGCGTACGCCGAGATCCTGCAGGACTACACCCCCACCGCGGACGGCAAGACCTACTACTCTTTCCGCGTGGGCGGCTTGTGGGGGCTGGTGCTGGACTGCGGTGAGGACAAGCGCGACGATCAGGTGGAATACGGCGGCACGGTGTGCTTCCACGTCTTCCGCGAGGAGGAGACCGCCTTCATCCGCCGCGTGATCGAGAACGCCGAGCGCGAGTACGCCGCCGAGGGGGTACGGCACAGACTGGTCATCTCCCACATGGGCTTTACCCACGTTCTGCAGCCCCCGTTCGACATTGAGCAGGAGCTCTACCGCGAGTGGGCGCGGCTGATGCGCGAGCACGTCAAGCCCGACCTGCTCCTGCACGGCCACTACCACGCCACCCGCGTCTCCCCCGTGGGAAGCGACTTTGACCATCTGGGTCAGCCCTGCCCCGCCGTCATCGGCTCCCAGCCCATTTTTGACAAGGACCACAACCACCGCTTCGTCGGCTGTGCCCTCACCCTTTCGCCCGACGGCCGCCACCGCGTGGTGTTCAACGATAGCCTCGGGCAGATTTTGGGCGACTGTGTGATCGAATAAAACCCAACCAATTAACTCAAATTTGGAGGTACTCCCATGAAAAAATCAAGAAAAGCCCCGCTGATCGTATCCTACGTGCTGATCGGTCTGTTACTTGTCGGCGCGATCGCCCTGCTCGTCGTTCAAACGGCTCTGAACGGCTGGGTGATCGACACAGCGAATGCCGCGAAATGCGGTCTTGTGATCATCGGTCTCGGGATCACTCTCGTCAAGCTCATCAGCAAAACGGGCGGCGGCGTTTCGCTCCGCAAATATGAGTCGGCCTACCGCAAGGAGATCGGCTCGGCCTTCTCCGCCCCCGACCAAAAGAAACACAAGCGCGCCCTGCTGCAGGCCGCCGCACACTACAACGAAAATCAGTACAAAAATGCCATTAACCGTCTTACAGCGCTTCGCAAGGTGTGCCGCACGAATGACGACTACAACGCCGTTCTGCTCTTTCTTGCCCTGTCCTACTCCGACGCGGACATGACCGACGATGCCATCGCCGTCTACGAGGAGCTGGTCAAATTCTCTCCCACCCACTCTACGGCGTGGTCAAATCTCGGATCCTTATACGAAAAAAAGGGTATGCACAGCCGCAGCATAGAGTGCTTTGAATCAGCTCTCAAGCACAACGGGGAAAACGCCTACGCTTGGAACAATCTGGCGCAGGCACACCTCGCCGTGGGAAACTGGAAGGCGGTAATCGCCCCCGCCGAGCGCTCCCTTGCCATCAAATCCAACCTGTACCAAGCCGAGAACGCACTGACAATTGCTTATTTCGCTATGGGAGAAACGGAAAAGAGCCGCGAGCATTTTGACCGTGCCGTGCTTCTCGGCTCCAACGCCGCCAACTTGACCTCGGTTTTGAACGGCATGGCGCACGGCAACGTGGCGTTTGGTGATACGAGCAGCGTCCGCGACGAGGTCGTGCGCGCCAACGGGCATCTCCAGCGCGACACCGCCCTGCCTATGGTCGAGGTGCGTCTGCCCGCCCCCGACGATGGCAACCGTTCCCGTCTCGGCGGTGCTCCCGTTGATTCGGCTGTTCCGATTGACAGCGCAGGGCAACCCATGAAGCTACTCGCGGCCATCTGGTGCTCCGAGGTGCGCGGCGTACCCGATTTCCCCGCGCGCGGTGTGCTTCGCTTTTACGTGGCCGACAACGATCTGTACGGCGCTGACTTCGATCACCCCACCGAGCAGTCCGATTTCCACGTTCTGTATGACGAAAACGAAGACAGCTTTGACACCGAGCTGCGCGATGATCCATCGCTCAGCCCCTCCTTCCCCATTCAACACGTACAGCCCGTGCGTCTGACCCCCGCCATGAGCTCGATCCGTGCGACCGACTACCGCTTTGAGGCGTGCGTCAACGCCGCCCTGCGCAAAGCGGGTCTGGAGGACGATATGGATAGCCTGAGCGACGCAGAATGCGATTACCTATACGAGCAAAACGAGTACGCGGGACACCGCATCGGCGGTTTCCCCTGCTTTGAGCAAACCGATCCGCGCGACGATTGCCCCGACCTGCAACGCTACGACACCCTGCTTTTGCAGATCGTCAGCCACAGCATGCCCGACGGGCACGGCAGAGAACAAAACCTCATTATGTTCGGTGACGAGGGCGGTTGTCAATTCTTCATCCCGCAGGATAAGCTGCGCGCCCACGACTTCTCCGACGTGCTCTACTCGTGGGATTGCGGATGATCACACGGCGCTCATAACCAACGTTTTTAGTTAAAGGAGCATCTCTATGAAACGATCCAAAGGTCTCTCGATCATTCTCCTTTGCCTCTGCCTCGCGGCGCTGATCGGTTTGAGCGTCATCAGCCACGTTTCGTCCGCAAAGGCCGATCAGCTCATGAGTGCCGACCTTGACGGGGCGAACGATACCCTGCCCGGCGCTTCGTGGGTATTCGTTTTGATTACGTACTTTGGGCTGATATTTATCTTTTTTGTGGAGAGCTTTATCGTGGCTCTGTGCGGATGGATCGCAACCCTTGCGGGCATAAAATTTGCCGCGAACCGTATTTTTAAAGGCATTTTCATCGCATTTACGGTATATTTTTCCATCGTCCTGCTGGTGACCGTCGGCGCGATCCTTTTGGTGATCCTGCATTGAACCTCCGCCGCGCCGTTGCCCTCCCCTTGTAACGATCCGGCCATACGTCAAATTGGGGTTTGTCTCGCAGGGGTTTCACCCCTGCACCCCACCAGAAACTTTTTTGAAAAAAAGTTTCTGGACTTCAAAAAACTTGAAAAAGACATATTTGACAATATCTTTTGGCAATATTTTTTGAAGGTTCTTGAGGGGGTGTGGGGGAACTTCTTTCAAGAAGTTCC
>JAEIGA010006386.1_pt1 | contig 17959 bp, 20 predicted proteins | sample 9270691 | NCBI WGS metagenome assembly JAEIGA01 (sample SAMN17057246, study PRJNA624740) | gut metagenome | biome: biome; isolation source: fecal sample | host: Bos grunniens | place: China: Xizang | collected 2019
TCCTTGATAAGAGGAGGGGAGGAAACTACGCTGAAGTTTGTTCCTTGTGCCCAAGCTATCTATAGCATAGCTTGTTTGAGTGAAGACGGCGAACTGAAGAATGAATACGATTGGGTGCTGCCATCCATTGAAGGTGAACCTCCTGAAAAAGTGGGCATAAACTCGATGAGTGTTCTGGAATTGATTGATTCGGGTACCAGCGAAAGCGAAAAGCAGACCAGTGAACGGGTAAACCTGGCTTTCTGGCATGGTGTGAGAGGAGCGAATTCCATCTCTGGCGAGATTCCTACCGGATACCCGCTTGTATTGAGCGACAGTACATTCCAGGTGATAAAGGGAGAAATAGAAGGTACACCCATTTCACTTGTTGACCCTGAATACTCCTTACGTCTGCAGGTGCTTGATGCAGAGTTGTACTCAGGGGTATACGATATTGATACCACAAAAGCTTATAAATTTTATACATCGGACCCAAACCTGCCGGATGCACACCTCATTTTTGTTATACGAAACAAGCGGTTTGTATGCCGTGAAATGAGTTTCCAAATCGCACAAGGGCGTAAACAGAAACGATGGAGCCTGACTTGTTACCCGATAGAAATATCGGATACGGAATCCTATAAGCGTTGGATTTTGTCTGACGGGAAATGGCGTGATGGGGGTGTTTGGCTGGATGACGGCCGATGGTTAGACGGATAGAGAGGTTATTATCTTTTATAGTTTTTAGTCGCTTGCCTTGCTTGCTCGTGAGAGTAGGCAAGGCTTTTTAGTGTCCTTTTGTAAGGTTTGAATAGCAGTTACTTTTGAAAAAAAAGTTAGTTGCATGGGAATTAGCATGAGTGATTTTAGAGTTGCCATACGTATTGACAACTCGCAGGCCAAACCAAAGCTGGAGGAAACCAGAAAGGCCATTGCCGATGTTACGGCTGAAATGAAAAAGATGGAAGCTGCCGGACAGAAAGAATCGGCGGAGTACGCGCAAATGCAGGCTACGCTTGACGGGCTCAACCAAAAATATTACGAGCAACGTAAGGAAGTGGGCTTGGTGGGCATGACTTATAACGAATTGCGTAAAAATGCATCGAAGCTACGTGCCCAGTTGAACAATACGGTTCCCGGTACCGAAAAGTGGAGGTCTTTGAAGGTCGACCTGGACATTGTTGATGCCCGCATGAGAGAACTCCGTGGAACGGCTCAGTCTACAGGCTTGTCGCTAGGGAAACTTGCCGATGGTTTCAACCGGTATGCAGCCATCGGTACGAGTGCTATTGCTACCCTTACGGGTATGGCACTGACCGTACGGAGCTGTGTAAATGAGTTTGCCGAAATGGAAGAAGCCGAAAGCCAGGTAACCAAGTACACCGGCATGACCAAGGACGAGGTCAAGGCTCTGAACGAGGAATTCAAGAAAATGGATACCCGCACATCGCGTGCGGAACTGAACGAACTGGCAGGTACTGCCGGACGATTGGGGATTCAGTCGAAAGAGCAGGTTCTTGAATTTGTGGAAGCAGCCGACATGATCAACGTGGCACTGGGTGAGGACTTGGGCGAAGACGCTATTAAGAACATCGGTAAGCTCTCCGACATGTTCGGTGATTCCTCCAAGAGCATGAAAGAGAATATGCTGGCCATTGGTAGTGCGGTGAACTCCGTAGCACAGAACTCAAGTGCTTCTGAACCCTATTTGGTGGAATTCACAGCTCGCATGGGTGGTGTAGCCAAGCAGGCTGGATTGGCCATAACCGATGTGATGGGTTTTGCATCTGCACTCGACCAGAACATGCTCCGTAGTGAAATGGCTTCGACAGCTCTTTCCGGTCTTATCATGAAGATCTATCAGGAACCAAGCAAGTATGCCAAGCTAGCCGGCATGGATGTGAAGGAATTCAGCGACCTGATGGAAAAGGATGTGAATACGGCTGTACTTACCTTCCTAGAATCGCTCGGTAAAATGGGCGGTATGAACCAAATGGCTCCTGTTCTGAAGGAGATGAAACTGAGCGGTGCTGAAGCAGCGGGAGTTATCTCTACATTAGCGGGTAATGTGGCCAAAGTACGCAAGGAGCAAGAGCAAGCAGGGCATGCCTTTGACGAAGGTACCAGCATTATCAATGAATTTGGCGTGCAGAACAGTACCGTGCAGGCTGAACTAGATAAAGCAAAGAATCGGTTTGCAGAAGTTCGTGTAGAACTAGGCGAGAAATTGCTCCCGGTGATGAAGTACATGGTAAGTACGGGTAGCTTCACGGTGAAAGGATTGAGTGCTATCGTAAGTGGATTGTTCCAATATAAAGATGTCATTCTCACAACAGGTACAGCTATCGGTACTTACACCTTATTAGTCAATGGAGCCACGCTTGCAACCAGAGCTTACGAGGGCATTACCAAACTCGCCACGCTTGCGACCACCCTATTCAGCAAAGCCACGAAAATGTCTCCATGGGGATTGGTGATATCGGGCATTACAGCAGCAGTTGGTTACTTTACCTTGTTCAAGGACTCTACGGACGATAACACTGAATCGTTGAAGGGGATGAACGCTGAACTTTCTGAAATGGAAGGGCATTTGAACCGTATGGGGAATATTGATTTGAGAGCTCAGAATCTTGATACACTCAATGAACGCCAGAAGGAAGAACTGAAGCGTGATGCCGAAGCGGAAATAAAAGTCATTGAGGATAAGATGTCTAATGAAACGGCTTTGTTCCGCAAATATTACCAGGAACAAAAAGCTATCATCCAACAACGTTCGGACATCAATGAAAGCCAAAAGAGAGCACTTATCCGTAACTTGGATTTGGAAGCTCAAACGAAAGCGGAAGAACTGAACAAGCTTTTATTAGAAAAGCAAAAATTGACCGATTTAATCGGCAAATTGCCTTCAAGTGAAAAGCGTGTAACGGTCGGTTCTCCGATAACCGAGGTGAGCGAAAAAGAAATGAAGAATCAGTACCAGGCAGAGTTGAAACTTCTTGAGCAAGCCCAAAATGAGAAACTCGCCCAAATTAAATGGTTCCGTTTACAAGGGCTCTCTACAGAGGAACAGTATCAGAATGAACTGTACCAATTGGAATTGGAATCTTTATATAAGCGTAAAGAAATCGCTCAGAAGTTCGGTGAAGACACTTCTGACCTGCAGGTTCAGATTATGGATAAGATGCTGGCCGAGTCTGACCGAAAATATAAGGAGCTTCAGAAGAAGGCAAAGGTGAAGGATGTTGCTATTGAAGTAGAGGATGAAGTAGAAGAGGATAACTACCTGGTAGAGAAGTTTAAAAACTCCTTGGCAGGACGTGAAGCAATACTTCAAGCCCAACGCGATGCAGACCTTATTTCGGAAGAAGAGTATCAAGACAAGATGCTTGAAATTACTCGTGAAAAGGCTGAGCAGCGAGCTGAAGTGCAGAAGGAATCCATGCAGGTTGTTGCTGATTTGGCCGGAAGTTTCAGCCAATTGTATTCTACCCTCATGGATGGTGAAATACAGAAGGTGGAGAGCCGATACGACCGACAGATTGAAGCGGCCAAGGCTGCAGGAAAGGATACAACCAAGCTGGAGGAACAGAAAGAGGCTGAAATCAATGCCATCAAACGGAAGTATGCCGACAAGCAGTTTGCTGCAGCTGTGTTACAAGTAACAGCGACCACTGCTATTACTGCCATGGAAGCATACAAGGCAATGGCCGGCATTCCTATTGTAGGTCCTGCGTTGGGTGCCGCTGCTGCAGCTGCAGCATTAGTGGCTGGTGCCGCTCAAATTGCAGTAGCCAAACAGCAACGAGACGAAGCGAAGGGTTTGAAAGGCGGTGGTTACTCTGATGAATATGTACAGGGATATACCCGTTCTGGTAATCCAAATGAAGTGGCCGGCGTGATTCCGGTACATAAGAGTGAGTTTGTGGCCAATCATGTTGCTGTTGCCAATCCCCATGTAAAACGATTCCTCGATGTCTTTGATCTGGCACAAAAAGACGGCAGTATCCGATGGATAGATACTACTCAGATTCTTGAACGTACCCGAACAAAGGCAGGTAGATATGCCGGCGGTTATTCCACTGATGTACGCACTACCTCTAATATGGGTGTAGCGACATCAGATACTCAGGTGCTTCAGATGCTTAACCGAATAATTCTACTGTTACAGGTAGGTAACGAAAACACCGGTAAAATGGCTAATCAAGGCCTTCCTCTAGATGTTCGGACCATACGCGAGGGGATTAAAAAACTAGACCGGTTAGAGGCGAATGTGAGCAGATAGCTGTCCTTTTATAGACCGCAATATTACTCGATATTTGTAAAAACAAGGGTTATGACAAGAGAACGTAAAATGAATATCCAATTGGCGACTGCCGTAGTCCTGGCATTGGCAGGGTTGGTGCTGATTATGATGGGTTTTTGGGTTTCACCCATCGGAGAAATACACAATTCCGTACTTGTGGCTTTCGGAGAAATCAGCACCTTCTCCGGCTGCCTCTTTGGAGTAGATTATCACTATAAATTTAATAAATACCATGGACACAAGGCCAAGGATAACAACGGAACAGATTAAAAAAATCATGCCGTATGCTACGGATGAACACATTCGTACGTATTTGCCCTTCATCAACGAAACCATGCATCGCTTTAATGTGAACACCACCATTAGGCAATGCCATTTCTTGGCTCAGATAGCCGTAGAAAGCGGTTCTTTGAATTATGTCCGCGAAATAGCCTCGGGTGAAGATTATGAAGGACGGAAGGATTTAGGAAACATATTCCAAGGTGATGGTGTAAAATTCAAGGGTAGGGGGCTTATCCAGCTGACAGGAAGAGAGAATTATCAACGCTTCCAGGACTGGCTAAAACTGAATTATTGTGATGATATCGATATCCTTACCTATCCGGAATTGGTAGAATCTCCAGAATTGGCAGTGATGGTTGCCGGCTGGTATTGGGATGTACGCGACATCAACGTGTGGGCTGATCATGATGATGTAGTACGCGTAACTAAATTGATAAACGGTGGCAAGAATGGTCTTGCACAACGCATAGATTTTTTGAATAAAGCAAAATTAATACTTGGATGGTTATGAAAAGTTTGCATTTGATTTTAGGATGTTGCATGGCTTTTGCAGTGTCCATAATGATAGGACTTAGTCTCTATTCGTGTAAGAGTAAAAAAATGGTAGAACAATCTTCTCACAAAGACAGCTTGGCTATGGTGGCTTACAAGTCTGAAACAGACAGCTCCTATTTCCAACGTCTGATTGAACAGCAAAGTGAAGAAACCGCGATTCAGGTAGTCTATTACCAGCCTACAAAAGACACCACATTCCACGTTACTGGAACTTATGTAAGCAAGGTTGTCAACCTTGTACATAAGAAACAGCTGGATAAGAAGAATGATGTGGATAAAAGCGTCGAGAAGAAAGAGACTCAGGAAAGTCAGCACGAAGTCAGTGAAGACTCAGAGAGTAAAGAAGAGCCGGCTCCGAAAAGAAACATTGGCCTTGTCATTTTTATCCTGATAATAACAGGCCTATACTTGTGGTCATACAAACGATAGGATTTTGTCCTTTTTGAACCACTGAAAGCTGTATAATTTCGCAGTGTATGAATGTGTATGAAGCAATAAGACAGATGAAGGTTCTGACTGATAAGGGTGAAACCTTTTCGTTCAGTTTCATGTCGTATTCTATCGAGAAGAACAAAAGTCATGGTATCGTAACCGTGGAACATGCCAAGCTAAGAGCCGGTAACCGTAAAGAACGAACCCGATACAATGACTACATGCTGAACTTCGTAGACATGGACACTTTGGAGAACAAAACATGTTGGCAACCTTTGTTGCTGGAATTTAATGGAATCATGCTTGAATTGAATTGATAATATGGCCAATCTTGCTCCTCCCCAAATAGAAACCGAATTTGAACATATTGTCCCATGGAATGGACAGAACGATACCGGATATGATGCCCGAAAGAAATTGGAACGCAATTTTACTCGAGCAGGGACTTCTTTGGAATCCATCGTGAAATGGATTGCAGAGAACCTTTTGGATTTAGATGATCGTTTCCTCCATAAAGACCGAGACGATAAAACAACTTATTTGTTGTCGCTATTGGGAGGTGCCATCATTAAGAACTGGGCAAAATTCGGGGAGTTTGTAACCGATATTCAAGGTGGATACATCGATGAGAACGGTAATATGGAGATGGAATCGGGCGTATTCCGCAAACGTCTGTTTGTCCCGGAAATCGCATACAACCGCATCACTTATTTCAAAGGCCGTTCGTGCGTATCGCCTGGTGGTGGTTGTACTGTATTGTCATTCGTTGATAACGAAGACGGTAGCTATACCATTACACCCGATTTGACCGATGCGGACGGGTTGAGCCAGTTTGTCGACGATATTCTGACCACTTACTTTGTGTTCAAGAACGCTGAAGGTAAATTGCAAGGGTTCGAGGAAATGAAATTCCGTGTTACTTCTGCCGATTATACTGCCAAAACATTTACGGTGGTACCGAAACCGGGATACGACTGGAAACCTGCTGAGCAAATGGTCTTGGCCCAAACAGGTAACTTTACCGATGCAGAAAGACAGAATTACATCCTTATTGATTCCATCAATGGGAACTGCTGTATCAGCTTCTACGAAAATGCGAATACCTGGGATGCTGAACCGGCACAACAGCCGTCGTGGTTCGGCAAGAAGAAAGGCCGTACAGTGGCAGGCATTGATTGCGACAATTTCTCGGCAGTTCTTCAGAATGTCTTAATGACTGGTAAGATATTCCAGATTGATGAAATTACAGGCGATACCGTCCGTGTGCCAATTGATAAGGGTGCATGGGTAAAAGGAAGGTTTGGCTATTTTAATAGAGTTTCTCACGTCGGTTGTCTGTGGTTGTGCGTCAATCCGGCTGGGACGGACACAGAACCGTCGGATTCAAACCCTAACTGGTTAAAACAGGTTGATAAAGGTGCGTCCATTCTATCTGACGGTGAGTGGAAAGCTGAGAAGACTCCGGTAGCCCCAAATAAGATAATGACATTCGCCGGAGGTGTGTTCTTGTCTAAGAAAGAGACCTCCGAGCCACCAGTTGCTTGTTGGAAAATCGATGATCATACATTTGCTATGCTCGATGATGGTGCGTATGCCATCCGTGGTGGTTGGAATGAATACGGCAATAAAAATGATTGGGATGTGCTGTTCGACGTTGGTACAGTTGTCAACGGGAAGGATGGTACTTCAATCGTTTTTATAGGTTCTGCAGCAGTTGCACCAGCCAACCCGGAAGAAGGTTGGGCTTATTATAATACGACAAACAAGTGTAGCTATGTGTATCAAAGCGGTTCATGGCACGTGATGGTACATGATGGGAAGGACGGTAAAGACTACGAATGGATTTATACGCGTACCAAGGTTGAAGAACAACCTGCCCAACCGTATAGCGACCCGAATAAAGATGATTATGTACCTCCCGGATGGACCGATGATTTCATGGGTATAAATGAGGAGTATCGGTATGAATGGGGATGCAAGCGTACGAAAACGAATGGTAAATGGGGAGATTACTCGACTGCAGCACTTGTCTATCGATGGGCTGACCGTGGTGCAGACGGTAAGGGTATCACCCCTGCAGGAGATTGGAGTACAGATTCGTTACCCAAGAAAGCGGGCAATTTAGTAAACTTCGCCGGATGCTCGTTTGTTGCCAAAAAGGATACTTACTTGCCTCCGATAGCCATTTGGAAACTAAACTCCAACACTTATGCCAAGATAAGTGCAAAGGGCTATGCCATTATGGGTAGCTTCGACCAATTTGGGCATAAGGATGATTGGCAGATGGTAGCCAGTAATGGTGTTGACTCAGCCAGCTATTGGATTGATATACCAATCTCCGCCATCAGTTTCAATTCGAATGGAACACCATCGCCATCAGCCTTCTTGGCAACCTGCAAAAAGTCTGTCGGTGAATCCGTATCTGAATGTTCGGACTTCTTCTTGACTGTCCGACGATTCAACGGTTCGTCATGGACTTCAGCAGTCTCACCAACAAAAGCAAAAGCCATTTCGGTTAGTGCAACAGCCGGTTATAAACAATTTACCGTCCGAGCTTACAAGACGGCAGCCGATGCGAATGCCTGGAATAATAGCTACGTTGCTGAAAAGGGCGTATCTGTAGTAGTTGATGGGGGTAAAGGTGAAACAGGTCCTGCAGGTGCTTTCCCTTATGATTGTGGCCCATGGGCATCCGGGAAAAGCTTTGTATGGAATGCCAATAGACGCGACCGTATAATTCATCCTTTCGACGGTATCTATTACAGCTTCCTGGTTAAGAATTATGGTTCTACGGTTTCAGCTGCTCCGACATCAGCATCTGGCGATGCCAATTGGGAGGCGATGAATAAGTTTACCAACATTGCTACCGATACATTGTTTGCTGATGGAGCCAATGTCGCCGGATTCATGTTCAAGAATGCTGTGATGCGTTCTCAGAACGAAACGAACGGTGTAGCCAACATGATCCTTAACGGAAAGACCGGTTATTTCCATTGCAACAACGTGGATATAGCTGGGGTAGTAAACGCAACCAGCGGTACATTCAAGAATGTAACCGTACAGAGTGGTACGATTGCTGGATTCAGCATATCGGGAGGAATGTTGGTGAATAACAACCTCAGTGCGGATATCCTAATTAGGGACAATGCTTCTAATCCGACTAAGGTTGCTGGAATTGGTATGCAGATATTCCCTGCGTCTACAGGAATCAGTGCAATGGGGGTATTCCGAAACAATGATTCTAATGGATCCTTGAATTACGGTCTAGTGGTGTCCGCCAAAAATGCGACTACCAATATTGCCTTAATGATGGAAGGAGGCAGTATCTCCGGACTCGCAGAAAAGGTGGGTTATTATGCTGGAGGTAGTACGATAAGCCGGGGTGACAATGTTGCCATCGTTAATTCCGGCAATAAGATAACATTGCCTAAGGTATCTGGAAGTGATGATGGTTATGCTTTGACTGTCTCAAATAAAGGTACGACTAGCATATCGGTTTATGTGCAAGACGCTAATTACATTTCGACTAATTCGGGCAATGTTATGTCGATAACTTTGGCTGCGTATGAGACGGCAACATTTGTCTATGTACATGGAGTTAGTAATGATTTTGGAGTAGGCACGAAATATGGTGCCTGGATTAAACGATAGGAATATGAAAATTAATTTTGAGCAATTCCCCCTCTACACGGATATCACTCGCGAGTTCCGTGAGGCTGTAGACATTAAAGGGTCATTAGCCAATACCATTTACATGAATGTGCCGGGTATTGCAGCTCATGTGCTTGCCGAGAAAATATATAAATCTAAAGGTGAAGTAGAGCTGAATAACGAAGAAGTGGAACTCATCTTGCAATGTGCTCCGCTATTCTCGGGTGTTTTCATGGATTCATTCAATGATTATGTAGAATTAAAAAAACAATCAAACGATGTTTAAAGAACTTTGGATTCTGGTAAAATTGCTGTTTGGCAAGAAACCCACGGAAATTGAGAATGTGTCATTGATGGGGATGAAACATTTCCCTTTTAAAGGGTATAAGTATCTGATGTGGTGCGGTAAAATGATTTATCGGGACGACATGTACGACCGTAGACAAAAGGAATGGGCAACAGACGCCTATCAGATTAGCAAGAATCATGAACAAATACATTTGGCTCAAGCAAAGATGTGCGGTTCATGGGTAAAGTATTACTGGCTTTACTTCATAGAGTGGTTGAAGGGTAATCCCATTATTAACCCAGCTTCTTCGGCTTACTACACTATCCCGTTTGAAATGGAAGCTTACGCCAACGAAAAGGATCTGAATTACGCTAAACTTTATGATGGCGGTAATCTTAAGAAATACGATATCAAAAATCGTAAATCCACTTTTCGCAGATATGGCAAAGAAGGATGGAGAACATTTATTGAACAACTTTAAAAATTACAAATATTATGGCAGAAGAAAACAAATCTCAATTAATTTCCGAAGCGGAACTTATTGAAGCAATCAATGCTGACTCAATTATTAGTGTTTCATTAGGTGCAGGAGAACCACAGAAAAATGTAAAATTATCAACACTCGCATCAGTTGTGGCAGGAGTAATATCTCCTCTCAAAATTATACAGGCACCAAGTTCAATAGACGATACAGCAACGGGGCTTTATTATTTTAACAAAAGTTCAACAACTGGAACTTTCCCTAATTTGACTTTTAATTTTGGTTTAATTCTCTGTTTAAAAGCATCAGGGGTGTGCAATCAATTTCTATTCCCGACTACATATCAAGGAAAGATATTTCATCGGATTCGTTACGAGAATCAATGGAAAGATTGGAAGGAGATTTCTCAATCTTAATATATAGACAAAAGAAGGCTACCAAGTGAAAACAAGGTAGCCTATTCTGCTATTGTTACCTTTCAGCCCAAGGTGTCCATGAACTGCCCGAAAATGCTCTCGTTTTCATTTTACCGTAACCGCTTTCGCTTGTGGCAGTAGAAAAAGAGATAGCTGTCTGTACTATTCTAGTTCCAGCAACCGACACTTCTAGGGCAAAACGTGCTATCGACGGGCTATTACTCAACGCACCTTGTTCTGTATAGTAATAATAAAAACCTGCGGCTGTTGCTTTGTTGCAATCCATTTCGGGGATAGCTCCACGATATCTTGGTACGGTGTCCCCAAATCCTATTATCCCTGCCACAATGCGAATTCCTTACAAGAAATTGTTTGGATTCGTGAGCGTGGCAGGATTACTACCTGTTGTAAGTAATAAACATGACGGACTAGCTAAGGCTGTAAGTGCCGAAGTTGGAGTAAGTAGTTCAATTATAAGTTCGGATAAATATTACAAGGTTAGGTTGATGCCACAATATTATTATGGAGTTTATTTAATTAATTACGGGAATCAAATATCGCTAGGTAATATTCAGTCTTATATTTTAATAATAAACAATAGAGGTGGAAACTCACTATCTACATTTAGAGGTATAAAGTTGAGTGGAGATGCGGTTGTAAATAAGATTGGCTATCATAGAGAATCAAATGTTTTGTTTTTAGATTTTAAATTTAGCTCGGGCGCATATCCATTTGTCGAAGTTAAACCATTATTGAATTATAGATCCTATAACACCGTAACGATTGAAGAAACGGAGACAGATATGAGAGAAGCTGATTTGCACTTATAAGAGAAGGGCTACCTTGTATTCACTAGGTAGCCTAATTATTACAGCTATTTTGCGAATAAGCTAATATTCTGATAAATTAAAGTTGCTGAACGTGCAGAACCTCCCGCTGTATTAGTTATTACAAGTTTATCCCCGCTTACTGACAACTTTAAGTAGCCGAATGCTTTATTAGACAAATCTATTAAAATGCCCTTCGCTTTAAACATGATATGCCAATGTGCATAGCTTGCAAGGTCTTGAAATAGAAACAAGCCATTTATACCTCCTACTTCATATACTTCATCTTTTGCGATTGTTCTTGTGGAAGTCCCAAAGGCATAACCCAAAGGCATAATCCCTTCCTTTGACACACTTGCGTTTCCTATCAACCCTGCCACGATCACGAATCCAAACAATTTATTGTAAGAAATTCGGGTGGTGGCAGGGTTAATAGGAATTGCGACACCGAACAATAAAGGCTTAATGGGAAAGAACGCATTTCATATTAATCGGCAATTCCCTTCGTCAGGCGATGCTAACAATGTTGGGACTTCGGGTATATATCGTGTAAATGGCAATGCAACGAATTTGCCTAATTCGGGTTATGGATTACTTGTTGTATTTGCGTCAGAAGATTCAGCAAATTCTAGTATAGCACAAATATTTTTTGGTGGGAATACGACTTCCGTTTGGGTTAGAAACAAATGGACTTCAACGCAAACTTGGAGCGATTGGACAAAAATAAACTAAAATAATAGGCTACCAAGGTTAATCCAAGGTAGCCTATTATTTATTAAAGACCAACAACTCCCGAAGGAAGGCTTACAGATGTTTGTGCAGATACAGAATCTAAATACTCCATTCCCGAAAGAATAGAAACAGCCACGTATGCGTATGCTAAGTTACTACTACTTGCGTATATTGATATACTAGAGCCATCGTTGTGGTATGATAGTCCGTGATTATTTGTCGCTTTCTTTATAATTATAGAACCATTAGAAAACAACAAGGTACATTCTGATTTTATCGAGTCGCTACCCGAATCTGTTTTTTTTGATATAACTTCAAATGTTATTGCTCCTGATACGCCTTTAAATTTAATCAATCTTAAAGTTGATTCACTACCACCATACGAACGTACCGCTATGTCGTTTTTTATAATTAACCCTGCCACGCTCACGAATCCAAACAATTTCTTGTAAGGAATTCGCATTGTGGCAGAGTTAATTGGAATAAAACCGTCAAATAACGCTTACGAATACAGTGAATTCGTGGGGGGGTCAATAGCCTTAGAAGGGGTATTTACATGGTCGCAAGGTATTGCTATAATTGAGGGGGTGAACGCAGCTAACGGGTTTAAGTATTTTAAAATAGCAGTAGCAAGTAATAGTAATTATTTAACTAGCAACGGAATCTATCTATTAGAATCGAATGGAGTTAAGCCCGATGTCTATTTTTGTAATGATAGAATTGTAATAATGAACGCTAGTTCGAGGTTCTTGTTTAAAGTTACAAGTTCTGTGAAAGCCAAAATATCTTCAAATGCGAGTATTGAGGGTTTAACTAAAAAAGAATTGTAAATAATACAGGCTACCTTGTTTTACTTGGTAGCCTATAATAGGTTAAAAAGTTATAACTCTAATCCGAACACCGTAACTCCCGTTTGAAGAAGTCGAAATTGTCAGCTTGTTATCTGAATAAGAAAAGTTTAACCCGTAGGTTTTATCATCCAACAACACATTCATTTGACCGGTCGCAAACAGCATCGTCCTCGATTCATTTTTATAGGTATAATTAGCATTCAGCAATGTTACTTTATTTGAACTAACTTCAATTGTTGCGGGAGATGATGCCGTAACATATTGGTCATATACTTGACAAATAAAACCTGCACTTGGCAAGAGTCCTGCCACTGCTATGAAATGTTTAAACAATATGTAAATGGCTTTCAAAAGCGTGGCAGGGGTGATTGGATTTGATAATAGCGTGTTTAAAACAAAAGGGTCTATTTATTCTTCGTCGCAAGACTTTAATAAAATAACAGAAAGCGGTGTATATCAAATAGCAACAACAACGACGATACCAAACAATCCCGGAATAAATTACGGGGTTTTAGTTGTTTTTACTCCGGCAAACGGGTACACAATACAGGTTGCGTATTCTATTGATGGCACAAGGAAAATGTTTTCTAGGCACGGGACAGGGACGTGGAAAGAATCAATCTTCTAAAATAATAGGCTACCTTGGAAAAACCTTGGTAGCCTATATAATTAATCTTGCAAGTATTCTGCGTAGTCGTTTGGGTCTGACATATTGAATATCACATATCTAAATTGGCGGTCTGATGACGCAACATTTTCAACTGAAACATAACCACTATCTATACTAACAGGAATAGCTGGATTAAAACTTTGTGGCACGTTTACTTGTGAAATTGCGTTCATATAACCCACATACATGTGGTATCCACCCCAAGAATAACCGTTTTTTACCATTACAAGTCCAGCAACTCTATACGGTAGTTGTTTTGTGCTCTTTGCTGGAACAGTCATGATACCTGTATGCACACGAACCCCTGCAGCCATTAAACCTTTTACACCTCTTGTTGATGCAGGAATAAGTTCTGCCACTGCTATGAAATGTTTAAACAATATGTAAATGGATTTCAAAAGCGTGGCAGGGTTAATGGGAATGTCGGGTATTTCAATAAGAAAAAAAGTAAACACAACATCGGGCGGAGGCTCGATGACGGTTTTCGAAGGGTGTAGCACGGGTGTTGTTTTGTTTAAAACAGACAGCACAAACATGGCAGGAAGGTATGATGCTGTAATATTTGTAGTTAATAACAATTCTGTAAGAGTGGTTAAATTTAACGAGGGTAGCGATAGTTTCTATCAAACCTTTGAAAATAAAGATGGAGTTTTAACGATAAAAAACACGGGGTATGGACTTGCAAATTTTACCGCTTATCATATAAGATAACTTATAGGCTACCAAGGATAATCCAAGGTAGCCTATTTGGTTTACGAAATCTGTTTCCATGAACTCCAACCATCCCAATACAACCTATAAGACAAGTGCGGGCTACTTGTACTTGAATTTACTGCGAATTGTACCTTCAGTGCGTCGTTTGCAATGAATGTAAGCACAATAGAATAGTCGTATGGATAATTTAAAGATGACGCCCCCGAACCGAGGTACGCAGACGATATACCTGCTGGAAGATTGTTTGCGTTATCAGTCCTCTTGCCGTTGTTTCTGAACCAAGTAGAATTAATTCCTATTACTCCTGCCACAATGCGAATTCCTTACAAGAAATTGTTTGGATTCGTGAGCGTGGCAGCACTTATGGGGTTTAGTAAAACATTAAGGTTTGTTGGAGATATAACAACGGGTAATGCAAACGAATTGGGGTCTGGTATATATTTTTACAATGTTAATATTGGTTCCTTGACTAATAATCCAGGTGGTAATTTTGGGTTTATTATATGTGTCGCTAACACTACTATGAAACTTCAGATTGGCGGTTGGGCCGGTGGAGACTCCGGACTTAAATGTAGAAATTGGTATTCTGGAGGGACTTGGAGTACTTGGAGAGCAATATAAATTACTATAGGCTACCTTGGACAAACCTTGGTAGCCTATATTTTTATCCTGGAATAGGTATTTTCTGATATATTAATCCATACGCTCTTCTTCTATCTGAGCCGTTTGTTATTTTGTAACCGCCATTTTCTGAGTCGCGAGAAACAGAAAACGCACGGTCGTTTGTATTACCTATAATAAATTGAACTTTATTACCTGTACACCAGAATAAATTGTAACCAGCCCACGAGTAAGAATCTCTCACAAGTAAAAACCCTTCAACTTCACCAATATTAATAGACGCACCCGAATCTATGTATTTTGTAGTCGGCTGCATATACAACCCCGAAGGCATAAACCCCCTCTGTGTAAGGTTGGCACTCGGCAAAAGTCCTGCCACACAAGATTTTCTTATACTCAGAACAGTAAATATTAATTTTGTTAGAACCTTAAAATATTAGCTATGGAAAAAATAAGATACCGCTTAGTCTTCAATAGAAGGAAGCAACTAAATGTAAATGGTGCTGCTCTTATACAGATAGAAGCATCACTCAACAAACGAAAAGTATATTTCACCTCACGAATCTATATTAAACCCGATGAATGGGATAAACACTCAAGAACAATCGTCAATCATCCACATGCCATCGAGCTTAATGCCTGGCTATATGAGTTCATTCTCAATTTGGAGGGATTAGAATTAGCAATGTGGAAGCGTGGTGTTACACCAACATTACTCCAGTTAAAGGAGGCTGTAAAGAGCAATCGGAGCTCTGATATTACCTTCGAGTCGTTCAGCATGTCGGCCATCAGAAGAAGTCATCGCAAGAACGGAACCAAAAATAACCTTATTGGGACATTGAAAATACTCAATGAATTCCGCCCTGGCTATACATGGGATGACCTTACATATACTTTCCTTCGAGATTTAGAGCTGTGGTTGCTTGAAAGGGGTGCAGCCGTCAACACCGTAGCCAAACATCTGCAGAACATTCGGACAATGATTAATGAAGCAATATCAGCAGGGTATATGCATGCTGACGCTGATCCTTTTAGGCAGTTCACAATCAAGCACGAGAAAGTGCCACATCGTTTCCTGAATCCGGATGAGTTGAAGAAAATGGAGAATGTAAAGGTGGAAGGTAAGTTAGCCCATATACGCGATGCATTTCTCTTCTGCTGTTATACTGGTCTCCGTTACTCCGATTTCCGAAATCTTAAGGAAGATTTTATCCGAAAGATAAAAGGCCAACCATGGCTGATGATACAAACGGAGAAAACCGGATACGATTTGAAAATACCATTGTACTTGGTTTTCGGCGGGAAAGCTCTTGATATCTTATCCCGATATCCATCAATCAATGAATTTACTCGTATAGGGTGTAATGCTGATACCAACAGGCATTTGTCAACGCTACAACAATTAGCCAAAATAAAGACTAGAACCACGTTCCACACAGCTCGACACACTTGTGCCACGTTGCTATGTCATCAAGGAGTACCGATTACTACCGTGCAAAAAATTCTTGGTCATACGAAGCTAACCACCACGCAACTTTATTCGGAAGTAATGGCCGATACAATTGTACGAGACCTTTCCAATGTCAAAAGATTTGGAAAGAAATGGAATTTATCTCGATGAACACGGTAGATTTTTAGTAGAATCCTTGGATTTACTTAAAATATACTTCACTAAATCTTGAACCCATCGAAGCAGCGAATCCCTTCAAGCTTACTTTCTTCTAAAACGTGTGCATAGATTAACGTTTCTGAGATATCTGAATGCCCAAGGATTTCCTTGAGTGCAGCAATATCTTTTGTCTTTCGGAGATAAAGGGTGGCAAATGTGTGTCGTCCTACCTTGTGCGTGATAGCCTTATCGATACCGGCTATGGATGCTATATCTTTTAAGTAGCGATTCATCGTTTGGTCTGGCAACAATGTATCGAAAACAGGTCCTTTCTTCCGGGTACCGACAATATTCGCCATCAGCATTCGGAGGGGTTGGGAGATAGGTACTACTATCGGTTCAGGCTTGGAGTTTCTTAACTTTAATCGGAAATATGTGAAAGTTGTAGTGCTGAATTGTTCAAGTTTCAGCTTCCTTGCATCGCCTACATGGAGGCTACTGAATGACAAAAAGAGGAAAAACTCCAATGTTCGATGAAGAGGGTAGTCCAATTCACCGGACTTATAAAGTTCTATCAGTTGATTAAGTTCTTCCTCTACCAGATATACGCAGTTGCTTTTGACTTTACGGATTTTCCACTCGTCAAAAGGGTTCTCGTCAATATACCCATCCTTGTAGGCCATTCGGACGTATTTCTTCAATATGGCCATGTTTTTAAAAGCTGTATTGTCGTTGTTCTCGCACTCCTTTTTCAAGTATGAAAAATATAGATCGAGAAATTGTGTGTCGATATCATCGAAATGTAAGGCAGAAGAATATTGGCGAAGCTTACTGATGGCACTCTGATGGCTTTGGTATGTTCCCAACTCCATACGTAATTTCTTGAGCTTTGCATCTACGTAGTCGAAGAATGTATCGTAATCATCAGGACGATGATAGGCACGCAAGAATGTGTCGCGAGTAAGTCGCTTATCTTTCAAACGATATTTTACGAATACGTTATTAATCCGGGCAAGAATGTTGTCGATAATTAGATTCTTATCGTCAGCCAACTTGTCGGACTTAGCAACACGTTTCTTCTTGTCATTCCAGTTCTTTTCCTCAACCGTTACTTTAGTTGAGAAATTCACTTTTTGACGTTGCACATAAAAAGAGACCCAGACAACACCATTGGTGGTATCTTTAGTATGCTTTCTGAAGTATGTTTTTACAGTTATCATGACGGTCTGTTTTCGAGTTAAAAATGAATTTTGATAGCTCTCTTTTACCGGCGGTCTACATTTTTGCACAAATCCCATTCATCTAGTGAGGGTGGGTAAGTGTTTCCAAAGTGTATAAAACGCAAAAAGCATCGTCGGATTTTACTCCAACGATGCTATATAATTAACAACCAATTATTTACAAAGAAAAAAAGCATCGTTTTTTCACAAAAACCATGCTACCAACCTTAAATCTAATATGAAAAAAGAAGCGGAAGCTGGGGGATTCGAACCCCCGGTACGGTTGCCCGTACGTCAGTTTAGCAAACTGGTGGTTTCAGCCACTCA
>JAEIGA010006387.1_pt1 | contig 17959 bp, 17 predicted proteins | sample 9270691 | NCBI WGS metagenome assembly JAEIGA01 (sample SAMN17057246, study PRJNA624740) | gut metagenome | biome: biome; isolation source: fecal sample | host: Bos grunniens | place: China: Xizang | collected 2019
ATAGTAAAATGCCCATTGCATATCATCTTTGCGTCACCTGAGAGATATAATGTCGTTGGTAAGAGAATATCTCGTTTTAAATTCAGAACGTTTATACTTAAAGATGAATTTTCCCCTAATACCAAAGATGCTGCTTTATCTATATGCACATTAGATCTATTATATACATGTAATCTAGCGCTCTTAGGATGTTTAACTAAGCGATATAATCTCCACGTTTGGAGACAATCTAGATGCTTCATGCACCACAAAATCTTTTGTATTTTTCTTAAGATACGCATTCTATTTCACAACTCTATTTAGATGTTTTTTTAATTTAGCGATTGATTCTATCACAAAATATTTAACAAATACATACTTATTCAATAAGAATGCCTTCTTTGCCATCTCTTTTGCCATTGCATAATTTCGGTAACTCTTACTCAAATAGCAAAACATATTGCTCATATAATATCTTGCTACAACACATGAGATTTGCTTATGATATTTATGCGTCCAATATCCATCCATTTTTACTAATAAACCCAAAGATAGATTATTAAACGTAATTTGATTACCAAATTGTGTTTGGGAACTCGTTATGCTATGTTTATTATGCCTATACACACTCATAATATCGGACAATCGATAAATATCTCCTCTTTCGGCTAAAATCATAAACAGCACCATATCCAAAGCCACTATATCGGTAATCCAAACAGGCCATTCTATGATACGATTTCTAAACATCAGCGACGAAATATGAAATATGTTTCCCGTTAGCGTATCTTCAAATGTATAATGTTGACACTGTTTTCTATCTAAAAACAGATTTACCTTCGTATGCGAAAATAAAGTACCATTTTCTTTCTCGTCAAAATCATTTCTAATCAAAGTCTCATGAGCACATACTTCGTATTCAGGATGAGACTCTAGAAAATCAACTTGCTTCTGCAACTTCAAATTATCGCACCAATAGTCATCTCCCTCGCAATATGCTATATACTTGCCTTGAGCTTCTTGAAATCCTACTCGCAAGCCTAGAAATCCTAAGCCCTTTTTGAAATTATTCTCTGTATATAAAGTAGCTTTGAAGATATCAGGATATTTATTCACATACTCCTGAATAATCTGTGGTGTAGCATCTTGAGAAGCATCATCATAGACTAACACCTCAAATAGGAATGAAGTCTGTTGTGACAAAAAATTATCAAACGTGTCACGAACAAACTCCTCCTCATTAAAGGTTAGACAAACGATGCTGACAAGTGGCTTAGTATTCATCTTTTACATATTGAAGCAAAGTTTGACTTCTATCCTTGATTTTGCGACATGGTATTCCAGCATAAATCCCCCATGCCTCTAAATCATGCTTAACCAATGACATAGATCCAATAGCAACACCTTCGCCGATAGTAACACCAGGCATAATACATGATGATGCACCAACAATAACGTGCTGACGTAGAACTACAGGTGCTTTGCGAATATTGGTGCACTCGGAAGGCAATAGAGGACTAGTCATGTATTCACCAGAATAATCATCGCTAACGGCGTAGATAGTAACGCGACTAGACATATTGACATAATCGTTCAAAACAACACCGGCATCACCAGCATATATACCAATAAAAGGATTAATATGAACATAATTGCCAATGGTAATACAACCGCTCAAAACACAAAAATCATCGATGCGGACATGATTACCTATTGAGATATTGCCTACGCCATAAAGACTAGCTTTACGACTCAATCGAACATCCTTGCCTACAGACTTTAAGCCCAGCGTTTGCAATTCCTCATCGGTATAATAGGAAGAAACAGCCATTTTATTCAAGAATAATTTTACAAATACGCTCTACATCCTCTACAGTCAAATCTGCATACATCGGCAAAGCCAATACCGTATCCGCTGCATGACGACTATTAGGGAAATCCAATGCACCATATTGATCTTGATAGCAGGTCAAATCTGGCACTATTGGATAGAAATACTTACGAGCCCATATATTGTGCTCTTGCAAGCGGCTTTGCACTTCATCACGGGTGTACTTATAACCATCAAAGAACACAGGCATATACGAATAGTTGTAGGTCACCCCTTCTTGCTCTGCAATCAGCTTGATACCTGGCACATTTGAAAGCATTTCTGCATATTTTTCGTATGCAGCTTTGCGTTTTTGAACCTCATTGTCGAAATGCTTGAGATTGCAAATACCCATAGCAGCCTCATACTCATTCATGCGAGCATTAGTAGAGATCCACTTAACGTCTTCAGGACCATCAAAACCAAAATTAACCAGATTATTGATCATGTCATATGGTTCTTTATCCTTGAAGACAGTAATACCACCTTCAATCGTATGGAATACCTTCGTAGCATGGCAACTAAACATAACCATATCACCATAAGCAGAAATATCTACACCATTCTTTTTAACACCAAAGGCGTGAGCAGCATCATAAATGACTTTCAAGTTATGTTTTTTAGCAATTGCATCAATACCCTCTACATCACACAAAAATCCATACACGTGTGTTGCCATAATAGCAACCGTTTTAGGTGTAATATACTTCTCAATTTGATTGACATCAATTGTATAATCATCGGTATTGATATCACAGAATACAGGTACCAACCCATTGCGTACAATAGAGTGTGTTGTAGAACAGTGGGTATATGGAGTAGTAATTACCTCTCTACCCTTTGGCAATTGCAAAGCATCAATACCTACCTCTAAAGCCACGTGTCCGTTAGCATACAAAAACACATAAGGGCATCCTGTACGCTCTTGCAAAAGAGCCTCAAATTCTTTGTGGATACAACCACGATTGGATAACCAACGATTATCCCAAAGAACCTTTATTTTCTTGCAATATTCTTCAAAACTAGGCATTGAAGATTTAGTTACATAAATCGGTTTATTCATATATTCACTGATTTATAGATCTTTTACAATAATTTTGTTGTTGTAAGTCATTTCCCAATCTATTTGAGGACGAATCAATCCCATTTTTTCCCCTTGATAGCCAAACATTCCTACCTGCTTACGTTTAAGTTCAAAAGAGAGAGTATGTTCAAAGCAAGCCATAAGTGTTACCCTATCTTTTACAAAAAATATCCGCCATATCTCGTAGGTTCCTTCATTCATAAGATTAGCTGGAATAGTAGCATGCGCATGATAATATCCCTTACCTGTTTTTGGTTCAAATCTAGGTGAGCTAGCAGTAGAACCTTCAAACAAGAAATTGCTCATCTCATCCCGAACTAAAAAAGTAATATTGTATTCAGCCATATACGATTGCTCACATTCTATTTCAAATTCAAGATGTATCGCGTCTCCCGCATAAAGGACTTCCTCAGGATTAGTAATTTTAGCAGATATTAGACGGATACCATCTTGGCAGGGGGCATTCTCACGACTCCAGGTAGTTGCTCTGTTCGTAGCAACCACTTCATTCAAATAGCAATTTATCGTATCTTCAATTGAACCCCTGAATTTTAGGCCACCATTTTCCAACAAAACACCAGTATGACATAAATTTCTAACGCTTTGCATATTATGACTCACAAAAAGCACCGTTCGGCCTTCGCCTCTAGAGACATCTTGCATCTTGCCGATGGCTTTCTTTTGGAACTCAGCATCGCCGACGGCGAGGACTTCGTCTACGACCAGGATCTCGGGATCCAAGTGGGCAGCAACAGCGAAGCCCAAACGAACCATCATACCTGAGCTATAGCGCTTAACAGGAGTGTCCAAATAACGCTCGCAGCCAGAGAAATCCACGATCTCATCTAGCTTAGAAGCGATCTCCGCTTTGGTCATGCCAAGAATGGCTCCGTTCATATAGATGTTTTCTCTACCCGTCATTTCAGGGTGGAAACCTGTACCCACTTCTAAAAGAGATGCAATACGCCCACGAGCACGAATAGTTCCAGTTGTTGGTGCTGTTACTTTGCTTAATAGTTTTAGAAGTGTACTTTTTCCTGCACCATTCTTACCAATAATGCCCACAACATCGCCCTGCTCTACTTTGAAATCGATGTTTTTCAAAGCCCAAACATAATCGCTATTTCCTTTAGACGAGCGGTCGTTGGTTTCCCCAATTTTTAGGTACGGATCTTCCTTGCGTAGGATGTTCATTTGCCACCAACGATTTAAGTCGTGGCTCAATGTTTTTGTGCTGACAAGTCCTAAACGATATTGCTTCGATATGTTGTTAAATTCAATGGCTATACTCACTACCTATTACATTTAAATAAATTAAATGCAATAATACAATTTTTTAGCCAAAAATACTAGAACTTTTTTTCAAAACACATCTGCAATCACCTTGCAAATCCTTTCTATATCAGAATTTTGTAATTCGTAGTACATTGGTAGTCGAACAAGGCAATCGGTATACCGATCGCTATTAGGTAATGCCCTACCATCGTGATGAATGGAATAATACTCGCTTTTGTGCAGACTTTGGTAGTGAAACAATGCTAGAATATTGTGTTTTTTTAGATCGTTAATTAACATCGTTCGCTCTTGCAGAGAGTTGCAAACCAAGTAAAACAAATGACCGTTATTTGTGGCATAATCAGGTATTTGAGGAAGTTTTATTTTCCCATTTTCAGTTAATGGAGATAAAAGTTCGTAATATTTCTTCCACAAAGATTTACGCTTTTGTTGTATTTGCTCCATGCTTTCGATTTGCGCCCAAAGAAATGCTGCAATAATTTCAGAAGGAAGAAAAGAACTTCCCGTATCTACCCAATTGTATTTATCGATTTCTCCACGGAAAAACTTTGCTCGATTTGTGCCTTTTTCCCAAATAATTTCTGCACGAGCAGTAAAGCGTTCATCATTGATGCAAAGCATTCCTCCTTCTCCAGAAATAATATTTTTTGTTTCGTGAAAAGAGAATGTTGACAAATGCCCTATGGATCCTAGCGGTCGGCCTTTGTAATAAGAATCAATAGCTTGTGCTGCATCTTCCACAACAATAAGATTGTGTTTTTCGGCAATGGTCATTATTGCATCCATATCACAAGCAACACCTGCATAATGAACAGGAACAATCGCCCTTGTTCGAGGCGTTATCACTGCCTCTATTTGCTTGACATCGATATTAGGATTATCAGCCATCGAGTCAGCAAAAACAATTTTTGCTCCTTCGCGAACAAAAGCTAAAGCAGTAGAAACAAACGTATAGCTCGGCACAATGACCTCATCGCCTGGCTGCAAATTGCAAAGCATAGCCGCCATCTCCAACGCATCGGTGCAAGATGTTGTGAGTAAACATCTCTTAAAACCATATTTCTTTTCAAAAAAACTCTGACAACGTTTTGTAAACTCTCCATTTCCAGAAAGTTGCATCATTTTTACAGCTTCGCAGATGTAAGCGGTCTCTTTTCCTATCAAATATGGTTTGTTAAATGTTATTTCGTTCATTTTTGTATTTACAAAATAGGGTGTCTTCTTTTTTAAACGAATCGTCTTTAAATAAAAATAAAGAAAATTCAAAAGGCATATAATCGTTTCTTAAAACAATGTTTCGCGAATATTTATAGGCCAATGCCAAAACTTTTTCAGGTGCATAATGAAATGCTTCTTTCAATTGATAATCAACCTTGTCGGATAAAAAATCGAAGGCAAAACCATCGTTACAAATAGCAATTGTTTTTGCAAATACAAGGTTTAAATATTCGTAGTTCTCTATCTCTTGCAAAGCAAGATTAAAAGTACCTGATGCAATGGCAAAATCGTAGTTTTGTTGAGGGGTAAAATCCAAAATATCAACAACTTCAAAGTTTTTGTTAGGATGTTGATGCTTTTCTTTGGCTTCTTTTATAAAGTTTTCTGACAAATCAATTCCTGTATAATTGTACTCTATATGTCTTTTGTCTAAAAACAATGCCAAATCGCCAAATCCACAGCCAATATCGAGCAACGATTTCCCTTGAAAATCGTATAAAGATGTCAGTATTTCAAAACGTATATTTTGTTTTCCCTTATCCCATCCTAAAGACTTTGGAGAATAACCATATTCTTTATAACGTTCTGAATAGAAGTTATTTATGTTTTTATAATTTATTTTCTGCATTATCAAAATTTATTTTTTCTTCGATAATGTAAAGGGGTCTTTTTTTTGTGTTATCAAAAATTTTACTCAAATAGAGTCCTAAAACACCCATAAACATAATGAGCAAACCTGCTATCAACCAAAGTGAAATAATCAATGAAGTAAATCCTGAAACATCAGTAATCCCCAACATATATTGAACAAAATAGAAAATGCCTACAATAAAAGACATTAGCGACAATATAAAACCAAATTTCACCATTAACGAAAGTGGCTTATTTGAAAATGTTAATATGATGTTTTGTGAGAGTTTTAAGAGTTTTTTCAAAGAATAGCTACTTGTTCCCTCGTGTCGTTTTTCGTGTACAACAGGAATGGTCGTTTGCTTAAAGCCAACCCATGTTGCCATTGTTGTAAAGCAACGAACAGAGTCGTTCATAGATAGGATGCTTTTTATCACTTTATTGTGAAAGATGCCGAAATTGCCAATATTTGCATCTTGTTTTGTGTCGGTCAAATAGTTGTATATTGTATAAAAAAATCGTGACTGCAAACGTTTTGTGTATGAATCTTTGCGTAAAGCCCTTTTACCAAAAACAATATCAAAACCTTCTTGTGCTTTTTTGTAAAGGTTAGGTATTTCATTTGGATTGTCTTGTAGGTCGCAATCCATTACTACTATCCACTCCCCTTGTGCTTCAGCCAAACCTGCTGTTATGGCATATTCTTGCCCAAAGTTTTTACTTAAATTTATTCCTTTTACAAAGCTGTTTTGTTTGCAACATTTTTTTATTTTCTCCCACGATGCATCGGGAGAACCATCACATACCAAAACTATTTCAAAATCTTCTGTAATGCTTTTTACATTTTCAGTAATTCGCATTACGAGTTCTTCTACGATATTTTCTGCTTTGTAAACAGGAGAAACAACAGATATCAATGGTTGCATGTTTTTTGGTTTTATTTGTGCGAAAATACACTTTTTTTATAAAAGATTTTCTCGTTTGTCGCTTTTATAAATCAAATAGCCACTTCTATCGGCACTCGATTGTAGTTTCTTTAAGTTATTGGTAAGAATTTCGGATTTTACAACAAATGGAAATTTATCAGCATTTTTTATTATTTCTTCTATTTTTTTTGTTTCCTCCGATAGAAAATAGACTCCAGCAAAATGTTTTTTTTGAATTACAGGTTCCGAGAAATTTCCTAAAGCTACATCGATAACACCTTTTAAATAGTCGTATCCTGTGGATAACTCTACCAAATGCGAACCTATAAAATCGCCACCCATTCTTGCTCCTACTTCGATTATAAAAACCTCCCCTTTTGGAGAAATTTTTATTTCGGTGTGTGCTGCTCCGTTTTCGATGTGCAAAGCGTTCAATGCTGCTAATGTTATAGCTTTTATTTTATCAAGAACATCATTAGCTAATATCGAAGGTTGATGGTGTGCAATTTCCACAAAATATTTATCGGTAGTAACCTTGTCCGTTATTGCTAAAATATAGTGTTTGCCTTGCCATGAAATGCTTTCTACACTTACCTCTTTCCCCTCAATGTATTGTTCTATTATTACTTCTTTAGAAAACGAAACTTCTTTTGCTTTTTGTATAGCTTTTATAAGGTTTTCATAGTTTTCTACTTTTTCAACAGCCAAACTTCCGGAGCGGTCTGTTGGTTTAACTATGACTGGAAATGGAATTTTGAAAAGATTATAATCTTCTTGTTTTTCAGTAATATAACAAGGCGAAGATATATTGTTTTTTAATAATTCATTCCTCATCGCAACCTTGTTTGTTACAAGTGATGTATATTGATAAGGATTAGCTATTAAGTCCATTTTTTCGGCAATATAATTCACGGTTTCTACAGCTAAATCGGAGGCTATAGTTAGAATCCCGTCTATTTTTAATTGCTTACAAACTGATAAAATTTTTTCTTTTTCAGTTATAGAAATAGGATGAAAAAAATCGGCAATATGTTTACAGACTGCATTTGTTTCCCATGCAAAACAGTGAGTTTCCAACCCCATTATTTTTGCTTTTTCTACTAATGGAAGTTGCAGATAACTTGCTCCTATTATTGCTATTTTTTGCATAAGGCAAATATAACAAAATGATAGTTGAATATTTTATAAAAATGTGATTTTTATTTTTACCACTGTCCTGATTTGGCAGTCTTGAAAAATATTTTTGCGAACGATTTACAAGAAGAAGGGATTTGGCGCAGAATACCCGAAATAGAACATATTAAGGTATGTCATACCATTCATCATATGTTCGATCATCAAGATTTGCCTATTGTCGATATTCTCCACATTTACAACTATAGTTATAAAATTGTTCGTAGATTATTACATGAGGAGAGTTTATAATAAGTTTAGTAAATTTTATCAACCGATATAATAAAACATAGAAAACAAATAATATATTTGCATGTGATAGATATAAACTTATGGTGAATGAGAAACATTTGATTTTTTTGTCTGCTGCTTTCGGCAGATGTCAAGCATTTTGCTTGATAACATGGTTTGTTTCAGAATTCTGCGTTCCGCTATCGCTTCGCAAATCTTTATGATTGCCAAGTAAAAATTTATTTGGCTTTAATAAAGATTCTTGCTTCGCTTGCCACGGTACTCGAATTCATCTTTAGAAATGTTTCTCGTTTTATCATAAGTTTTTTTATTTTTATATGGACAAAATATTGTACCAAAACCTAAAAATGGATATAGATGTATCTTCTAGAGATGCACTCTTATAATTCAATATACAAGGTTATGCTGTATGTATCGAATACATTATTGGCATCACCTAGTGTATTATATAAAAAAATTAGGTTTTATAATAACGTCAAAAATCGTTTATCGGCATATCACGAATTTCTTATTCCCAAAAAAACGGGAGGAACTCGTAAAATTCTTGCACCAAATTCTGATTTAAAAAGCTTGATGAGTGCGATAGCATTTATTTTAAATACAATGTATATGCCCTCAGATTCAGTTATGGGATTTGTAAAGCAACGCTCTGTATTAACAAATGCTCAAAAACATGTAGGAAACAATTATGTGTTTAATATTGATTTGTCTGATTTCTTTCCTTCGATAACGGATTCGATGATAGAAGCCCAACTATTAAAAATGAATATACCTCCATTAGCAACGCGAATTATATCTTCTGTTTGTACATATCCACAGAAAATGGAAGGTGGAACGTATCGTCAAGTTTTACCTCAAGGCTCCCCTGCTTCTCCAATATTATCGAATATATGTTGTATCTCTTTAGACAAAGCATTAGAAGGTTTAGCAAAACGTTTTCATTTGACTTATTCTCGTTATGCTGATGATATCACATTTAGTAGTAATCACTCTGTATATCAAGAAGATGGTGAATTTATGACCGAACTACAAAAAATTATTGCTACTCACCACTTTTTTATCAATCCTAAAAAAACTCGTTTGCAAAAAAGAGGAACAAGGCAAGAGGTTACAGGTGTTTCTGTTAACGAGAAAACAAATGTATCAATAAAGTATGTAAAAAATCTGCGTGCATTAATTCATCAAATCGCTCTTGCTAAAAAATTATCAGCGAAGAAAGTAAATGTGGCTCGTGGTAAATTGAACTATTTGAGGATGATTAAAGGAGCAAATGATAGTACATATAAAACATTGTGTATAAAACTTAACCTTGCTTTAAAGGGGAAACATTTTACCCCAAAAAAGAAAAGGTCGTCTGTTAAATAACAATAAAGAACTATCTCTTTGGTGTATAAAAATTTATTGAATTTATATACCTGCAAGAATACAAAAAAATATAATCGCTTTTCAAAAAGTAAAATTATGTTTTTCTCGTAAAACGCCTTATCTTTGCAATATAAAATAGTAAGGAATATGAATTTATTATCACAACGTCTAAATGCTCTATCGCCATCAGAAACATTGGCAATGTCACAAAAAAGTAGCGAATTAAAAGCTCAAGGAATTGATGTTATTAATTTAAGTGTAGGAGAACCTGATTTTGACACACCTACACATATAAAGGAAGCTGCAAAAAAAGCTATTGACGACAACTTTTCTCGCTATTCTCCAGTGGCTGGCTATCCTGCTCTACGCAAAGCAATTGTGGAGAAAATGAAAAATGAAAATAATTTGGATTTCACTCCAGAAGAAATTACTTGTTCAAACGGAGCAAAACAGTCGGTTTGTAATGTTATTATGGCAATAGTAGACAATGGCGATGAAGTGATAATCCCTGCACCCTATTGGGTGAGTTATCCAGAGATGGTAAAATTGGCATCGGGCGTTCCTGTCATTGTTTCTGCAGGCATTGAACAAGATTTTAAAATCACAGCAGATCAATTAGAAAAGGCGATTACTCCTCGAACAAAAGCATTGATACTTTGTTCTCCATCAAATCCTACGGGAGCAGTATATTCAAAAGAAGAATTGAAAAGTTTAGCTGATGTTTTAGCAAAATATCCTCAAATAACAATTATTTCGGATGAAATATATGAGCATATCAATTATGTTGGCTCACACGAAAGTATTGCTCAATTTGAAAATGTTAGACAACAAACAGTAATTATAAATGGAGTTTCAAAAGCCTATGCAATGACAGGTTGGCGTATTGGTTTTGTTGCAGGTCCACAATGGGTAATAAAAGCTTGTAATAAACTCCAAGGACAATATACAAGTGGTCCTTGTTCTGTTTCGCAAAAAGCTGCTGAAGCAGCTTATGTAGGTACGCAAGAGCCTGTTGAAACAATGAGAAAAGCATTTGAAAAACGTCGTAATCTTATTGTGGAATTGGCAAAAGAAATACCTGGATTTGAAGTAAATGTGCCTCAAGGAGCATTTTATCTTTTCCCTAAATGCGATTCTTACTTTGGTAAATCGTACAACGATACAACCATTAATTCGGCAGCAGACCTTGCAATGTTTTTATTAGAGGTTGGACATGTGGCTTGCGTTGGTGGTGGTGCTTTTGGTGCTCCAGATTGTATACGTATGAGCTATGCTACAAGCGATGACAATATTGTAGAAGCAATGAAACGAATTAAAAACGCACTAGCACTATTACAATAAATGATGCAAAGAGTTGTAGATTGTTATAACAATACGAACAAAACAAAATTAAACCCCAAAGCCGTATTATTTGATATGGATGGGGTTTTGTTTAATTCTATGCCCTATCATGCAAGAGCTTGGTATGAAACTATGCAACAATATGGGCTGGACTTTACCGAATACGATGCTTATCTAAATGAAGGACGTACTGGCGAATCAACGATAAATGCTTTTTTCCCTCAAAAATATAATAGAAAAGCAACTGCAGAAGAGGTTGAAAAAATTTATCAAATAAAAAGTGAAATTTTTAATCGAATCGCAAATATTCAACCAATACCACATATATACGATTTTTTATTAAAAGTTAAAGCAGCAGGATTGATGATATTTTTAGTTACAGGATCAGGGCAAAAATCACTACTCGAAACTTTAAATAAAAACTTCCCAAATATTTTTCATCCCGATAGAATGATAACTGCATACGATGTGAAATATGGGAAACCTCATCCTGAACCATATCTAATGGCTTTAAAAAAAGGGAATTTATCTTCTAATGAAGCTATAGTTATAGAAAATGCTCCACTTGGTGTACGTTCTGCAGTTGCTGCTAATATTTTTACAATTGCTGTAAATACAGGGATTTTGAGGGAAGAAGAACTTCTTAATGAAGGTGCAAATCTTGTTTTCCCTTCCGTAAAAGAATTAATTGACAGTTGGATTTTTTAGAATAATTTTTGTCGAACCACTTTCTTTATGTTAACATTTAAGAAAATTGAATTAAGTGACAAAAGTATTTTAAACTCGTATCTTTTAAACGAACAAACGAATTTATTTACTTATAATTTTGAAGTTTTGTGGTTATGGAGAAATGTCTTTGATTTTCAGTATGCTATCTGTCATGAAAACAATATATTACTCATAAAAACTTTTACGAACGATACTCATTATTTTCTATTTCCAATTGGTAGTAAAAATATAGAAAAGTGTGTTGAACTTGTTTTAGAAAATGCTACTCAATTTGATTCTAAACCAATTCTTGGACAAATAACTCCTGAAAACAAGCTATTATTAGAGGATTTGTTCCCTAATAAATTTTCTTTTAAAGCAAATAGAAATGAATTTGAATATCTTTATTTGTCGGAGCGATTGTGTTCTTTGTCTGGAAAAAAATTGCAATCTAAACGCAATAATATCAATTTTTTAAAAAAGAATTATAATTGGTCGATAGAAACTATTTCTGAGAAAAACATAAACGAGTGTTTTGATTTTAGTCGTATTTGGGATAAATTTTTGCATGCTGACTTTATTGAAAATGAAGCATTCTACGAAGCTTTGAATGCTTACAAACTTTTGTCGTTGGATACACTTGTATTACGCTTAAATGGTAATATAGAAGCTATCTCTATGGGATGTTCGTTAAATGAAAATGTATACTTGATTTTATTTGAGAAAGCTAATCCTAATATTAGAGGAGCATATTCTTTGATAAATAAAGAATTTTGTTGCAAATATTGTTCTAGATATAAGTATATAAATAGAGCCGAAGATGCTGGAATTGAAGGTTTAAGAAGAGCAAAATTATCGTACTATCCTGATATCCTTCAAGAAGTTTATATAGCAAAATGCAAGTAAAGATAAGATATGCTAAAACGGAAGACTTTTCTCAACTCAAAGATATTTGGTTGAGATGTTTTAATGATTCTAAAGAGTTTATCGATTTGTTTTTCTCTTATAAAGGATATTGGAAAGCAATTGTTATAGAGCATAATAATACAATAGTTTCTATGCTTTTCGTTATACCTACAGCTGATGATTTTTGGTATATATATGCTGTTGCTACTCTACCACAATATCGTAAACAAGGTTTAATGAAGAAGCTATTAAATGAGACTTATCTACGTTCGATAAAACATAGAAAAAAAGGAATACTACTTGTACCTGCCACAGAAATGATAAAAAAATATTATGAAAAATTAGGTTTTGTATCGTTTTCAAAATTAAAAAAAGTAATTCTTATTCCTAGAAGTCAACAATTTGATATAATAGAAAACAAAATCACTGAATCACAAATAAATACAATACGAAAAAAGTATTTCAAAGAATCTATTAAATGGAAAAGTAAACATGTAGCTTTATCTAAGTTAACAACACTTGTTTTTGGTGGAGATATTATTGCTTTTAAATATAAAAAAGACCAAGGATATGTCGTTGTAGAAAATCAAAAACACTTGATTGTAAAAGAAATAGCGTTTTCTTCTAATGTTATAACGATGGAAGTTTTACAAGAAATAACTAATTTTTTATGTAAACGATTTTCTAAAACGAATGAAGTAATATTTCATCTAATAGAAAACTCTCCTATCGAAGGAGAGTTAATCTCATTTGCTATGATAAAAAGTAATGATTTAGTATCTAGCAAGTATTTTAATTTAGCACTTGATTAAGATCATTTAGTTTGCAATGGATTTTTTGTCATTTCTGCATATAGTTTTCGGTTTTGATAAATGTCTATTGCAAAATAAATAGCATGTCTGAATGAGGATTCCTCTGATTTTTGCTTCCCTACTTTATCGTAAGCAGTGCCATGAGTTGGTGAAGTTCTTACAAATGGTAATCCTGCGGTATAATTTACACCATCTTCCATACACATAATTTTAAACGGAGCTAATGCTTGATCATGATACATAGCTAAAACTGCATCATATGAACTATAAGCACCTGATCCGAAAAATCCATCTGCGGCAAGTGGACCAACACAAACAATCCCTTTTTGTTGTGCTTTTTTTAATGCGGGAATAATAATGTCAGTTTCTTCATTTCCTATCAATCCTCCATCACTTGCATGAGGGTTTAGTGCTAACACTGCAATACGAGGTTTGGCAATCAAAAAGTCTTTTTTTAGGGATTTGTTTAACAGATGAAGCTTTTTTAGTATTAAATCTTCGGTAATGGCATTTGAAACTTGTGAAACTGCCAAATGATTTGTAACAAGTGCTACTCGCATAGTATTGCTTACGAAGAACATTAATGAATCATTTTCACCAATCTTACTTTCTAAATACTCTGTATGTCCTTTAAAATTAAAATTTTCCGATTGTATTGTGTTTTTATTAATTGGTGCTGTAACCAAAACATCAATAGCATTGTTTTTTAAATCTTCAGTAGCTTTTTCCAAAGCTAAAAATGCAACACGTCCAGCATCTGCAGTTGCAACTCCCATCTCAACTTTTAAATCATCTTCAGTTACATTTATTATGTTTATACATTTAGGGAGTGCCTCATTTGGAGTTTTTATGACATTCAAAACCCCATCTTCTAAACCTAAATTTTTTCTATAGAATGCAGCAGCTTTTGAATATCCGTAAATTATGAAAATCGATTTCTCAAAAATACGATTATCTGCTAAAGCTTTTAAAATTACTTCATAACCGATACCATTCATATCGCCATGAGTAATACCTACTTTTATTAAATCCATAAATTTTATTTTTTCTTTTTTACAATAACTTCGTTTACTTCTTGCGGCATACGCACCGTATATAATATAGCCTCTAATTGTCTGATATAATTTCGCTTATCTCGTTCTGGAGCGAACACAAAACCTTCGATTGTTATTACTCGATTGTTAATTTCATCAATTCGAGTATGACTAACAAATGGTCCTCCCATTAAACCTCCATTCATTACTTTCCACAATCCGTGAACTTCAGCACAATAAGCATTGTTTATTGCTATTTCATTTAAACTTGGTGTATGATAAACAAGTTCTGTACCCATATATGATCCCTCATCTGGACCAGGGATATTTGCTTTAAGTATAGAGTCACGTTTATGAATTAAATTATTTAATTCTAGATTTTTGACATCAGTATATGGATACGAATATATAACTAAATCTTGACGAGCTTTAACTCCCCCATTAGATATCCACATAAAGTTCTCACCGTAATTATAATTTGTCATTTCAAATGGAATAAGTATTTGAATACCAAAACGTTTAAATGCTTCTGATTCCATTTGACTATTATGAGATGATTTTAAATAATCTTGGTAAGTTTTTCGTTCTGATTTTATAAAGAAATTTTGGATTTTTTCACCATTTTTTTCTAACAATTCAGTAATTCCCTTTTTAGATGGCATTGTGAGAGTAACTACTGCTTGTCTGCGTGCCCAACGATCATGTGCAAATGAGATTTTTGGTTGAGTATAACGTGGTGCTACATCTACAATTAAAATATTACGAGCAGGGCGTAATAAATTGTCAAATTCAGCATGATTTACTCGCGACATTTTAAACATCGGTTCTTTTTGTGGGACATCAAGCATATCAGCATTTATCAATTCAAAAACTTCTTTTCCTTCTGGAGCTTTCCATACAGAATCATCAACTACTACCAACACTTCAAAAACTGCTCCTGAAGCATTTGGCAATATCATTTTTGAATCGCATGAAGTAAAAATCAATAACGTTGATATGATTACCAAATAAAAAATCTTTCTCATACTATTTCTATATTTAAAAAACAATTATTTATATTCTTAAATCCACGTAGAAAATCTTCAATATTCATTCTTTTCTTACCTGGAATTTGTAAGCTTAAAATAGTCAAAAAACCATCATTAATGGCAATTTTAAATTGTTTATCATCAGCAATAATTTTTCCTATGGGATAATTGTGTTTACATATTTCTACTTTAGAGTCGAAAACTTTTACTGTAGAGGTAGTTTTATCTGGTAATATCCATTCAAACCATGCACCAGGAAATGGAGATAAACCTCGTATAAAATTATATATATCTAAAGCATTTTTATTCCAATCTATATGACATGTTTCTTTGAATATTTTTGGTGCTGATTTTAAATTAAGTCCTTCAGGTTGAGGTTGTGCTATTACTTTTTCATCTAATATCATTTCAACTGTTTTTACAACGAGAGATGCCCCTAAATACATTAATTTATCATGAATATCTCCTGCGTTTTCCGTATCGGATATTATAATTTTTTCTTGTAAAATAATATTACCTGTATCTATTTCATGTTGTAAAAAGAAAGTTGTTACTCCTGTTTCTTTTTCACCATTTATTATGGCCCAATTAATAGGAGCCGCACCTCTATATTGTGGTAACAATGAAGCGTGTAGATTAAATGTTCCTAATCGAGGCATAGCCCAAACTATTTGTGGAAGCATTCTAAAGGCTACAACTATTTGTAAATCTGCATTATAGGATTTTAAGTCTTCTAAAAACGATTCGTCTTTTAAATTTTGAGGTTGTAAAACAGGGATATTTCTCGATTCTGCATATATTTTAACTGGAGACGATTGTACTTTATACCCACGACCGATAGGTTTATCAGGCATTGTAACTACAGCCACAACGTTAAAATTGTTTTCCACCAAGGCTTTGAGCGATTCTACTGCAAAGTCTGGTGTACCCATATAAATTATTTTTAAATCGCTCTTATTCATAATATTAAATTGTTCGTTTGTCAACTCCCCACATTAATTTGTTTCGTAAAGTATTGTAATATGTATAGTTTTCTCGCTTCAAAAGCTTTAATGTGAAATCTGATTTTTGTACAAAAATCTTTGTTGATTGATTTAAAACTGCAGAACGTCCGTCTAAAGATATTAAATAACAACCTAAACGACTTTTTACTTCTAATTCTATTTTAAAATCGTCAGGAATAACTAGTGGACGAATATTTAAACTGTGAGGAGCAACAGCAGCCAATATAAAATTTTTTGATAGAGGCAAAACAAGTGGTCCGCCTACACTCATAGAGTATGCTGTTGAACCAGTAGGTGTAGAAACTATCAATCCATCAGACTGAAAATCGGTTAAAAACTCTTCGTTCAACTTTGTATGAACAGTAATCATAGAAGATGTATCTTGCTTTAAAACGGCAACCTCATTTAGTGCATAACCAAAAATCTCATTCGAATCGCTTGTTTTTACCTGCAAAATAGTTCGTTCTTCTATTCTATAACGATTGTTTAATATATCATCAAAAGCAGCAACTATTTCTTCTCCCGAAATATCTGCCAAAAATCCTAGTCGGCCAGTATTTATTCCTAATATTGGAATATTTTTATTCCCTACATGTGAAGCTGTTTTCAAAAAAGTACCATCTCCTCCAATGCTCAATGCTAAATCGTCATCAAAATTATCATCAGAAACAAAGAAATCTACGCAAGGTTTAAAATTTAAATCGTTACATAAAAAATTATAAAAAATAGTTTCTATACCCACAGATATACGATATTCTTGCAGGAGTCGAAACAATATTTCTACTTGTTCTAATGTTTCTTTACGATAATTATTTCCAAAAACAACTACTGTCATAATTTTAAATCAAATTAAATTAACGAGTAAACGTAAAAATGTCATTTAAAATGTTATTTTTGCATTGTTTTTCTATATTGTACAAAAGTACAAAAAAAGCATATTATACAAAATTAGCAAAAGGGTTTTATCTTTATTATAGACATGACAAAATTAAGTGTTAATATAAACAAAATAGCTACATTGCGTAATGCAAGAGGTGGTAATGTGCCAAATGTATTACAATTTGCAAAAGATTGTCAAACATTTGGAGCTGAGGGGATAACTGTGCATCCTCGACCTGATGAACGACACATTCGATATAGCGATGTTTTTGAACTACGTCCGCATATCACTACAGAATTTAACATAGAGGGATACCCTTCGGATAATTTTGTGAAATTAGTAAAAACAGTACTTCCTACTCAAGTAACATTGGTGCCAGATGCACCAGATGCTATTACTTCAAATGCGGGTTGGGATTGCATTAAAAACTTTAATTTCTTACAAGAATTGGTA
>JAEIGA010006388.1_pt1 | contig 17951 bp, 16 predicted proteins | sample 9270691 | NCBI WGS metagenome assembly JAEIGA01 (sample SAMN17057246, study PRJNA624740) | gut metagenome | biome: biome; isolation source: fecal sample | host: Bos grunniens | place: China: Xizang | collected 2019
AAAGATAATATGCGTCCACCCAGGCTTTAACAAAAGGCAGAGGCTTGGTCTCACCTAAAGAGAGCCAGATGTTCTTCGTTACTTCGTTAAGATTTCTCATATCGTTCTCTATGTAATCCAGGATGTCGAGGACGTCGTCCTTCAGTCCTGTAGTGTCAACCAAAGAAACTATCTGATGGTTGATCGAACCTTCGCGGGTTTTGTTTTCATCGCTTTTTCTCATAGCTGTAACCTCCAAATGATTTCTTACTATAGGAAATGGTTGGTTTTTTGAGATTTGTAAAATGAAATCTGAATTATTGTCAAAACATTTCGATGTGGCCTTATATATAACTGTAAATAAACTTCAATAATACGAATACGGATCCGGCTATCGAAAAATATCAGGAAAAATACGAAAAAAGTTTTACTTTTTCGAAAAAGCCAACCATTTCCATATATAGAGGCCATTCATCTGATAACGATTAAAGAGAGAAAGTGCCCTAAAACAGGGCATTTGAACCCAATCGGCCCATCTCGCAAAACTTTTTTGTAATTAAATTACAGAAACTATTTACAAACGGGTATCAGATGTGATAGTATTAGGCCATCAAACAAAACAAACCTAATTTACAGGAGGAAATTACAATGGCAAACACAGTAAGAGACATCTACTTCGAACTCGTAAACGGCAACTCACAGGTCCGCTTCTTCGATGTTGAGACCAACGAGACGCTCAAGGTTATGAACATCACACCGGGTTTCTCAGACCCTGAGCTCTTCATCAAGTTCATCGCAATCCCCTGCGCTGCAGAGATGATGGACGTCGACGTAAGAGACTACAAGATGTTCTACCTCCCGATGTTCGAGAGACTGGTTACCTGGCTCAACGCTGCCAATGAGGCAGCGTGAGACACGGTAGTTGTATATCACTAAAAAATTTATTAAACTGATTACAAAATTTTTGTATATCCGACCGGAGAAACCAGATGGAAAAGCGTTTATATGAAGTAAAGAAGAAGGGTCCCACGGAAGAGTGTGATTCTGACCACTATGAACTTAAAGAGACGATAGATGGTGCGACGATAACCACTCTTTACGTTGAGACTCATGCACCCAACAGAAAAATGCTTAAGTGGATGCTGGAGTCTGCGGTGGGACTAAGCCGTACACTGCCTCAATTTGCCAAGGATTGCAGTGATCCTTTTAAATGCAGGCTTAATACAAAAACGATTAATCTGCCTACACTCAAGAGAATACTCTCTGAGAATGATGTCGTAAGACCATTAAAAGATGACGTTATCCAGGCACTTCTGAATAATGCGGACAATCCTGCCACCGTGAACGGGGATGACCTGATGAGGGCCAACGGCCTTGAAGATTACAGGCAGGTGCTTCTTGCAAGGCAGAAGGCGACATCTTTGGCAGTCAGACTTGAAAATGAAAAACGTTTTCTTGTCCTGAATGCACGCGCAGCAGAAGATATCAGAAGAAAACTTAACTCCGTCAAAAGTTCTGCACAGACGAATTGGATATCTGTACCAAACGGAACATCCGTAAAGAATATTCCTCCTACAAATACCAATCGTTTCTGGTATGGGGAGGAGTATGGTTTTCTTGAGCCGTATGGTTTGAATCTGGCTTTTATGGAATCAGATAAGAAAAAGATACACTCATACTGGGGCTTCTTTGTAGACAGCACGGAACCCGGTAAAGATATGGATGAAGTAAATCTTATAAGAGATCATTATGAGATCTTTTTATACGACATAATTCATCCTGATTATCTGAATGATATGAAGGTAAGCTTTGTTTTCCAAAACCAGTCCGGCTACAACAAAGCGATTGAACAGCTTGCGGACTATAAGGTAAATAATTATTTTTCTGTCATTCTTATCAGGAAGGGTGAGATAACTGCAGAATATACACTTGCAAAGAAGGACGGATCAAGACCTGAATGCTGCTTGGGCGATTTCTCCGAACATTACGAGAATGATGTGTTCGAAGATGCAGTAAAGTACTATGAAAACAGGCTTCAGACAACGGATGTTCCTGTCTTTGGATATTGATGCAGATGAGCATTGGAGAGAATAAATCTATGAATAAGGATTATATATATCAAGTTGAACGTGACCCGGAAACACTTAAGTATAAGATAACTAAGTGGCACGGTACCGTTGGTGAGGTTACAACATATGTTGAGACAAGAAGTCCCAACAAAGCTGACCTCAAAGAGATGCTTGAACATGCAAAGGGACCTGACAGAACGATGGCGGAATTTGCAGCGGATTGCAGCAACAAGAACATATGTGAACTGAACGATAAGGTAATCGCACCTCCGGTATTCTCGAGAATAATCAAGGGCGTCGGGCTCAAGCGTCCGCTGAAACCGGCCTTAGTGCAGGCTATCCTGAATAATGCGGCGGATAAGGATTTTGTAACACCGGAAAACCTCATGAGAGCAAACGGCCTTGATGAGGAAAGGGAAGAAAGCAAATCCGAACCTGAATTGAAACCGTTTTACGGATATACACGTGCCAAGAATGACAGAGCTGTAAGTGATCTCAAGAAAGCTCTTCACGGCAAAGGCTATGAAGCTTATAGAGTAATACAGTCTGAACAGTTTAATTATGTCGGAAAAAATGTTCCGTTGCGTGATGACACACCGAATAAATTTGATCTGAACATGGATTTTGATGAAGTTCTCCGTGTAACAGACAAAAAGGGCAAAGAATTCCTGTGGGGCTTTGTAATAGATGGAACTGAACCTGAAGATATCAGTAACGGAGAGGTTATATTAGAAAGTCTGTACTATGAAGGGTATTACAGAGACAAGGAAGAAGCCGAAGAAGATGTCGAGGACAACGTGATCGACAAAAACGGCAAGATACTTCTCCGTGCACTTCTCGATCCGGCTTCTCTTAAAGGAATAAAGATAAGCTTTGTCTGCCAAAACAGGTTCTGGTACAACTTTGCCGTCGAAGCTCTAAAAGATATTGAAGTCGATACGTACATTTCAGTTGTCCTGATCCAGGATTATAAAGTAGTATCCGAATTTACCCTGAAGAACAAGAAGGACAAGAGACCTAAATGTATTCTCGGTGAGTTCAGGGAACAGGATGACGAAGACCGTTACGAATGGGATGTAATGGATATTGACGGGAAAACAGAACGGATAATCAATCCGCCTCTGGGGTACTGATATATAGTTCAAAATAAGCATATAAAGCGCCCTTAACGGGCGTTTTAGTATCCAGTCCGAAAAAGTGTTTTACAAATCTTCAAAACCCAACCATTTCCATATAGTGAAAAACTTATGAAAGGGTGGATGGAATAATGGGTAATAGCAGATTGCTGACTTTTGAAGAAGAACAGGACCTTTTCAGGAAATACAAAGAGGATAATGATCCTGAAGCTCGTGAAGAGATCATATGTTGTAACGTTAATCTCGTGAAGTCGATGGCAAAAAACTACCTGGTAGAGGGTGTCGAGTACGACGATGTCGTAAGTGAAGGCTGCCTAGGCCTCATGAAAGCAGTCGAAAAGTTTGACTATAAGCTGGGGTATAAATTCAGCACATATGCTCACTGGTGGATAAAGCAGGCGATCATGCGATATATATCCAATAGCGACAGGACTATAAGACTTCCTGCTCATGCGCATGAAAAACTTGCGAAGATTATCAGATTTGCTGATGAATATGAAAAACAGTTTGGCAGCAAACCGACAAATGCGGAGATTGCATCTGCGGTCGGCATGAATGAAGAAAATGTCAGTTATTACCTTATGGCTTCTAACAGGACATGCAGTCTTCAGAGCCCAGCCGGCGAAGATGGTGAAGCAGTGCTGGGTGACTTCATCGAGAGTGATGAACCTACGCCGGATGTTTTATGTGAACTGGAAGACCGAAATAAATTGCTTATCAAAGCAGTCAACACAGTGTTGACGCCCAAGGAAAAGAATATTATCGAGAAAAGGTTCGGCCTAAACGGTTCGAAACGGATGACACTCCTTGAGCTCGGTGAAAGTATCGGTCTGACCAACGAACGCGTACGTCAGATAGAACTGGGGGCGCTGAGAAAGTTAAGAAGGCATCTGGAAGTAAGAAGTCTTAATGACAGAAATGCCGCATAAGCGTCAGAAAGAGTGCTGCAAATGCAATAATAGTCCGTTTAAAGTCTCTTTTAGGGATAATTTCAGTTTGTGCTGTAAAAAAGTCTTTACAAGCGGCTCTTCGGGGGAGTATCATTCCCTCACAACCTTAAGAGGACAACATATTTCCGTAGGGAAAAGTCCGAATATTTAATGATCAAGTTATAGGTAATGATCCCGATTACAGGGATGAATCGGTGTGATTTAAGAGGTAAGAACGGCACACCGAAAACAAATTTTGTAATTTAATTACATAAACTATTTACAAACGCCATCCGGGTGTGCTACAATGCGCTCATGAGCTTAAAACAAAAATGTAAATAAATTACAGAAAGTTTTAGAAAATGCTTTACATTTTTCAAAAACCCAACCATTTCCTATAGTGGGCAACAAAATGCAGAAAGCAAAAAAGCCCGCCTTGTGAATTAAAAAATGAAGATAAGGAGAAATGAAAGATGAAGAATTTGATTGATTACAAGTTGTTTACTACTGAAGAAAAGATGAGATTGTTAGACCGTGTTTGCGGTGATTCATCAGCTGAGATAGCTGATTTTGATTCCCTGTTCCTTATGTTGGAAAACATCATAGAGTTCAATGTAATCAAGTTAAGCCCCCTCACCTGCGGTTCTTTTGATGAAGATGACCTGAGACAGCAGGCCTGGTGCATCGTATACGAAGAGCTCGATAAATTCGAACATTCGAAAGGGTCTTTTGATAGTTTCATCATCTTCAGGCTTCAGCACAGACTTGATGATTATGCCAAGAAAGGCAGATTCGGTCTTGCAATATCACAGGATGACAGAAGGCTCTTATCAAAGATAAGTATTAATAAGAGCAAGTACGAGAACGAGTTCGGTTGTGAACCAGAAATTGAAGAACTTGCTTCTATGTGCAACCAGAGTGTCGAAAAGATAGCAAACTGCCTTAAGGCAAACGAAGTCTCTTCGAATGTATGGTCGCTCAATTCAAAAAGAGGCGACTCTGATGTTGAGCTTGGCGAGCTTATAAAAGACAGCAGACGCTTTGAAGAGATAATCCAGAGAGTCTACGACACAGAGTGGCTTGTAAGGACAATCGATAACACGCTCAACAAAACAGAAGCCTTGGCGGTTAAGTACAGACACGGCTTACTTGATAACGAGATGCACACACTTGAAGAAGTCAAGGACGTAATCGGTGTGAATAACAAGCAGAGAGCCGGTCAGATACTGAATATGGCTGAGCGCAAGCTCAAAAGGGTCCTCGAAGGCCCTGCAGGAAATATCGCAGCATAAAAACGGAGGTGATTATATATGTTGATTCCCACAGTTATAGAAAAGAGCGGACACAGAGAGGTCGCTTACGATATCTACTCAAGACTTTTGAAGGACAGAGTGGTCTTCGTGGCAGGCGAGGTAAACGATGCTATGGCAAGCTCGGTTATCGCCCAGCTCCTCTACCTCGAATCAGAGGATCCTGAAAAGGATATCTATATGTACATCAACAGCCCCGGAGGTTCAGTCTCGGCAGGAATGGCCATCTACGACACAATGCAGTACATCAAGTGTGATGTCTCAACGATATGCGTAGGAATGGCCGCGTCGATGGGTGCATTCCTCCTCTCGGGCGGAGCTAAAGGAAAGAGGTGCGCATTGCCTAACGCAGAGGTAATGATTCACCAGCCTCTGGGCGGCGCTCAGGGCCAGGCTTCAGACATCAGCATTGCCGCTGAGCACATCCTCAAGACAAAGAGCAAGATCAACTCGATCCTGGCTCAGAACTGCGGCAAGACGGTCGAAGAGATTAGTGCGGACTGCGAGAGAGACAACTGGAAAGATGCCGAAGAGGCACGCGAGTACGGTTTGGTCGACCGTGTAGTCTCCAAGGCCGATAACAACGGAAATGAAAATAAGTAATAGAAGGAGGGTTAGGTTATGATTTACAAGCTTTATCACCTGGACTGGAAGGACTATGAGACTAAGGGTAAGAACTACGCAAATGCGTTCTCCAGAAGAGAGTGCCTGAACGAGTTCGAGTCAAAGTACAGCGACAACAACATCAACGACTTGAACGACGAGTTCCGTAAGGACTACCAGAGGGAGAACAACTTCCTTCTGTTCATCTCGAACAGAACGGACAAGTTCCTCGAAGTCAGCGCAGCTGTATCACTCGACTGCATCAACGACACTTCTGTCGAAGACAAGCTCGCTGAGTCATTCCCCGAGTGCGTTATCACGAACTGCAGGGAGCTCACGATTGACGAGTTCAGAATCGAAATCTACAACGACAGATTCTACGGCGGAGGAAAGACTGCCGGCCTTCTGAACATTGACTACAGAAGCTCTTTCTTCGACCCGCTCCCCTTCGAAAAGACGGAAGAGATATACGGGCTCGGCACAATGACCAAGGCTAAGTGCAAGAAGAGAGCAAAGCAGCTCCTGGCTTCAAAGTCAATGATGGAGGAGATCGACAGGATCTACTCCAAGGACAACTCAAAAGAGTACTTCGGCCATCCCGTTCAGTACCTTGTAAGCGCAGGCGACTGGGGCGCTGCGATGGATATGAGCAAGCTCCTCATTGGTGCTCTTATGAGCAACGGCAGACTCTTGTGCGGAAGACAGACAATGATTCGCAACATCCGCAAGGGTGCCTACAAGGATGAAAGATACAGACAGGTAATCAACGCAGCCGAAGGCGGTGTCGTAATCATCGAGATGAAGGGCAACCCCGATATCGGCAACTATGCGACAGACTTCCACGAACTCACAAAGGTTACCGGTGAGATTCTCAAGAGCCAGAAGAAAGACACACTCTTCATCTTCGTCGAGATTATGGGTGAGTCCTTAAAGGACAGCGACGCCTTGAGCAACATTACGACCAAGGCAGATATCATCCAGATAGTCGAAGGTACGGGTACACCGCAGCAGGCAAGAGACTACCTGAAAGAACTCGTCGGCAAGGTTGAATTTGCGGTAGACGACAGGGACGAGGTCTTCGACTACCTCCCCGAGCAGGAAACCTACACGGTTACAGACATCTACTGCGCATACAACGCCTGGTACGGAAGCGGCCTCAAGAACCACGTCTACAAGGCATACAAGGACAAGAAGTCCTATAAGGTCGAGATTACTCCGATCGAGAGTAAGCCTTATGAAGAACTTCAGAAACTTATCGGCCTTAAAGAGATTAAGGCTGTCGTGGACGACATCATCGCCGCAGGCAAGATTAAGTGTATGCGTGAGCGTATGGGCCTCAAGACCGAAGACTCCGCTATGCATATGATTTACACCGGTACTCCGGGCACGGCCAAGACCACGGTTGCACGTCTTCTTGCCCAAATCCTAAAGGATGAGAACGTCATCAAGTCCGGCAGGTTCATCGAGTGCGGACGTCAGGACCTCTGCGGCAAATATGTCGGCTGGACCGCACAGATAGTTCAGGAAAAGTTCAGGGCCGCACAGGGCGGCATACTCTTCATCGATGAGGCATACTCACTCGTTGACGACAGCAACTCCTACGGCGCTGAAGCAATCAACACCATCACACAGTTGATGGAAAACTACCGTGACCAGGTAATCTGTATCTTCGCAGGATACCCGGACAAGATGCAGGAGTTCTTAGACCAGAACGAAGGCCTCAGAAGCCGTATCGCTTTCCACCTGAACTTCCCCGACTATTCTTCCGAAGAACTTGTCGGCATCCTGAAGCTTATGTGTGAGAAGCGTCAGTACGAGGTATCCGACGATGCACTCGCAAAGTGCAGAGACATCTTCGAGCAGGCCGGCCACATCGATAACTTCGGTAACGGCAGATATGTCAGAAACGTCCTTGAACAGGCCATCTTAAGACAGTCCAGCCGCATCATCGACGCAGCAACAGCTTCCGGTGAGAAACTTACCAGGGAAGATGTCTGCCGCCTCGAGGCCGACGACTTCAAATACGTTCCTCTGGGTGACAACACCACATCCAACAGGATTGGATTTGCGGTCTGAACCGAATAAGCCTTTTGGTATTCTCCTCTCTATATAGCACGCGCTCCCGGGCGTACCCTCCTCTCGCCCGGGAAGACTCGTGCACATGATCTACCAAAAATGAAAGGATGGTATTAATTATGAGAATCATTATCGCAAGCCTCAACCTGTCAACGAACGAGTTCGAGAACACAACGGACATCGAGTACGATGGCACATTTGAAGAGTACATGGAGTCGAGAACTCCTTACTACGTCAAAAAGACTCCAAGGGAATTGTTCCAGGCGGGCGTCGACGCCAGGTTAATCAAGGTCATCGAGCCGAAGGAGTGGTAATCGGGAAACATTATTGTCGTACGGTGCTATAATGTCGGTATTAAGGCTTATAGCACCGTAAACATTTAATCAGACAATACTTTAAGACGATTCAGCTTTTGACTGCACCATAGAGCATTACGACTAATAGAGGTGATGGTAAATGACGAAACGTAAACGCGAAGAAGAGTTTGGCATAAAGCCTTTGGACACAATTCTTGCAGTTGCAATGGGACTTATTATCCTTGTAAACGGCATTATCGGGTTGTTTGTTAAGAAAGGCGAATCGCCATATATTCTGGGCAAGGGTTTCAACGTAGCATTTTGGATAGCGTTTGGTATCGCTGTTGTAAATCTGGTTATAAGATACTTTGCTCGCGGAAGTGCGGTTAAAAAGGTTTTAATGGTCATCGATCTTATTCTGATGGCGGTTGAAGTCGGAATAGGTTTCTTCGTTCTTCAAACTGTAGTTGATTACTTCAAGAATGGTTCGTCAGCCAAAATAGAAGCTTTCCTGGCCGATACTAAGGCAGCTGACACTAAGCTGATGGTATATCTGATAGTTGCAGCCGTTGCACTGCTCCTGTTCATGATTCTGTTGTGGGCAGAGAAATCCACCAGAAAAGCACATACAATGAATGTGTTGATAATTATCGGAGCCTATCTGGTACTCCTTGTCATTGATTACTGGTATGTCATTGTAGTGTTATTAATCATTGTTGCGGTAATTGCAGTTATAGTCGGCTTGATAATGCTTGGTGTAAAAACCTCGCGCCCCCGTTCTTCGAAAAGCTCGTCATCCGGCAGCTCTTCGTCCAGAAGCAGTTATTCTTCAAGCAGCTATTCATCAAGCCGTAGCAGCAGTTCATCGAGCAGCAGCAGTTCATCGAGCAGCAGTAGTTCAAGCAATCCGGAAGCAGCGCGCTATCAAAGACTTATAGATGAGACTAAAGAAAAACTGGCAGATGCAATACACTATAGAGATGAGGCTTTGCGCAATGTAGCTGAAGCAGAGAAAAATGGCGGTAGATTGTTATTGCGTACTGCTGATGATTTTCGTGACGATGTCAAGAAATATGAGTATAAAATAGAAGAATATCAAAGAAAAATTGAAGAGTATAAAGAACTGATGAACATATATATGTAAAACAGTGAAAGAAGACGCTCCTGCGCTATAATGAAAGAGTTATAGCAAAGGAGCGCTTTATTATGACCAGATCCATAAATGCCGGCAGAAGAGACGAAAAACCTTTGATGAACTTTACGGAATACCATACCTTTCAGGGCTTCTATAAAGTGACTCCTTCAGATAAGGAACAAACGCCTGAATATGCTTTCAACAGATGTATCCTTCATATAACCAACTGGCTGAAGAACCGTATAAAGCTCAATAAGCATTACGACAGTTCGGAGGTCCAGTTCCTTTACGATTATCCTGAGCCGGACAGCCTTCTTACAGAAGGCTTCGATGTCTTTGCGGATGAAGATCTTCACCTTAAACGCGCTAAGAAGCAGTTTGATATAAGTATCTTTGCCATAAAGGAATTCGGCGAATGGACGATCAGGATCAGAGAGCCAAATAACCAGAGCGAAAAGACATATCTTGACTGGCTCTTTACTACTGATATTGCCCTGAAGACATCGGGTGACTTTGTTTATCTGGCAGTAAGAACGAAGTGCAAGGAAAGCCACAGTCACGGTAAAAAGGCATCGCCCTTCAGAACAAAATGCTTGCAGTATATCTTCAAAGATGAATCACTGATCGTTTCTGAAGGGAACATTGCTTCGCATAACTATCAGGTTAACATGCAGAAGCTGAGCATCAATAGAACAGGTAACAGAAAAAAAGATGAATATGAATTCATAAAGATAATCAAGGATCCCAACAGGCAGATGCCGGTTGTTTTCTGTCCTGCATTATTCAATGAAGAAGATGAGAAAAATGGTTTCAGAATAACAAAACTGTCCGAGCATTTATCCGGAACGGCTTATGTTGTAACGGATGAAATGTGCAACGGTTATAAAGAACTGTTCAAGGAAAGAATGGCTGAATTCTTAAAAGAGATAGGCATAAAACCTGCTGATGCACTCACCCTGATCACAGCCGGTTATTTGTGCATTGATCCTATATCTGATGGGGCGAAAACACAGTGGTTCATGATCGATCCTCACGTAAGAGAATTCGAGACATTGGACAATACATGTGAGAAAGTAATCAGGAAAGAGATTGGACAAGTCGAAGAATATGTAAGGGATCGTATGCTGAGTATAGATTCTGATATCGCACATGGTGAAACGCTGTATTATTCAGAACTTTGGAATGAGTACATAAACAAGACTGACAGCAAGCTTATCGAAGATTTAAATGCTCAACTTGGCGAAGCACAGCAAAAACTGTCTGAAGTTATTGCAAACCACGAAGAAAATGATGAACAGAAACTTCAGGAGGTAATGGCAGAGCTTACCGAAAAGCTGAAAGCAGATTTTGAAAAGGATAAGAAAGTTAAAGCAGCTCAGTTCGAGAGCCGTCTGGAAGGTAAAGACCTTAAGATCTCTGAATTAAAGAATAAAAACGAAGTGCTGGAAAAAAGAGTGAAGGAGTTGGAAGCTTTGCTTCCCAAAGAGTTAGCACGAAAGAAAGCAGAAGAAATTACAGTTCAGGTTGAGAATTATCTATCTCAAATAACAGAACTACCTTCCAAAAAAGAAGATGTGTTAGTGTGGATTGATAACAATTTCAGCGACAACATCTTCGTGCATACTGATGCAAGGAACAGCTATAAAAAGTACATGAATCTTGGATTCCATTTGGACAGATTCTGTAATGGATTTATTTTGCTTAATGCATACACATTGAACGTTAAAGGTGAGATGTCTGATGAAGTGTACAACAAGATAAATGAGAGATGGGGAAATATCCGCATCGAAGATTCAGGATACGATTATGAATCTACGCAAAAGATACCTGCCGCAAGAATAGGTGATCGTGTTTTAGATAAGCATGTTGTTCATGGCAGCAACGATAAAGAAATGTTCAGAATCTATTTTTACTACGATGAAAATAACCAAAAGACAATCGTAGGATCCATGCCTGACCATCTCTATTATCCCGGTGGCAATTTCGGATATGATCCGCGTAAGAATAAGGTGTGATTCCGAAAAACTAATTTGTGTTACCGGAATTGTAGTTCCATAAGTTATATCCTTGCCTGCGAGCCGAGTCATAAACTGGTCTCATATTCTTTGACAGGATATTGCAGAATTCATTCTGACTGTGACCCTTGATATAGAGATCCTGTGTTGCCCAAATTGAACATAGATTGTCTTTATAACACCTCTCATAAAGAGAATAGATTTCTGTTTTCTCATGGATGTTCTCATACATGACATATTGGTTATGTGCAAATCCGTTGAAAAAGTCTTCCCATTTGGGAAGATTATTGTTCTTTGAAGAGTTAAGCGAGGAGTCCATCGGCATGAGGTTCCATAGCTCATCATTCATGACGAAAGAAAACGGAATAAAATGATCTATATCATATTCCTGAAGATTAATGGGATTACCTGTAAATACATCGTTTATGGAAGTATATGTTAAGATGCGTTCCCATAAGTTTCTTACATGTGTGAGTTTGCGCTTGCGGTCATCTAACGGAACAAGCTTATAAACAAGGCCTGGAACTTCAGGATTATTCTTCTGAAGCCATTTTAGTTTTTCATATTGGATCCAGCCCTTTATTGATACTGCATTGTCCTTGATCATCGTTGTCCAATCCGGGTCGAAAAAAACTTCTCTTTGCAGTCCAGAACTATTGCCGAGTGTATAAGGCAGTTTGACGCTCTTATTAAACAAGATGATGTTTTCAACCATTTTGCGGGTTGAACCTTCAAGAGGGCTTAAATTATGATTGATGAAGAATCCCGATAAGGCTTTATACGGAACGTTCTTGGTCAACTCATTCTTTTCTTTGGATATTTGAGAATCATATGCTTTGATGGTGTTTTTGATTTCTGTTTTAGATGCGTTAGCGGGCAGATCAGATAACTGACGAAGCTTGTTAATTGCTTTCTCAAGATTATCCTTATCTTTATAAATCACACCGCTCAAGTGAATGTGGAATTCGGCAACTGAATACCATGCAGAGGCTATCATCTCGTCTATTATGGCGTTAAATGTAGTTTCATCACAGTCCTCAGTGACAAGGTTTATGATTGCATCTAACCAATAAAACTTATAGCAAAACGAAGGAGAATCCATCATTCGTGAGAAGCTTTGGATTTCTAGCGAATTATAGTATTTGTTTTCGATTGAGAGCAGGAAGTCTGACTTATCCATGTCATTAACCCTTACGAAGAATTATGCTGTACCACTTTGTATCATTATCTTGTCTAACATCTTCAGAATACCACTCTTCGATAATAGAAAGATTATCAACCTCTGAAAGCAGAGTTCGGATTCGTTCCTCGGTCATGTCAACAAAGTATCTGCCATTTCTTTCTCCTTCAAAATCACCATATTTGAAAGAAACATAGATTACTCCGTTATTCACAGCAGCATCACGCATTTTTGCTATTAATTCAGGTAACTGATTGCTATGTACATGAAGAAGAGAAGCACAAGCCCAAATACCATCGTATTTTTCTTTTTCATTAAGAGACATGAAGTCCATACATTTGACTTCAATTCCGGCGAAGTCACTTGCTAAACGACAAAGCTCTGTTGATCCGTCAATTGCATCGCACTTATAACCTTTATCTATAAACGCTTTGGTATCTCTTCCTGAACCACAACCGAAATCTAAGATTGTCCCTTTGTCTGGAATATACTTCAGGAAATGCATATATAAAGATGTCATATCAGCGTTAACAGTCGACTGAAAGAACTCTTGAGAATTATCATTGTAATATTTTGTGGTAGAAATCATATATATTATGGTATTTGAATTCAGTTAGTTTATAGAGTAATTAGTCCTAAACTCTTCAGATATGCATATGTATCATTATAGTATTCTGGTAGCCTTGTACTATCCTCCCAGAAACCATTAGCTGTTTTATTGCCATTTCCTTCAGGTATACAGATGACCATTCCGGATCTGGCACGTGTTAGGAGAACCCTGTACGCGTTGAGCATATATTTCATCTGTTCCTGACCGCTTTCGGTAGAGGTGTTTAGTTCATTCCATTTTGTGCTACCGTTGAATTTATAGTAGTGCCATTTACCATTTTCAAGGCGCATGTCAGCATCCCAAAGAAGACATGTGTAATCGAGTTCCAAGCCTTGAACTTGGATTTCAGTTGCAGCATCTTCAAGGAAGTTGGAAGATCTTGTGCTGGTCTTGTCTTCAAGGAACCAATGAACTGCATTCTCATCTCCTGAAGGCAATACATGAATGCCTAAAGGTTTATATCGTGCAGCTTCTTTTGAAATCAACACGCCAGTTCGTTCGGTTCCTCTGACTCTGGAGTGCAACCATTCCTTTGCTTTATCTATGTCTCGTGTTAGAACTATAGGGTAGTTGTCTTTTATCTCAGAATATAATGCGGCGGCGGTATCAGTATCCAGTGCGAGCAGGGCGTGAACAAATGCAGAGAGTTTTTCTGCTCTGAAGGAACGCAGTGAAACACCAAGGTGTAAGCTTTCGGAATAAGTAACGTTGTTGTTTTCCCTCAGGAGTTCATTTACTTGCCCCTCAGCATATTCAGGCTCTGTTAGTTTTGGAGATATGTAAATTTTCCAATGAGTGAATATTTCATTTAGTGATTTGAGCCATTCGGTTATTCCGGCTTCGCCGGTGTTAATTTCTTGGCCTCCGCCGACAAGACAGATTATAGTTGCCCAGTCTTCGCGTTGATCTAATGACCAAATGAGGAAAGAAGCTTCTGACATTGGGAAGTTAGACACTTTCAGCTTATTACCATATGTACCGCCACGTGCAAGGTAATCGGCCAATCTCTTATGTGTCCATGAACGCTGTGCTTCATCGAAGATGGCGACATGTTCAACTTCTCCGTAGCCGGCTTCATGGTTCCTTACAGCCTTTTCCGGATCGATTTCAAGCACTCCGTTTTCAATAGGATTCTTGATCTTAGCCAGCATATTGTCACGATAGCGGTGAATGATCTGAATAAACTTTCCAACTTCTCGTTTGGAATCGGATTTGTTTTTCTTTTCACCTCTGGCTTTGCATTTCTGATAGTTATCTTCTGCAAGTGCTGCTGTTAATACTGCAACTAACGGACCGTTACCAGACAGGTATACGGCGCCTTCGTCTTCAATCGGTTTATCGGCTCCTTGGTATGTCTGCTTAACTGCAACATCCAGACCGACTAGCGTTTTGCCGGCGCCTGGAACACCGGTTACAAAACAAATGCTTTTCTCTTTGTTTTCCTTGCTCTTATGAATAACATCCATAATGTAAGCAATAGTGTTATCTGTTGTAACTTTATCTGCTTCATGCCTAGTGATGTCTTCAACGGAATGGCTTTCATATAGAGTTCTTGCCGCTTCAATTATCGTTGGTGTAGGTGCATAAGGGCTTATTATCCAGTTATTGTCAATCGGACTTTCTGAAGGATATGCCCGCAAAACCATAGTGATCAGATTTGATATATTTGATTCGCCTGTGACCAGCGGGTTAAGCACGCGGTCACCGTAAGCTGATGGCTGGATTACTTCGGACGATTTGTCGTATTTTGTTGCGATAAGTAATGGTGCGATGACTTTGTTTTGACTGAACTTATGGAAGTTATTCAGATCCAACGCGTAATCAAGAACCTGATCAATGTCGGCCATCAATATATCTTTTTCATTAACTTTGAATTCAAGACAGAAAATGATACCTCTTAAAAGGAGGACAGCATCAATTCTTTTGCCCAAACGAGGAATATTGTATTCAAGGATAATGTGAGCATCAGATTCTTTCCACGGCTGCAATGCTCTTTGCAGTATCTGAATCTCAGTTAACCAAGCTTCTCGTGAAGTGGTTAGAGTATCGCCATGGTAAGCGTCGCACAAAACACCAAATATGAACTTGTCTTCCTTATCGAGGAAGGCATCTAAGCTATCGTTGTATAGGCAACGCGGGCTTTTGCTCATAGTGGTTAGCTCCGGATGGCAAAGAAATAAATTTATAAAGCAATTATAGCACTTCGACACAGAAGGGGCTTTGAAATGATACAATGCCATGTATAAGGGGGAGAGACATTTTGAAGACAATAAATGTAGTAGCTGCCATTATCAGAGATGGAGACAAGATATTAGCGACTCAGCGTGGTCATGGTGATTATAAGGATGGCTGGGAATTTCCTGGTGGAAAGATTGAGGCAGGGGAGACTCCACAACAAGCTCTTGTCCGTGAGATAAGGGAAGAACTTGATGCTGAGATAATTGTGGGAGAGCATCTTATAACTGTCGAACACGATTATCCGGGCTTCCATCTTTCCATGCAGTGCTTTTGGGCGGAACTTACCGAAGATGATCATTTAAAGCTGCTTGAGCACGAAGCGGCTAAGTGGCTTTCTTCAGATGAACTGGATTCTGTGAACTGGCTGCCGGCAGATAGTTATGTAGCAAAATTAATCAAGAACTCTTTGAATCAAACAAAAAGAAAGAAGAATTGATTCTTCTTTCTTTTGTTGGGGTGTCAGATTTTGCTTATCCACATAAGGAGTGTTTTATCGATTGTTAGAATGTCAAAAGAATCTCATCCTCTATTTAATAATAACATTGATAATTCAAAGTATGTAGAATCACCCTTTCGGGTATTGCAAGTCTCACATAACATTTGGTAATTATCCTTTAGACTATCTCCAACATAATGAAAAGGAATAATATGATCCAAATGAGAAGAAATATCAATTTTCTTGTTGCAAATAGCACAACGTCCATTTTGCTGACGAAGTAGTTTTTCTCTATATGATTCGTCAAATTGTATTCGATGATCATCTGCGGAGAAGAATGCTGATAAAAGTACTCCCATACGCGCATAGCCATCCTCGGTTAATTCGCAACCAACATATCTTGAAACCAAGTTTTTTGCTGCCGTTGTTTTATTTTTAAATTTAATGAATTCTTTTCGCTCTGACACCTTTGCATTGCTCTTCAAGATGTCTTTGCACAAAGCCTCAAATACTCCCAACAATAGCGTTTGATAGAGTTTGTCATCAAATGCATCTGCGTCTATGGAATTCTTTAAAAGCAATTCTTCTGTTTTATTAAGACTGATCATATACCAGCTGTAATATCAAAATCGTTTGTATTTGTTTGTTCATACACTTTTAGCAAGTTGCTGTGATTTTTAGCCATAGTAATGGTTGCGCCTTCTCCTTGAAAAGATGGTGATGTTGTTGGATCAGTAAAAACATCACTTACTCCAATAGCATCAGGTAACATTTCTATGATTTTTTTAAATTCGGAAGTGGTACCTGAACAATGACGCTGACCAAGAATATCAATAACCGCTGGCATTAGGAACAGAATATATCTAATGCCACTGATTTTTGTTAATGTATCGGTACGAGGATCTTGGAACGAAACACCATAAACTTGTTCCCAAGCTTTAATGTAAAAAGAAATTAGTTTTGCGGTTTTTTCGTTATCATTTTTCGTGTGTGCAGACAATTGTTTATATAATTCTGATTTGTTAAGGATTTTTGAAATCTGACTCTCCTGATATCCTTTGCTGATCTTTTTAGCGCCGATCATTATTCTTTCTTTAAGTGGCGAAAAGTCTTCGCTATCAAGTAAACATACCAAATCGTATACTTGTTCATCTCCGTCAAGCAGATCGAGTTCTCTTTTATACATACGCAACAAATTCGATGAAACCTTATCCTGCTTGTCATTTGAAATCATAAAGATCTCTTCTTTCTCTTTTTTTGACAACTGAAAAAACAGAGAAAAAATCATCTCGTATGTATTTGAAGTATCAAAATCTGTGTCTATATATTCAGCCAAAAATGCTCTAATTCGATGTTGTCCATCAATCGGTTCAATGTTTCCGACATAGTTTTTGATTTCTGCCTCAGTCTCAGGCAACATAACAAAAGGGCCATGTTCATCTGATTCAAGTGCTATTTTGCTTTTTGCATTAATGATTGGAGCATTTGGGATTAACCCAATAGCCTTCTTATTTTCATCATATGAAAACTTACCGGCAACGTATCTTGCAATTTCTCTTACTTTCTTTTCTACCCAAGGACGTTGAACTTCCTGTTCTTCTCCGGGGTTATATTGAGTTAATAATCTTGCAATTATACGAGGATCAGCAATTAAGGCATAAAAATCTTTCCCGTTTTGCTGAACCTTAATCAAATCGTATCTTTTCATATGTGAACCCCCTAGTTAATTATGATAGTTGTATTGTATTCTTGGCACAATGAAATATCAATATATTCAGATTTTATACGTATATTTTGAATATATGAATTGTTGCAGCATAAAAGATTTATTTGAGTATGCTGATTATAGATTACTAGTGGTTGAGGCTATTAGAAGTATTTTTGATCAGAACATGCCGAAGAAACTCATTTGGAATTGCTTGAGCATGAAGCGGCTAAG
>JAEIGA010006389.1_pt1 | contig 17949 bp, 25 predicted proteins | sample 9270691 | NCBI WGS metagenome assembly JAEIGA01 (sample SAMN17057246, study PRJNA624740) | gut metagenome | biome: biome; isolation source: fecal sample | host: Bos grunniens | place: China: Xizang | collected 2019
ATCCGGGGAGAGGATTGCGAACTCGCCGCACTACTCGCCCTTAACGGATTGCGCCGTTCAGAACTACTGCACCTCACGGATAAGGACATTGATGTAGATCGTGGATTGATATTTGTCCGGGGCGCATCTGTCTATAACGACAAGGGGCAATTCGTCAGCAAGGACACAAATAAGAACTCAACTTCACAGCGCACAGTACATATAGTAATCCCCCGCCTTACCGAATTGCTACGGGGTAAGACAGGGGTAATCGTAACTACCAAGCCAAACACGACCTATGTCCAAGTGAACCGCATCTGTCGTGATGTCGGTCTGCCGGAAGTCGGTGTGCATGGATTGCGCCACTCATTCGCATCGCTTGGATGGCATCTTCACATGGATGCGCTCACCATTCAGCGGGAAGGTGGATGGGCAAATTCAGATACAGTTCAGAAGGTATACACCCACCTCGCCGCACAGGATGCGGATGCAGACATCGGTAACATGGTAGCATTTTATCAATCGAAAATGCAACCGAATCCGCAAGTCGTTGCGCCGCAACAGTTTTAAAGAGCGGAGATGGTTTCGACTCCCATCATCCGCTCCACAGATTTAGGGCAGAAAAGTTATTCTTTTCTGTCCTTTTTGTTGTTTTATGCCACTTTTAAGCCTTAAAAGTTATGCTCAAAAATAGTGGTAGCAAAATTGGTAGCACAAAATTATGTCTTAAAAACACAGAATTATCGTGGGTATACACAAAATATTACTACCACTTTTGCTACCATTTTTCAACTGCATTTCAGCAGAAGATCCCATGCATCAGCATCGCAGATGATATCGTCTGTAGGCAATCCGTTAGCCTGTCTGAATTGAAACAGACCTATCTTTGTCTGAGTGCCAAACTCTCCATCAGCACCATACCATCCACAGGAAAACCCTTTGCCGATGAGGATGGTCTGCATGACCTTCACCCACATGGATTCATCTCCATATTTGATGGTCGGTACAACAGCGGTTACTTCTACAGTATCCGGGATCGGCACTACGGGTTGAATATCGGGGTCAATCGGTTCGGGAACTCCATCCATTGCCCAATTGGGTCTGCCATATCCGGCAATAAAACTTGCGGAAAGCGGGTAGGAGTTCTTTTGAACTTCCTCGTTGCTGTTTCCTTCAACTGTGATAACGGAGAAATCATTCACATCAATTACGATGCCTGTATGATTGATGCCACCGCCATAGTCAAAAAAGATTTGGTCGCCGGGTTCGGGGTAGTCTGCGAAGAAGCGACCTTGCTTTTCGTAGTATTGCGCTGAATACATACATCCCGCTCCGGCTGAACCCCAAGGCTGACAGAGCAACTGCATACCGATGGTCACTCCGTATGCACGGACAAAGCACCAATCCACAAACATATCGCACCAAGCGTATCCGTTCTTTTTGCCATTGTAGAACCCTTCTATAGCATCTAGATCACGGGCATACTTAGTCCAATTGTTGCTACCGCTGTTCGCTGTGGGATCATCAAGGTCGAAGTTTGATGCTTTTTCATGATAACCGATTTGGCTCTTGGCTAATTCGATTACTGTGCGCTTATCTATCATTAGAATCACCCTTTAGAATATACTGCATCAGCAGATCAATTGCTTGCCGAAGTAAGCTGATTACCTCGGCAAGTTCATCTTTATCGTGCATAGTTAATCATCCTCGGTGAGCAGACCGCAGTAGAGGCGGTCATCTTCATCGTCCTCGATGGGAATAGGTTCGGTCATGGTTTGCTCCTTATTAGGTTAAGTTGTAGCAATGTAGGTGAAGCTAAAATACACGGATTTTGTTCCGCTTGCGGTTGATGTAAGCGATAGATTTCCATTTGTTCCCAATGTAATATAAGCGACATCTTCCGGATGCTGATATGGTTGGTTGGCAACGCCGCCCACTGTGCGTATAACATCGGGTGGTGCATCTACTCCGCTAATTGTTCCCATTGACACATTGCTCCCGACAGATACATTACGCACAAATCCGTTGATTGATACCACTCGTCCGAATTGCTTAATTGTCAACTGCGGGTCAATAGAACTGTTAGCCGGTGTTAGTGTTCCATTTAACACTTTATTAGCATTGATAATTGTTCCGTTTGCCATTCTTCATGGCATTGGCTTATATGGTTATGCTTTGATGCCGTAGATACGATTAGGAACCATTGCATTGTTGTTTAGGTTTGTTGCAGTTGTATAACCCTCGGCAAATGTTATGCCGCTTGTGCTTACTGTTAGATATCGGCTATATATACTATTGACTGGTCGAACATACAATGTCATATATGTGATTTCACCTATAAAACATAAATAGTTCCCACCATAAGGAGTTGTTGAGTTGTCCAAACGGCAAGCAATAAGAACGGCACTATATTTGCTCAAATCTAATGGAATGGTCTGAGGTGCAAATGTGCTTGTAGGTGACGGGTTCGTCCAAAGCAAAACCATATCTTTTGTTATTGTTCCACTCGCCATAGAATCTTGGCGGTGCTGAGTGATTTAGGTTTTCTGCCACACTACTCTCACATTTACTGTGTCACTTGATGCGGCATCATTATAAGGATTGACTACCCATGCCCTCACTTGTACTGTTGTAGCTGTAGTTGTTCCAAAGTAACACGATGCAACAACTCGACCGCCACTTGTACCTATAGGCGTCGGGAATAGTGGAATGTACCCGCTCGGTATTGATACTGTTATTGCTGTCGCATCTGCTCCACCATGAGCGGGAATTGCCCCAACACTAAGTGAGTGATTGGAAGTCATTTGCCTATATGGTTTTATTACACCACTAGCCACGGGGATTCACCCCCGTATCACTCAGCGTGTGACCGAAGTCACTTACCGCCTCTGACCCCCTCTCGGAGAGCGGATTAAGCCAATGCCGCCCTCCTTTCTTGTATGTAAGAGAGAGAGAGAGAGAGAGAGATTTATTTTGTTACCCATTTGTTATCCCTCGTTCGGTTCGGGCTGTGGTCTGCGGTCATCCACGCAACTGTCCGTGATTCTGCCCTGCATATCAGCTATATAGCAAGCCACATAGTCTATGGCGGGATCATTGCCGAATCCGTAAGCACCGAGATAAGCGTGGAAACTCTGACGAGCCGCTTCAAGGCTGTCCTTTACGACAACACCCTTGGAATAAGTGCCGTTCTTACGATAAAGCTGAGTCAGAAACCATTTGTCATCATTCATAATTTACACTCCTTAGTTATCCTTTTTAACGAGGACGATATTACAAGTTGTTGCCGAAGAACAAGTGCCGTTCAGCACGATTGCACCCGCTGAAGTAGTCCATGTGACATCTGTCGTGATGGCTGATGGAGAAGCAAACACGCACTCAGCCACAACATGGTTTGCTGTGATGCTCGCATTGCTGTAACTCACGAAGTTGCCCGTGGTAGCAGAGCAAGGCACAGAGGTCAGATACAGAACATCGTTGCCGATATCCGTGTGGATCTCCGCGATCGCTCCCGTCAGAGTCTGTGCTGTGGTCGGCAATGCAGTTGAGCCGATTTCATCGTTGATATCAGATATGTCTGAGTCCAACTCATTGACAGCACTAGCAAGGTCTGTCGCTGTGGTAGTCATCTGCGACACATCGCCTATCTCTGTATCAAGTTCGTTGATAGCATCAGACAGATTCTGCGCCGTAGTATTAAGTGCGTTAGTACCTACCTTAGTGGTTATAATTTTGTTCTGAACGGGATTTGTGCTTGAAGTAGAGAGTGCCGAATCAACAGTAACCCCCGCCCCTTGCCATGTGTATGTTCCCGATTGAGAATCATAACCAAGGCAGATATATAGCACGGAGTTTGTGGCATCAAAATATCTACTCTTTGTATTGCCCGGAGTCGCCGTGGTTGGCGCACCATTGCCGATAGTAAGCAAAGGCACATCATCCCCGACAGCATCTATCCCGTCAACTTTTGCAACCGCACCCGCTCCATTTGCACCATTGTATACTTGGAATTGCGATGTATCTCCGTCATTATACGAAATGGTGTATGTATCTGTCGCCCCGGCAATGTGCGGTGTTCCGCTTGGTGAAGTGGTAGAAGTCCAATCAACTGAGGTTATGCCCTTGCCGTTGCTCACAGTAAACTGCGTGGTCTGCCCGTTTGTCAGAGTTACAGTATAAGTATCAACCAACCCGCTACTTGAGGTTTTAGCTATGCTCTGAATATTTGTGCCATTGGTAACAGTAAAAGTGGTAGAAGTGCCATTGCTAAATGACACAGTATAAGTGTCTACCAAACCACTCGTTCCTGTCTTGGCAACTCCTGTTATAGAAGTTCCCGTATCCCCTTGCAAGCCTTTCCAATTGTACCATGTATACGCTGTGTATGATGTTGGCGCACTAGCAGAAATGCCGGAATATACACCTACCCACGCATCGGGAGTATCGCCCATATCATCGTCTGAGGTAGGATATGATGATGCGTATTTAAGATATACATACCAAGCATCGCCTTGGTCGCCCCATACACCGATAACGCATGGAGTTGTACTCTGAGTATCGCCCGTTGCATAGGTGATCGTCATGTATGACCACAAGAACCTATTAACATTGGTCATGCTTTGCCTTGTGGTATACCATGTGGACGGGGCGGTTGTATCATCGTCAGACACAGCATAATACTGAGTTGTGTCTGTAATACCGCCGTATGACTCCCACAATGCGCCAAGGAAAGTCAGCAAGGTTGATCCTTGCAGTTTCTTTGCTGTGTTGTTCTGTTCAAGGACAAATAAGTCTAATGCCCCTACTGAAGTCGCCGGAGTAAGATCTGATATCGCTTTATCTGCCAAGCATCATCACTCCTCTGCGTAGATTTTAGTTTCTTCTTGCGGTGCTTTTGCTTGTTCCGCTTCGATAAGACTTTCTTGCTCTTTTATTTTTGCGTTTTGCTCCGCTTCAATAATAGCTTCAAGTGCCATTATTGCGCCAAGCATTCTGTCCATATTGTCTTTGCCACGGACTTCCACTTGATTAAGCGTATTAATAACATCTTGTATAGTAAACATCCTTAACTCCCAAGATAGTAAATGTATTGCCCGGAGTATCTGATCCTATCAATAAAATTATTGCTCAGATTGTACTCGCCCCAAACGCTCGTCACGACATAGGCTGACCGCCAATTAACTACTGACCCTTTGATAACAACTTGGTTGCCCGAAGAACCACCTAATGTACCACCTTGTCTTCCCGCTATTGTACCGCCCACAATCGTGTTGGCTTGAAAATAGTCACAAGAGGAACTTGTAGTTTTTGCATTATTCCAAGTAGATGCCGCTCCATAGCAATATCCCCCGGACGATGTTGATACCGCCGCTGAGTTCCAAGAGGAGTACCCGCTATTTGCTCTGCTTGCTCCAAGTGCAAGGTTTGCCGCAGTAATATAACTACCGCCAACATTTAGCGTACCCGTTATCGTAGCGTTAGCGCAAGTAAGATTTCCGCTTGAGTCAACTCTGAAGTTTTGCCCTAGCTTGATACCGCTCCCCGACAGATGCACACCGCTTGTCTGCGTGGATGACATTGAGGACATATTGTTTGTATACAAAGCTGATGCGCTTATCGTAAACCCGCCTATAGTACCCGTAGCACCCGCAATGTTTCCTTTTACCACAAGTCCATTGCTGTCGCACTTCATGACCTCGGTGTTGCCGGAATAAAGGCTAAACCCGCTTGCAGTTAGTGTCCATCCAAATGAGGATTGGTTGCCACCCGTCTGAGATACCTTTGCGTTGATATTATCGTTGGCAATTATCAGACTCGCTCTGAGGTCATCTATCTGCCGTTTAAACTCACGCTGTTCCGCAGTTTCAAACTGATATTCATGGTTGATTTCTTCGTCTTGCGGAGCGGACACATCTGCTTTCATTAATCTGCCGAATGTCTTGCTCCTAGTGTAGATACCACCATAAACAAGTGCGGAGTTAAGCGCATCTCCTATCTCTGCGGCAGGGTCAAGTAATGTTCCGTCTGCGGTATAAGGTTGATACTGATACCCTTGCAGCCTTGCAAGCACATCTCTGCACATCTGCTGAGAGCCAAAGGGGTTATCAAACTCAAGCGTTCTACCCGTGTCTGTTCCATACTCATAGGTAGTGTCATCGCTTACATGGATTACTACCTTGGAGTATGAGTCGAACTGAGGAGATACATCAAGCTGACTTATTCTTCTCTGTACTGATACAATATCGCTCATTCAGCATCCCCCTTATACCAAGATTCTATCCCCGCCAAAGGTTATCCAATTACCCGCATTGTCTATAAGGTAATTAGTTTCGGGCGGGAGTTCGTATATGGTGACGAGTCGCAGTTTGCCATCATCCGTCATAATGAAGCAACCCGCATACATACTTGCAATATACCCAAGCACTTGCCTATAGGTATATCCCGTGGGGAGCGGGATGGTATACGATGCATTCATCAGCGTGTTTGTGCGGGAGTCAAGACTTACCCCTAGCTGATATGCAATCTCAGTTACCATTTGGATGTCGGTGCTGTTACCCGTGATCCGTCCGTTGTACATCTGCTCTGCTTTAAGCATTGCATCGTACCCGTGAATCGTCAGAAGACTTAACCCCGTGTCATCCCTACTGCGTTCCCTTGTGTCGATATAATAGACACCTTGCGGAATCCACTCGCTTTGCTGTGTTTCATTACACGCTCTGACATATGGTCTTAGGCAAGCCATAGTCGGTATGCTGACAGACGGATAGAGCATCTTGACTTCAATCTCTCCCGCAACAGCCATGCCCACTTTGGGAGTGTTATCAAACATTGCATGAGTGGTCACAACTTGGAAGAGTTGGTCTTCTGTAAAAGTGCCTACATTATCTATAACCAACTTGGTTTCAAACCAATGGTTAGCATCGCTAATGATTGTATTGTAAAGGGCAGAAACATTCTGCATATATCTGCCCCCTTACAGTTCAATTAGCGGGAAGGACAAACTCTGTAGATCCTCGCCGTTTGCCCTATGAATAACATAGGTCGCTTTAACATTGTTGGAATACATATTCATAATGTGCGCCCCATTAGTGCGGGGGTATGGAGTTACACGGACTTGGAAAGATGCGGGAGTGAGCAGAGAATACATCCAAGCAACTTGCGCTTTGGTAAGCTGAACAGTATTGATGTTCATCTTTTCCTTAATCGCAACCATGCCCCTATGCATGAGTCCACTCATATCCCTACCCGCATCCGGCGCATCAATTGAGTTCAGAGAGAAAGTCAAACCTTGCCAAGCAATAAAAGGGGTGATGTCGTTCCATTGATTGTTGCCGTATATCTCAACTGTCATCTATTACCCCACCCCCATGCTCCGGGCAAGCCTTTGCTGACCCGTCTTGATTTCTCTGCTGTCGAGGAACACCCGCACATCGAAGTTGTTATTGCCATTGCTGTTAGCCGCCATGACAGCTTCGTAGACACCTTGACGAATACCTTCGACTATCTGATCGTTGTTTGCTACTGCGGTACGACCGCCAATAGAACCGACCATCTCTGCTCCGGCTTCGTTGGCGATGAAAAGCTGACCTTCGTCCGGGAAACCGCCTGTGGCATAACCTCTTAGCATACCAAGACCGCCGCCAACTGTGCCGCCACCCAACGCTCTCGCTATGCGTACTGCGATGTTTTTGATTTGTGCGGTGAAAGAAAGCGTATTCCCGTTGTCATTTATGCTGATAGAGTTTTGCGCCGCCTGTGCTAAAGAGTCAGACACGGATTGCATATTTGCACCGACTACTTCTGCCATAGTAGCAGAACCATCGCCCGCAACCGCCATACTAGACGAGATACTCTGAGATGCATCCGCAACAGATCGTGCGCTTGATTCAGAATGCTGAGATACCGCATGGTCTGTTAACACCATTTGGTCTGTAGTTTCTTTTGCGGCTTTGTATACATCTGATACAATTTGTAATGCGCTCTTCCCGGTTATATTCTGTGCCGACTCCCAAGCACCTTGCCAATCGCCATTGAGTGCTTTGCTGACAGTTTCGCACATTGCCTGTACTCTGTTAGCGATATCAAGAGATATTTCCTCTATCAAAAAACGAATGAAGTTAAGCATGAAGACAATTTTATATTGCATTGCGCTTAAATCTATGCCCGTTTTTTCTTCAAGAAAATCAAACAGCTTGGATATGCTCAGAATGCCATCCTCGGCAAGGCTATCAAACAAGCCTACAATCAACTCGGTGGTATGCTGAATTAAGTTTCCAAATCCTTCAACAATTTTGCCAAGACCTTGGAATGCGAGATCCCAATCGCCTGTGAAGACCCCCGTAATAAAATCAATCAAGCCGCTGAAAATCAGCTTAACATCGTCTATGATTGGTTTTATCTTATCGTAGAACTCTTTGACCTTTGCGGCGACCTTGAGCCAAAACTCACCGATAGGAGTGTCTTCAAAAGCAAAACCTTCAAGCGGGTTTGTTCCACCGCCGCCACCGCCACCATTGGAAGGTTCATTTAAGCGGTTGATTTCATCGAATCCAAGAAGCTGATTCTTCCACTCTTTTGCCGCTCCCGCTCCACTTTTCATAGTGTCAGCAAATTGTGCCGCAGTAGTATTAGCTTTAAGGTAAGTCTTCCCGGTAAAGGCGGCAAACAGTTGCGACAGAGCATCAGCTAACTTAACAACCAAACTTATAATCGCTTCAACTATCGGTTGTATTGCCGTTAGCAAACTGATAAAGGCTGAACCCAATTGCCCCTTCATCTGATTAGATGAAGACTTCATTGAATCCATAGCATCAGCAAACCGATGCCCTTCGCCTTCAACTCCGGCACTAAAGGTATATGCCTTTTGCAGACCTTCTTGGAAGGCTTCGGTTATTTCCTTGATAATGCTACGAATGAATCGGTAGTATGCTATGCGTTTTAAGGAATCAAGGAACTTCTTTAGCGGGGGTTGAGATTTTCTTGCTTCATCGCCAAGTTCTCTTATTCCTCTTGCCGCCTCTTCAGCCGCTTTCTTTGCCCTTGTAAGCGCAGATGAAGTGCTGAGTATTTGGCTTTGATATTGCATCGCCTTGGTCGAGTCGCCTTGGTTAAATGCTTCTTGCTGTGCCATCTTTAATTGATCTAGCTTGGCAACAAGCAAATCAATATCGTTCATCTGCCGAATAAATGCTTGGTCTTGCATCGGCACAGGAGTTGATGCGGGTGTTGCGGGTTCTTCCTTATGCAAAATCTTTTGCACCGACTCTTTTGCGGCGAGCATCTGCTCCCTTGCTTTAAATGCCGTGTCAGCATCTCCCGCTTTAAAAGCATCATGCATCTTTTTGTTTGCAGAAGAAATTTTATGAATCGCAATTTGCAACTTATCCGCAGATGCAATTGCTGTCTGCATAGAAGCACTAAGCGGGTTGCTCTTGCCAACTTCGCTGACCGCCTTAGACAACCTTTTGACCGCATCCGCAGTTTTATTTATCTCTTCAGCCGCATTAGTAGCCTTGTGCTTAATTTCTATTTCAAGTGATTCTAGTGTATCTGCCATTTAATCACCCTTTTGTTTCTTCTTGCGCCGTTGCTCTCTTGCCATAGCTTTCATTGCTTCTTGCATTTTGCGGTTTTCTTCTTCTATCTTTTGCGCCCGTTCTTCCTCAGTAAGCGGGAGAATGTCTATAGGTTTATCAAGATAGTTTTGCTTTCTTGCGCCACGCTTTGAAAATGCATTCGCAAGTACAACTGCAAAAGCATCAAAAACATACAACCCTTGCAACCACGCTTGCTCATTTTGCAATTTTCTTTGCAAGCGATATGCATCACGATAAGCAACAGCTAATTGAGGAGAACGATCCCAATACTGTTCCTCGGTCATGCCCATCAGAATATACTGCGGGAACGAGTCCTCAAATATTTCTCCATATGTGGGCGGCGATTCTATCGGTTTTTCCTTTAGAACTTGACCGCCATCTTGCGAGGGTTTTCCTTATCCTCGCTTGCAATAAGAGTCTGAAATGGCTCGGCATACAATTTTCCAAGGTATACCATCTCTTCCTCATTCAGACCGCCAAGACCATCAAACAGGATCTTGTCTGTCTGTTCCCGTGTCATGTGCGGATGATGCATGAGGAATGCGCCCCAAAACAGAAGCGGTATCATCGTCATGGATGCGGATTCAAGTTTATTGATATCCAACCCCGCCTGTTCGGTCTTTGCCACAGTTCTCCTACTATACTCAAGGGTATACTCCCGACCTTCATCCGGGTCGGTTATAACCATCGGTTTCAATCTCTCGCTCTTAGCCATATCTTCTCCTTATACATTTATGGGGCGGTATTGCGCCGCCCCTGTTTTATTATGCCGATGTAGTAGATGCCGCCGCAAAGATGTAGTCACCTTGCGGAGCAATATTGAGGTTGTTCTCAAGAACAGAGTCCACCTCTGCGCCGCCAAAGCCAAGGGCAAGCGGTTCGCCGGGGAAGTAGAAGCTGTCAAGATCGCTACCCGCTTGATAGCAGACCTCAAACCACATACCAAGGTCAGATGCCTGTGCGGTCGCATATGCGGAAACACAAGTTTCCCATGCGGTACGGAACTCTTCGTAGTCGTTGACAGTAAGCTGAATCGCTCCACCGCTGTCATCAAGACCACGAATGTAGGTGTGGTTCTTGGTCGCCGAAAGCGGGGTACTCTGAAGCATATTTGGATCGTTGAAGATTGCGGGAATTGCCTTAACTCCGGGAATAGTAGTATAGTTCAGAGTCGGGCGAGTTCCCTTTGTCGTTTCAACGCAATATTTCAGAAGCATACCCGCAGTAGAAACAGCATTCGCCATTGCGTTATCTCCTTCTTATTATAATTATAGGATAATTATGCTGATATGACAGGCATGGTATCGCCGCCACCTATGACACGGCGAAATCTGCCTATTATTGTGAATGTATCTCCACTATCTATGTTCGTTTCAGAGAACTCCCGATAGTAGAGATTACTCATAGTCTGCCGTGCAACATCCATGATGCTATACGCTTCGGTAGCCGCAGTATTTGCTTTGGCACTTACGATCTGTATCTCAAACACGGATTCCCATTGCACATCTTGAAAGTCAAGCTGAATGTTCTGTGTCGGTCTATTGCGGTCGATTTCATGGATAAGAACAGCCGGGAAAGCGGAAGGTTTTGCCACCATGCGAGAGGTGATATAAGCATCCGGGAACTGTGCGATTATTGCTGACCTCACTTCCGTGTAGACCGCATTTCTTGTATAGTTCATGTTTCAAACACCTCTTTAACTACTTTGGGTAACGCTTCTCGCATTGCCTTTTCCGCATAGTACATCGGCATATATGCCTGTGTACCCGTATAGCGCACATGGTCGTAATACCAAAAGCCTTTGTTAAACAGCATCTGCGAATGTTCCGCAGACCACGAACCCCATGCAACAGGAACGGATGTATCGTAATGCGCTGACACTCCATCGCCTGTTCCAAACTCAATGAAGTAGACATCTTCGCCTTCCATAACGAGTTTGTATCCGTTGTCGATTTTGACCACATCAACCCGCTCAACTGCGTTGCCTTCTTGCATACGGATTGAATTGACAATGGCGACAGCTTCATCTCGCCCTATCTCAGCAAGCCTTTTACAGACTTCATCAAGTTTAGGTCTGATATTCTTATAGTAATCTGCAAGTTCTTTGAGTGCCTTATGGCAACTGTCTACAGACAATTCAATGCTGATGACACGCTTCATGCCGAAACAACTTCCTCAACAGTATGCTCCACTTCAGCAAGGGCAAGCACCACTTGGTTGATAGTCCTAGACACAGCGACTACCCTGTAATCGAACGGGTCTTTGTCGGGGTCTGTTTCTACCCAAAACACAGTTTCCGTGTTGAACGGAGTTTCAAGATCCTCTGTGGTTGCTGTCCGTGCGAAGGTATCGGTCAAACCGAATAGTGCAATGTCTGCCTGTCCTCTGCCGCCGGACACATTCATGAGTGTCTTGACCGGGGTCGTATAGCTGACCTCATATTCGCCCGTGTAGTTGCCCCATTCATCCGTTTTTTCTTGCGCTCCCGCATAGAACGCATAGGCTACGGGTCGCTTATTCCTTTTGAGTGTCCTCAAGAGGTACTCACCGCCCCCACCCGTGCAAACGGGAGAACATTATTGTGGATATAGTCGAGCATATCCTTGTACTCAAAGTGCCTGTGGACACCATTCTCAATAGACACGCTCTGACCTTCAGCACCCGCATGAGTCCATCCCGCTATAATTGAATATATCTGAATATTCTCATACTTCGCCGGGACTTCGGTTACCTCTGCGGGTACACCACCATTAAGGTGATACATCCATGCTAATATCTCATTCGCACTTAGCGTGATGTAGGTATTAAGCACTTCATCGGTTGGCATATAACCGCTACCGTCTTCAAGCAAGACTTTGAGCGTTGTTAATTTTTCTGCATCTGTCATGCAAATCGCTCCTTTTTTTAGGAGTTGCGGGGAGTGGGGGTTAATGCCACTCCCCATAAAAAATCAATTAGGCAGAAACAACAGTAGGAGCATTGACATAAATGCCGTTTGCTTTCTGATGTTTGACCCATACTCCGTGCATCTCACGGAAGTCGAACTGCCATGCATCAGCTTCCTGTACAACTTCGGGAGAGAAGATGCGAGGATTGGCGAGTCTTTCGACTTGCAGAATTGCGGTCGGGTGAATGATGAGGAAGTTGATGGTCGATCCGGCGGCGGTGTATCCACCCGCACCATCGTGAGCATCCGGCTCGGCAAGGGTGCAAACAGTATTGAATCTGCCGGAAGGAACTGTAATCACTCTCATGTCGTTGTACATCTCGACATTGTAGTCGATACCATTCTCACCATTGTAGGTGTAACGGGTGATACCCGCCTTGAGGTAACGATACATGGTCGGGTTGACGAACAGGATACGACCTTCGTATGGGACTTCGGCATTGTCAAGTTTCTCCGTGCCAAGATCGATAGCGGCAACAGCACCACTACCCGTGGAAATATTCTCCGTGGTCTTCATGCTGTTGGATGCCTGTTTTGCGTACTGAGCGAAACGGATTGCATCGACTTCGGGTACAACCTTGGTACGCATGAACTCAGATGCGAGTGTCCCGAATGCGAGTCCCATTGACTCGCTGTTGTCGAGTCTGTCTATGAGGAATTGCCGCCCGCGATCATACTGCGGAGTGTACTGTCTCCAAGAGGCGGTCACATCACCACGGACAAAGCCGCCGTTGCGGGAGTAGTTGCCAAGACCGACCATGTCGGTTTCAAACAGATAGAAAGAATGAGTGTCATTTGACCAACGCACTCTATCCTGTGCGGTATCAAGAACTGCGGTCTTAGACTCAGCTTTGTATATCTCGTCAAGAAGGGGGAGATACTGAGCGGCAAGACCGATGCTATTAGCTATAGCGGGACTAACTGTAGTTGCCATTTGGAAATCTCCTTACAAATAATTTATTTTTTCAGCGGCAACCCCATGACTTTGCGGAGTTGATTCTCCGCATCTATCTCTGCGGTTGTCGAAGTGGGCGGTGCGCCAACGGAAAGACCCGGTTGCTTGTTCAAAGCTGTCATTTCCATTTCTTTTTGCTTCACCGCAAGAAATTCTTGCTGACAAGCCATGATCTCGGCGGCATCGTTGTCAGCCATTGCGGTTGCCGCCCGGAATGCGAGTTCTTTGTCGTAGCCAAGAGCAAGACATGAAGTTACATATCCCGCAATCGTCTTATCTCTGCGGAGAACCCGTAGTTCTTCTTCGACCGCCTGTTCACGCTCTTTGCGCTCTGCTTCAGCTCGTTCCTGTTCCGTCTGCTTTTCACGGAGTTGTTTCTTCCACTCGGCGCATTCTGAGTTTGCTTTTGAAAGTGCGGTTTTAAGTTTGCGCTTTTCCTCGTCATCATTGACAGGGGGTGTTTCAATCTCGTAGTCGAGAAGTGCCGCAACCTTTTCTTCAGCGGTCATTTCATCGAACCCAACTATTTTTGCGGAATCTAATTTCATATCTATCTCCTTGCGTTTGTTAGGTCAGTTCACTCTGCCATGTTTTCTGTTTTTACGACTTATCTGTCTTTTGCGTTTTTGGTTAAGCGGTTTCCCTACCGCTGTTATTTTTAATGGCATATTGCCATATATAACCACCCGCTGATTTGGTATCTCCACGGCAACATCTTCCAATGTTTCCATTCTTGATGCCCGTGTTCCGTTCAGCATCGTGTGCGCTGTCAAATCTTGCAAGTTCGTTGCCTTGCATATCAAATTGGATTACAGGGTTAGCGCACTTCATCCCGTTTTGCACACAGCGTTTTGTCGTTTCTTCATGCAATTTCGGGTCGCTCATTATTTTTGCCCTGTTCGCATCCCCTATATGCTTTCGCCATTCCAAAGTTTGCACAAAGGTTCGACCACGCTTACTCTCGCTCATTTTTGCTTTTGCTTCATCTGTGTGCTTATATCCCGTTGCTCTTACGGATGCATCTATCTTTGCCTGTGGGTTGTTTTCGTAAAACGCTTTAAGTTTTGCGGAAATCTTATCTTTAACTTCATCAGTTAAAAGTGACCCAACTTCACCACCAAGTTTTTGGTTATAACCGCAGTTTCGGTCTGTAGCATTTAACTCCGCAATTAATCGCTGTTCTTCTCTACACGCTTCGTCTTTTGAAAGACCATCAAGCAATATTTCGTGTTTGAAGTTTTCCCATCCATATTTCTGAATGGCACTCCAAAAATGAGGACTTGACTTATACCCGCATCCGTTTGCCCAACGATGTTTTGCCTTTTTCTTTGTTATACCTATATAAACTTTCCCGTTTGGAGAAGTATGTTTATATACGCAATAAGTAACCATTTACTTATTCAACTTGTTATACTGTGCGGTGCTGATGCCAAGGATCGTGCCAAGGCAAGTGCAGAGTGCGGCAGAAATAGTTGCCACTATCTCAGCATATCCCCAACCAAACACCTTATCGCATACGCAATAAAAAGTGGTAAGTGCCGGGATCACGCAGAGTACCAACCATTTCAGAATGTCGTACACTTTGTCGCTCATTGGTTTCATCGCTTTCTCCTCTCATAGAAAATCATGATTAATCATGCGCTGTTTGTAGACTTCACGGATGTGTTCGATTGCTATTGTTCCCTTGCCATTCTTGTAGTCATCTTTGTGCTTATTGCAAAACGCTTCATATGCGGTGATATCCTCAAGAATGTCATCAAAATGATTCTCGCTGAAGTTTGTTCCCCGGCAGAGTTCGTCATTGAACCGAAGAATGCGTACACGCATCTGCTTCGCATTCACTATCTCTTCCTCGGTGATGTGGTTGTTTAACTTAATCTCCACATCATCAATGCGGGAAATTGTTTTCTTCCTGTTAGAAATTGCTGTCGTTATCGTGGTGAGGATTGTGCCTAACAGGGTGACCCCCGCAGTTATCAATGCCACTAACACGGCATCACTCATTCAGTTCTCACCACCTCATGAAAATATCAGTTCGCACCGACAGTTAACATTGTTTTGCGCTAATTGAAACATTCCCGGAGCGGGTGCGTAGTCATCATCGTAGGTGCGGAAATCCTCGTTAATACCTACTGTCATCCCTTCAAGATAGTCGTGGGTTTCCCGGACTTTATCGTCTAACATAGTCGCCCAAGTTTTCTTGGTTGCGCCTATCTTCTTTGCGGTATCAAGAGCGGCGGTATTCGCAATGCGGTGCATTTCGGTTTCGGCGATCCTTACGATGTCGTCCACGCTCCCGCCATTTGCGAAGTAATCCTCTACCCGCTCTTCCCAAGTTTTCCCCGCCACCTTTGCATTAACTGTTTTTTCAACATCATCAACAGAAGGTCGCCAAGATTTGCCAAGGTTTTCGCCTGTTACTTCATTGCCCATTGCGTAGGAAAGCAAGAAAAGGTCAAGAAGTTCGTCTATGATATCTTCCGCATCTTCAGCTTTCAGTTTTTCTTTGCCGTATCGGTTGCGAATTTGGTCGGCAAACTTATTTAGTTCGTCAAACGGCAGAACGCTTGTCGCCATTCTTCGTCACCAACTCCACTAAACCAAGATCGAGCAACTTATCCGCTCTTGCCATCGGGATTTCCCACTCTTCACCGTATTGCATATTGCGTTTCCATTCGATGTCGTAGTAGACCTTCTTGCAACGAACACGGACTTGTGTGTTGAGATCCTCATCCCCATGTCCGGGAACAAGCAACTCTCCCCACTTATCTTCCGGGGGAAAATATTTGAACTTTTTCAAGCCTTTATAGATTTCCTTTATCGGTAGGCATTGCATCGACATTGGCAGAATGAAACCATTCACCCGGTCAACGACCCCGATTTCGTGTGCGACCTTGAAATCGGTCACGATAACGGGAGTTCCTACAGATAACGCTTCAACTATCGAATAGCAGAACCCTTCCGTATCTGATAGCTGAACAAGATAATCAGCATCGGCAATGAAATCTATGATATCAAGTCGTGGTTTACGGAACACCACGCTTGGATTATCAAACTTTTTGATGGAGTCGGTATATATATCCCATTGAAACGGGATACCCGCCTTATCCAACTCCTGTGCAAGGGCAACCATTCGGTTATAACCCTTCTCGGCTGTCAGCCTTGTAGCTGATATCAACCGAAGCACTTTGCGGGGTTTTTCGGGAGTGTACGGGTTGTAGGAAACTACGCTGTCTGCTCCCGTATAGTTCTTGTATGAATCACGGACTACTTCAGAAACCGCAACCCACTTTTCTATCTTCGAGTTTTTGTCGGGGAAAACACCTATTTGTACATAATCCCCGTGGAGCATCTGATAATACTCTTCCGCTTCGACTTGATCTATGATGTCGAGATTAAAGCACAGGAATGCCCGCTTGCATCTGATGGTCTGCCCGTCACGGACTTTGCGTACCTTTACGAACTGCGAGAGTCGCTCGACTTGTGCAAGGTCTGCGGAGTGATAGTAGACAGTTATGTCGAAGTCTTTGCCGTACTTCTTGCCAAGCTGATAGAAGAAACTCTCTATCCCGCCGATAGAATTAAGGGTGTGGAAGTAGAAGATGTTGGAGTTCATTTAATAAGACCCCTTATTCCTAACCAACACAGGCTACCTTCACGGGGATGATTGTAGTGATAAACCAATAGGTCTGTGTACTTCTCCGTGTGCGGCTTTTCCATAATCGCTTTGTTGTAGGACACATCTTCATAGACACGCACTTCATCGCAACGGATGTCGCCCATGAACTCTCTGCGTACAAACTTGCTTGCGCCGCCGACCCACATGGTCTTGGTCTGCTCGTTCAGATACAGGAGATCCCCGCTGTTCACCTCAAGGTTCACAAACACAAGGTCTGTACCATCGAGCATATCGACCGCTCGGCTATACGCTTCGGTCAGCAGATAGTCATCTGAATCAAGTTCATAGACATAATCGCCACGGGCATTGTCGTACAGTTTGTTCTTCGTGTACCCAAGACCTTTGTTTTCCTTGTTCCACAACAGCCGGATGTATAGGTCTTGATGCGCCTTGGCATACTCTCTTACGACTTTGCGTGTGTTATCCGTTGACCCGTCATCGCACACGAGAACTTCAATATCCGCTCTGCGAGGTACGCTGTCCAACGCTCTGACGATTAACTCCTCTTGATTCCATACAGGAACGAGAATGGTCAGCTTCAAACTCATACTCTAACCTTTCATCTAAACCCAAGACTCTTGAAGTATTCGTCCATTATGCTACCTTCTCTTGGGTAGTTATAATGGTATGCTGTCACCCTTGTGTATTTGCATTTCGGGTTTCTCGCAAGCAGATCCCGGTTGAAGAACCAATCAGAATCGTAGACTCTATCCTCTTGGTGCTTCAGACCGCTTGCAAACTCTCTACGCACGATCTTCGTGGTATTTGCCACCGGGCATATCTCTGACTTCGG
>JAEIGA010006390.1_pt1 | contig 17945 bp, 6 predicted proteins | sample 9270691 | NCBI WGS metagenome assembly JAEIGA01 (sample SAMN17057246, study PRJNA624740) | gut metagenome | biome: biome; isolation source: fecal sample | host: Bos grunniens | place: China: Xizang | collected 2019
ATAGGTTGATCAGCGCGGCTTAGTCCATAGTATTTGTTATAATATGGCTTAAAGCTCTCCCACAATTGCTCGTTGGTAGGTACAGATGCGCCAGGCACGATACCGCCATTGAGTACCCATTCGATATCTGGGTTGATATCGCCTACGTTAGGAGAAGTACCAGTACCTGCGGTAACGAAAATGTTGAGATAGGTAGTCTCGTCTTTGGTAACGGTGACGGTCTTTTTCACATCCTTGTAGCCACTAGTGTGGATATAGAGGGTGTATGTACCAGGAGCCAAGTTGGAGAATACGAAAATACCGTTGTAGTTGTTATCGGTGGTATAGTAACTTTGGTTTTTCTTCATACGTTTTACGTATGGATAGCAGTTGGTCTTGACAACCTCATCATTGGAGTTGCGCAAAACGATCTTAGAGCCGTTAATAGGATAGTAGATATCGTTACCAGCACGACCTTTGTAGTATGTTTGGTTGATTTGTTTATCTTTGGTACGTACAGCACCCATGATATAACCTTTAGACTCTTTGCCGTAGCCAAAATAGTCTTGAATACCGCGGAAGTAACGCACACCCTCTTGGCAGCACCAGTCAGGGTTTAACGCGCGGTGACGAGCTGGTTGATAGGTGTGGAAGTAACCTTCAGACAAGGTACCTGGGCGACTGTGGCGCAATACACCATAGTCCCAACCGTTCATAGACAAACCACCCTTGATATTCATGTTGGTCATAGAGTAGTGGCTTGAGTACTCAAAGCCTGCTTCGTGGATCTTGAACATGCGTTTCCAGATGGCTTTCTCAAATGGGATAGAACCAGAGTTGGTAGCGCTGTTGTTGTAACCACGGTGAATGAGGAGGAGGTAGTTGGTAGTAGTACCTTCGGTAGCTGCATTAGAGTGGATAGAGATGAAGTAACCTCCCCAGTTAGCTGCCTCACTAGCGATGGTGGACAAAGGTTTGTTGTAGGTTCCGTTTTGTGAACCACCATTTTTAGTACGTGACATCTTGACGCTGTATTTACCAGTTGCGTTGAGTTTATCTCTCAAATAAAGACTCTTCCACAAGTTGGTATTGGACTCGTAGAAACCCAATGTATCAGGCAAACCGTTGGATTTCAAAGGATATGCGATAGTACCCATAGGACGGCTATCACCAGTGAATGAACCGTGACCAGGGTTGATATAGATTTTTTGTGCACCCACAGCACATAGTGCCACGCATACGAGTGCAACAAAGATAGATAATATTCGTTTCATAATCTTCTGTATTTAATGTTTCGTTGCTATGGCCTTATTTGACATTGATCAAGTAGGTTTTGCTATCCACGGTAGAGAACGCGATCTTACCTTCGGTTGCAAATGGATACATGGCGATCATGTCTGGGCTTGTCAAAATTTGATATTTGCCATCCAATGTGTAGGCTACGATGCGAGATGATACGGTGAAGTGTTCATCGTCGATGTCGTACATGCCGATAATGGTTTGGTTGTCATACCATTGTGGAGCGCGGCAGTCAAAGCCGATGAATTGGCTGTTCTTGCCATAGATGTCGCATACATAACATCCAAGCTCGCTCACGTAATACAGAATTTTGGTTTTATCTGGAGAGAGAGATTGCCAGATATAGGTGTATTCCTCGCCTTGAGGCGCGATATGGATCTTTTTGCCGTTTTTCACCACGTAGAGTTGTAGGTCTTCGTTGATGACTTTGACGTTTGCCTCTGCGAAAGTCAATTGGGTAAAGTCTGGTTGACTCTTGGCAACTTGTGATTTTTGGTTTTGTGCCAAGTTAATGCGATAAATATCGTTGGTGATGCTGCGATCTTTCTCGATATTCATCTCACTGAATACCACTTCTGCTCCGTTGTCGCTGACTTGTACATTGAAACCAGCACCGCGAGCTTCGGTGATCAAGTTGAGTTTGTCGGTGGCGATATCGTAGCGCCACAAACCGTTTTCGCCTCCGGTGGTCATCAGTACGTAGTCACCGTTAGGGCTGATACCTGCCACACGAGCATCTGCGTAGGATGCTCCAGGCAATTTCTCGACAGATTCTACTACGAAAATCTGTGCGTTAGCTAGCATACACATCAGGCATGCTGCCACAAGAAGAAATGTTTTTTTCATAACATTTTAATTCTGTAGGTTAATTTATTGTGTTTTTTGTTAGATTCGTTTTGTATGGTCTATTTCACGATACGTCCTGCAAAGTTATAACTTTTTTTCGAATCTAGCAAACGTTTGCGCCAAAATATGTTGTAAAACATAACAAACAGCCCTAATTGAGCTGTTTGTTATGTCATTTTGTAGCCCCAAGGGCTTATTTGTGGAGAAATTTGTCTTATCGCACGCGTGCGCCCACGAGTGTATATAAGGTGTCACCTTTGCGAATATAGACATGTCCGTTGATTAGGATCTTCTCTATATCCTCAGGGTTGACCTCTTGCACACCCACTTCTGTTACCACGCTTGACTTGTTTAATACGAAGGCATATTGGCTAGCCGCAGGTGTTGATACGATATCTTCATCTGCATGTGGCAATGCATATACGGCTATACATTGGCCAGTACCATTGTGTATGGCATCGGCAGCTAAGTACAGGTTGTTGGCGTAATCCCATGCAATATCTTTGAGTGAGGTGTACGTGATGGCTCTCGTATCTATCTCTTGACCATTGGTCCAGTCTGGCATACCGTTGTCTAGTACTGGGTAGATGGTTACAGCACCACCTTCTCCGCTACCTTGACTTGCAATAGCTACTTGGGTATAGTCGTGGTTAAAGCGGATGGCTCCTGCCTTGCGGAAGAGTTCATTCACACTGTCTTGGTATGCTATTGTGCCATTTGCTTGGAACTTCATCAGACTGGTATGATACACATTCTTCACATCTTGGCACATCCATACATTACCCTCTTGATCGTATTGTACTTGGGCGCCTGCGTAGTTCATCACGTGTCCACGGAATATTTCGCGGCTAGGTACTTGTGTCCATGCTTTTGCTTCGCCTAGGTCGTATTCGCTGCAGTAGAAGTGATGAGAGGTACCACCTACGATAGCGTCTTTACAACCTGAGAGCATCAACAGTTTTAGGTCTTTGCCTTTGCCTCGCACGTCAAATCCGACATTAGGACCAGCCATAAAGGTCTTGGTGTCATCGGTGTAGATGCTGTAGATTCCGCAATAGTCGTGTGAGCAGTTGCGCTTCTCAGTGGCCATATAGGTGTTCGCATTGTCCACGGATAGCACACGGCTCCAGCCTGTTTTGCTGCCCCAGTCTGCTGCATTAGGACGGCTAAACACTTCTGGGTTAGTCTCCCAAAGGATGTGTCCGTTAGTAGCCATAGAGGAGATGAAGATGCGTCCATCTTCGGATACTCTTACACGGTGTGGGGAGTATGCTTCGTATGAACTTCCGTGGAAGTACATCTTGGTTTGGCTCACACGACCACTACCGCCATTGTATCCATAACGCACGGTTAGTTGGTTAGGAATACGGCGAGGACTAGCATCAGCGTTGAGTACATATAATCCCGCACCACCTTCATAACTGAGATAGTGTGCATAATTGATATCATCCTTGGCGTCAGGACGTCCTTCCACGCAGAAGACGGTACCGAAGTTCTCATTCTCCGGATTGTTGTCGATATCTACTGAGGTAGGGGAGAACATTCTTATCGAATGATCCACACAACTTGCTTTGGTGAATCCAGCGCCGGTCACATCTACTCGCCATGTGATGGTCTTCTTGCCAGGTAGATCCGCTGTAGGTATATTCACGCTATGTGTACCTTTGTTGAGTCCATCGCAGTCGATTATGCTCAGTTCTTTGTTTCCGTCCAGTAGTACTATTTCTACCGATCTTGCATTCGCGTTGAGCGAGTAGTTAATGGTCAATAGGGTACTATCTGCGTTCAAAGTAGATGACAATGCATAGGCAAATGGGTTCATCTCCGTGGTAGTGACGGATGGAGCTTCTGGCTCTATACCTGTGTTGCCGCCAGACTCTGGGTCTTCATCTGGGTCAGGCTCTGGTTCTGACTCAGGTTCTGGCTCAGGTTCTGTCTCCTCTTTTTGCTCTAGGGTAAAGATATACTTGTCAGCTGCAGGGGTGGACACTACTCGGTTGGAGGAGTATGGCATGGACCATGCCACTATTTTCTCTTTGGAGAAGCTTACTGCGTAGATATTGTCTGCGTAGTCCCATGCAAAATCGCACATAAAGTTGCCCATATCCATTGGGATAACAAAGTCTCGTACGAGCTTACAAGGATAACCATTCTCATCCTTGCATACGCTATATACGGTTGCTTCGCCGGTCACGCCGTTTCCGCCGGAGATGATCACGCGTGTAAAATCTTTGTTGAAGCGGAAACCGCCACCGCCACGGTTGTTCAAGACTTCGTGGTAGCGATAGGTGCCGTTCTTGTCATAATATACTAGGGATGGGTAGCTGTCCGAAGCTGCTGCGCGATATTGGCACATCCATATACCGCCTTCGTTGTCAAACTGTACTTGGGCTGCATCGGGTATGATGGCTTTGAATACGCCATTGCATGCATTGTTGATATTGCCGTCGAACCACTTCTTGGTAGGAGTAGTGTTCCATGCGGCTTTGGTGCCCCAGCTATACTCATAGCAGCGGTAAGCCGATGGGATATCGCTGTAGCACTCGTTGGTAGCAGATAGCAGCAGTACTCTCAGGTTCTCTCCGCTACCTTGTACATCTAGACCCACATTAGGTGCTGCCACAAAGGAGCCGTCGTTGAGTTGCAACTCCGAGTTGCTAGCCACCTTGTCGTACCAGAAGGCTGGCACCCAGGTGTTCATGCTCTCAGGTTTGATGGTCCACATGGCTTTGCCGGTCCATGCTGAGCCTCCGTTGAAGGAGGTGACAAATATTCTTCCATCGTCGGCTATACGGATGCGGTGAGGAGCCACTGCGGCTTTATCGGTTACATCTAGTCGATTGGCGGTAAAACTCTGTCCGCCGTGGTATGAAGTCACATAGTCAAATAGTGGGTTAAACTCATACAAACCCGCGCCTTTGGTGTAGCTCTTGTATAGTTCATAGGTCTTGCCTGAAGCACCAATGGAGTAAGCGATCTTATCTTTGATGCTGTGATAACCCTCGTTGCAGAGGATACGACCGAAGTTAGGACTCTGTGGATTATCATCTACATCTACCGAGGTAGGGTGTAGGAAGTAGTACTCTTTGCCACTCTTGAGTGGGGCGGTCAAACCTGGACCTTGTACATCCACACGCCATGTGAGAGCTTTGCCAGTAGGCATGGTGTCGATGGCGATAGTGGATTGATATCCACCTGGCTTTACATTGGAGTAGCTACGTGCTACATAATCTCTTTCTCCGTCATTGAAGATGATCTTGACATTGGATGCTGTACCGTTCATGCTAAATTTGACGGTGATTGTTGAGCTATCAGCTGCCAATGTGGATGATAGGTTGTATGCATATGGATTCAATCGAGACTCTTTGACTGGCTCTTCGTCCATACCAGGTGTAAGGAATATCTCTGGGTAGATCGTCTTGTTGGCTGTCACGGTCACGGTTTGGGTGTAGGTTTTGTAACCGTTGGCTTTGACCGTGATGGTGTAGGTGCCAGGTTTTAGATTCTCGTAGGCGAATATACCATTGTAGTTATGGTCGGTGGTGTAGTAGTCTTGGTTTGTGAGTTTGCGTTTGAGGTGGCGATAGCAATCGGTCTTGACGATATTGCCATTGGCATCGCGCAAAAATACTTTAGCTCTGTTGATAGGTCGGTATTGGTCGTTAGAGCCGGGGTAAGGTATATAATAGGTATGTGTCAATGTCTCGTATTTGGTACGTATATAACCCATGATATATCCCACGCTCTCGCCGGATAGACCATAGTAGTCCATCACACCACGGAAGTAGCGTATACCTTCTTGGCGGCACCACTCTGGGCTCAGTGCGCGGTGGCGTGCTGGGCTGTAGGTGTGGAAATAACCTTCGGTCAAGTAGCCTGCGATATTATGCTTCAAAGCTCCTAGATAGCCGTAGGAATTGGATGAACCATAGAATGTCAAGTCTCCCGCTACATACGCTTTGCTTGCAGCAAAGGCAGTAAGTGGCTCTGGACCACCGCCGCTGCTTGGGCTTTTAGGGCTAGCCCAGAATATCTCGTAGTGACGTGCGATCACGGCTTTAGCCATCTTGTCGCTCCCTGCCACTTTAGGGCTCCCTGTTTTTCCGCGGTAGAGGAAGATAGGGTAGTTGGCAAACGAACCGCTGCTACCATCAGGACCCGCATTGGAGTGGATGGAGATAAAGTAGCCTGCGCCATAGTTGGTTGCTTCGCTACAGATGGTGGATAGGGCTTTGTTAAATTCGTTATTAGAAGTGCCGTATCCGCCGCATGCACGGCGTGACATTCTCACAGCAAAACCTCTGGCCAGTAGTTTCTCCTCAAGGGCGAAGGCTTTCCATAGGTTGGTGTTGGATTCAAAGAATCCCAATGTATCTTTTACGGCATAATTGATGGTTGCCATAGGGCGGCAGTTGGATCCCCAACTACCATGACCAGGGTTGATGTACACTTTGGTTGCACCACTAGCTGCGATAGCTATGCAGCACAAAACCAAGATGGATAGTAAATGTTTTTTCATGATATGATTAATTGCTTAGTATCGGTTACTATTGTTACAACGCTACTGCCTCGCCTAAAATATTGTAGGCCTCATTATCTTTGATGATGAAAACCTGTTGATCTTGCAACACCTTACGCACCTCAGTAGATGGTAACGGAGTGACAACGGTCTTATCATCTGTAGTAGTTCCTTGTTTGAAGGAAAGAACGGCTTTAGATGGCATGGTACCTTTTACTGTAAAATAGCCACGAAGACCTTGCATCTGTCCCGCTTGGCTCGCCTTAGCCAGACGATTATTAGCTACCACCATCAATGCTCCCTCTGGTATAGTAGTTGGTGCCAATACGCCATGATAGGTGATACGAGTACCATTGGAGAGAGTCCAAGAGACATCCTGAGGCTCTATTACAAAGTTCACAAACTCACCATAATGTCTAAAGCGGACCGTATCAACGATGTCCTCCTGTGGCAGAATGAGGTATGGTTTGCCGGCCTCAAGTTGCTGCACCTCATTGAACTGAAGTTCTACTTGGTCATTACCCTGAGTTAGGGCTGTAAACTCGTAGAAAGTAGCATTAGCATATGGTGTTTTGCTTTTATCTGTAATAGCGAATGGCAAACAGATGGTGTTGCACATGTCTGCTTGCAAGCGGCGGTAAACAATAGCGCGGTCCACCTGAGTGACATGAGGCGCAGCCTCTACGCCCGAACGTTCATCTGCGAGGATAGGTATGATGATCTGCTCTCTCGACGATGCAGGGGTAGCCACATGTCCTGAGTATGGCAGAGCCACGGTCATTAGTTGCTTGTTATTACCATCGGTGAAATACAAGTTATTGGCATAATCCACCGCAAAATCGCTACAACGGCAAGTACCTTCCTCGTTCAATTGGATTCCCCAGTTCTTATCCTCTAAAGAAGGCACTCCATTATTATCGTAGGTCACCTTGAAGAAGTTGAGGATATTGCCATCCACACCTTTGAAGAGAATTTTCTCGTTATTGATCATATGGGTGTTTACACCGCTACCACCGGCATAGTTTTTGCCATTAGCCAAGGTAGAAGTCAATACATCACCATGTCCTTTCTTCATGGCTTGTGTATAAGTACCTTGGTTATTGTGAGCATATGCAAGGAAAACATCCCATTCCGTGTCATTTGTATTACTACCACCAAACCAGAAACCATCCGTTTCTTTATCGTACATAACCTTGGCATTGTAGCTTACGCGACCATAGCAGATAGAACCGAAGTGTGAGATTTGGGTAGGGGTACCGGAGAAGGAAGTGTTTTTGTGATGACCGATTGCATACTCATGCAAGAGATAGTTGTGATGATTATAATGCTCCATTCCATCTGCATCGGTAGAGTATATCAAGAGTTTGAGATCTTCGCCAGAGCCTTTGACATCCATACTGCAGCTAGGGCGATCACTTTCGATGAGTGTGGTCCAAGAGTTCAGATCTTGAGAAAGTTCCCAAACCATCGCATTATCCTCGCGGTCATCCATTGCAGAAACAAATACACGTCCATCATCCGAGATACGTACCATCCAAGGCTGTTGTCCACTTTTGAAGAAATCAGAGTGTGTAAGTTGTGAGGTAAAGTTTTTGTTTCCATTATAAACTTGTCTGCCATCCCATGGTGCCCACCTAGGATCTTGGGCAGGATATTTCCAATATTTCTGGACTAACTCAGGCATAAAAGCATAGATACCCGCTTGGTTTTTGAATCCTGAATTATTTATATTGAACGAAGAATAGTAACTCTCTCCTGTAAATTTCTCATGTTGTGTTTCTACCACCAGTACGCGTCCAAAATATGGGGACTCGGGACAGGTGTCGATGGCCACACTATTAGGCGCATAGAATGGAATCACATTGAGAGAAGGTTTGACAGGTTTGATAGGCGATTTGCCATGAACTTCTACTCTCCAATCCATCGGCACGCCACGTGGGATATTAAAGTAGTCCACATCTTTCTCTCTGATCATATCCATATATCCATCGCGATATACTGTTGCAGTAGGATCGCTTGGGTAATCACGAACGAGATAATCTTGGCTCGTGTGTGTATCAGTAAAATACACTTGCAAACGCTCAGCATCTGCATTGATGTTGTAGAATATCTTCAATGAGTCTTTAGGTGTGACTTCGGCTTTTAATCTATAGGCGTAAGGATTGAGTTGGGCGTCTTGGTAAGCAGCGGTAAACTTGAAACCAAACCTTCCCGCAGCCGGTGTAATGACTGTGCCAGAGTATGGCATAGCGTATGCAACCAGTTTTTCACCCGTATTAGCGCAAGCATAGAGGTTACCCGCATAGTCAAATGCAAAATCGTTGATTTCCTTACCTAAGGTAGGCATAGGGATTTCTGTTTCTTTTGTTAGAGTTGGCACGCCATTAGCATTTTTTGTTACGCTATAGATAGTAGCCTTAGCTTCTCCTTCACCGGTAATAATTAATTTGGAGAAGTCACGATTAAAGCGAATAGCGCCACTACCTCTAAACTTGAATGTTTCTGAGAATTTAATCTCACCATTGGCATCAAAGTATAATAATGTAGGTTCTCCCTCTTTTTCTACAACGCGATACTGGCATAGCCAGAAGCCACCATCATTATCGTATTCGATTTGGGTACCACGGTAGTTGACTACCTTACCATCTAAAGCTTTTGAACGAGAAGGAGTTTGATTCCAAGAAGTTGAGGTTCCTAAATCATACTCATCCAATCTAAATCCTTTGCTATCGGTAACATAGTGCATTGCTCCCGTATTAGACGACAACATAAGTAGTTTAAGATTCTCGCCACTACCTTTGACATCAAAACCAGTATTAGGCCCCGCCATAAATTGATCACCAATGGTTAGTTTAGCACTATCACCTATCGTGAACTCTTGGAAAACAGGATTCCAAGAGTTTAGGTTTTTCGGATTTACTTCCCATAGGTAGGCATTGCGATCCTTATTATCATTGGTAATAGGATTAAGGGAGGTAACAAATAGACGACCATCTTCAGAGAAGCGCACGCGACGTGGGGCATAAGCTGCTGCTGTAGCAGAGCCTGTAGAAACTCCCGCAGCATTCAGTAAATCAAATTGGTTGCCACCATTAAAACCATAATTACTTCCATTTTTAATAGCTTCAAACGCGGGAGTAAAGGCATAAATACCTGCACCGGTTTTATAACTTGCGTACTCAGAGTATGGAATACCAGCAGAACCAACAGTAGCCCCTACCATCGTGGTTACTTTATGCATCGCCTCATTGGCAATAATCAGACCAAAACTCTCGTTTTCTGGATTATTGTCTATGTCCACTGAAGATGGATGATAGAATCCATACGACATTGGCAATTCAGTTGGCGCATCCACACTATTGCCATTGACTTCCACTTCCCAAGTATATGTGCCATTGAGAGGGAGGTTTAAACTATCAATATCCTCTTTTGTAATGATTGTTTTGAAGCCATCATCATTATATGGGACATAATTCTTGTCGCTGTCTTTTCTAGGATAGTCTCTCAAGAGGTATTTGTTGCCCTTCTCATCAATAAGTCTTACTAACACTCGGTCTGCGTTGGCGTTGAGGAAGAAGTGCAGAGCAATTCGACCATCATCCTCTTGAGTCGTGTAGAGGTTATAGGCAAATGGGTTGAGTTGTCCTTCTAGCGTAAAGGTGGTGGTTGCTGGAGTGGTCTTGGTACCAGAATAAGGCAAGGCGAAAGCCATTATCCGTTCTCCTCTATTATCTACCACAAATAGGTTTTCGGCGTAATCCACCGCATAATCATTGTACAATTTATAGTTCGTATCTCCATAAGGATTAGCAATTGCCCATTTGTAATTAGTAGAAGTTACCGATGCATTCCCTGTTAAATCCCACACACCTATCTTCCCGGCGCTTAGGCCTTTAAAAAGCAAAGTATGTCCATTTATAGATGAATAAGTCGTTTTGTGAAGCATCACACCTGCACCTCCAAAAAAGCCACTGGTATTTCTTGTGTTTTGTATTGCAGTACCACTTGAATTTACATGAAGCAATGTCAGGTCATTGACAGTATTACGGCTACCCGCATACCAATATCCACCACTTCCGTCATAAATCACACGAACTCTATCGTACACAATAGTGTTAGCGCTTATAGTTGCTCCTCCCATGGATGAAATATTCGTAATGGTTATGGACTTCCCATCATTATACTTATTTTTCTTACCAATTTTATATTCATCTAGTCGATATTCACTTGGTGTTTGTAGCTCAACACCTTTTTTGGTAGTTGAATACAATAGTAATGTAAGATTATCCCCCTTTCCTTTGACATCCATACTACAGTTGAATCCAGAAAAGAAAGTGTTACCATTTAGCACTTTGTAATCGCTATTAAAATCAGAAACCGAAATATGTCGAACAATAGGAGTCAGGGTATTTAAGTCAGTGGTGTCTAACTCCCATACCACACATGCTGGACTTCGTTTATCAGCACAAGATACAAATATTCGATCATCTTCAGATATTTTGATTTGATAAGGCTGGTGCCCACCATCAAAACCATTAAAACTAGGCAATTGTTGCGTAAAGTCCTTATTACCTTTTTTTACTCCATTTGAATTTTCCAAAACAAATTGTGGTGAAAAGGTGTAAATGCCTGCTTGTACTTTACCATCCTTTGAAGAGATATAACTACTACCTGGCTTACCTTGCAATGTTTCAGTTGCAAATATTCGACCAAAATTTTTGGAATATGGATTGGTAACCACCGCTACGCCATGAGGGCAATACATAGAATAATGCGTATCTATCTTAGTTGGCGATGTAGGAGAAGTTTTGGCCGCTGTCACACTCCAAGAAAGAGGAGTGTTGGCAGGTAAGCCAATAGTAGAAACTTCTACAGAGTTCTCACCCTCATTGGTAGTTCCTGCAAAAGTAAACACCTTAGGCGTCCCACCATCCATATATGAAACCTCAATACTAACCGATGATGCAGGAGCATTCAACCAGTATTTCAAAATCATCTTGCGGTTGTTATCTGTTTGACCACCAAACTCTAATTTGTAGGCATATGGATTAAGACCTGCCGCTGCCCAAGCAGCAGAAAAGGTGATCATCAAAAAAGAAATCAGAAGTAAAGTTTTCTTCATGATATATGGGTCGCAGAGCGACGTGTTTAGCGCACCAGAGGTGCTGTTTAGACAAATGGATTGATTTGTATTTTCATTATTTATTACTTTATAATTATTAAAAGATAATAAAATTTTCAAGAAGCTGCAAAAGGTACTGTTTTTTTAAAACTTACAAGTGTTTAGTGCACAAAATGGAAAGTTTTTTAGCTTTTCAGTGCACAAAATGGAAAATTATTTGACACGATTGCCCGTGATGGTATATACCTCATCACCGCGTCCCATAGGCGCTTTGCGCCGTCCAATAGCCTCAAAGAGGCGTCCCATAGCCCTTCGGGCGTCCTATAGCCCCCAAGGGGCGTCCCATAAAAGGCTATTGTACGCGATAGCCCGTAATGGTATATACCTCATCACCGCGGAGGATGTAGATCTGGCCGTTGTGAAGGATCTTGGTGGCTACTGAGCCTTTTTGTGGCGCTGTGGCGTCTCCAACATATGTTACCACACCTGCTTTATCCACTATCTTCATGACGTACGAAGCAGATGAGAATGTATCGCCTACATCAAAGTAACCACGCAGACCCAGCATCTCTCCCTCGCCACTGAGCTTCGCCAAACGGTTGTTTGCTACTAGAATAAGGATGTTAGACTCCTCTCCTCCTATCGTTGTTGGCTCAAAGACTGGCACAAAGCTAACCCCATCCACCTCTGCGGGTTGAGTGGGCAATTCCTCGACCGCTGACACATTAGGGAAAGTCATAGTGGCAGTGAGATCGTTGGTAGGCTTGATCAAGAATGGTTGATAGGCAGGTACTACTTCAGAAGCAGAAACAGGCTCAAACTCCAGTTCGTATAATGTCTCGCCATTGGTTGTATGTGAAGTGACACTTTGTAGCGTCAGAATAGCGTCATCAGCCAATGCTTGTTCCTTAGAATCTTTGATATTCTTTCGCAGATCTTGAGTTAGCGTAAAAGGCAACATAAAGGTGTTGTACATACCACCTTGCAGTTTGCGATTGACTTTAATAGGGTTGCTTGGCAAATAAGAATGGTCTTGCAAAAGACTTGCTAGTTCCATATTTCTATTTGCCCTACCAGCTTTAACCTCTTGCTTCGAATAGCTATCGGATGGCACAGAGGCTGTAATATATCCTTCTTCAAATGTAGCCTTAATCCAACGTGCCCACAGGTGTCCACTTTCGGGGGTAGACTTGTCGTATGGACAGTTGATATCATAGGTCGTCTCATCACCATAGTACCAACCTGCTAAGATATAGCCATCGCGCGTTGGAGTATATGGTTCATAACCTTTGGTTATCGCTGTTGAATATTTGGTTTTTATCCAGGCAGCATAATCTGCGTCTGTTGCATAATTATCTGGTTTTTTAGGATATGGATGCCAAATGACTTCTTCACCAGGAACAATAATTGGCAATGCACTTCGCGCAGGCGTTGTATGTGAATTATCCGCTTTAGGAAGGGCGTATACATAAAGACGGTCAACCGACTTGCCTCCATTTGCTTGATTACCAGATACAAAATATAGGTTGTTTGCCACATCAAAAGCCATACCCTCCACAAATTCATTTCCTGTAAATTCATTGCTGGTACCTCCGGCTTTCATTCTGGGGACTTGCAGATCCATCTCTAAATTAGTCAAACTTTTTACACAAGATTTATCAGTACCATCATAGTTTATCCTATAAAAACGAATTTTAGTATAGTTGTCAATTTGGGTAGGTATTGCTACTATTGTTCCATCGCGAGTCACCGCTCCAGCGCCACGTAAGTTTAAACGATTTTTTGACTGTATGAAGTAAATGTCCTCGTCCGCTAAGGACCATTCGCTGTTAAGATGGATACCAGAAGGTAAGTTTCCTTCTGAGGAACCGCGGTGTTGAAAAATCCACACATCGTCGTTCTTACCAGGGACAATTGTAGTAAATATACTAATAAGTCCTTCGTTTTTTAAATTTACAGTTCTTTGGTGAGAAATACGAATAGAACTTCCGTTATCAGTCATTTTAAACTCACACAACCTACCACTATTTTCAGTCAAGACTCCATTAGAAGTACCTCCGAGGATAGCATACATTACTGTATCACCATTTGTCTTTTTAGTAACAGCAATGGAGTGAATTCGTCCAGCGATGTCAGAAGGTACATGTCCCTGCGTCAATACCGTTTGCATACCCTCATTCAATTTTCTAGGATGCATTCTTCGCACCAATATGTCCTCCGGATAGTCTGCTGTTGGTCTATTTTCGCAAACATATACATATCCTTCATCATCAGTACAAACACGGAAAGGTCCTTGTTCATAATTCTTTGACTCAGTACACCAAGAAATGCCACCAGAATATGAATTTCCGTCGTTCTTTTGTCCCATATAGGAGTCAAACACATAAATACCATCCGTTCTGCTTCGGGTATAGTTAGGGTATGATGACGAAAGATTGATTGCATCTGTTGTTCCTCCTTGACTTTCGGTCACATACGACCAACCAAGATGTGCACTCTCGTAGCTGCAATCTACAGCAACGCCCATCGCCTCTCTAAAAATATATCTTCGCCACTCTTTATTACGAGCTTCACGTGGTATCGTCCATCCGCTATGATCTTGTGATCCTTTAACTTTGACTGCCCACCTATATCTTCCTGGAGCTATGTCGTTAGGGATAGTACATGTTACGTTTCCGTAGGTTAAATCTTCCTTATTAGACACATTAATGACTAAATTTGGATCGCTAAAAATTTCTGTTTCAAAGCTTCCATTGTTCTCCTTATCCAAATATACCCAAACACCTTTAGTGGGTGCTTGAACCAAAAACTTTACGTTGATTGTATGGTTTTGATTCATGGTTGAATCATTAGGAAATTGCAAGTCGGAAGCGTAGTTATTAACATCCTCATACGCCCAGGCAGTGGAGATGCATAGGATACTGGCTAATATAGAAATAACCTTTTTCATGATATGGTGTGTTTGATGTTTTTGTTTTTATTTGTATCATTTATCTGCGACAGACATGTCTGTGCTTCTATTTCATAAAAATGACGTTCTTCAGGGTTTGATATACGCATTAATTTGAGGTAATGTGACCAACTGAGAGTAAAGGTGCTTTGTGATTATCTAGACACTGTCAGGAAAATCTTATCATTAGAATAAGTAAGATAAATCATCTCTCATGCTACAAGGATTATTATCAGCGTGCAAAGATACGATTTTTTTTTGAACCATGCAAATATTCTGACAAAATTGTTAATTTTGCAACAAAACAAGCAAAAAAAACACGGATGTTCACCTTAATAGATGTCCATCCGTGAGTGAATATCAATATCTAGAATCAGAATTTAGATTGTGCTAACCAAATGCCAAAGAAACGATCATATACCGAATAGGCTCAAATGGGTTTTTAGGCATCCTTTTACAGCCATAATTAACTTATAATTAACGCATTAAACAAAAGGCGAAAATTTCGTTGCGAAGGTACTGCTTATTTTTGACTTACGCAAATTTATTTTGCAAATTTTGTAATTTGTGGAGGTTTTATTGTGTAGGGCAGCGGATCGCTACGCTATTGGACGGGCGGAGCCCTATGGGACGGTGCAGGGCACCTATTGGGTATTGGGCGGGAGATACCTACAGCCCCATTTTTTCCTTAAATTTGCTTATTATCCGTTCATACTTTGATGGGTTCAGTCTTTGCAATTTATGAATATTCTGTTGCTTCCAGATAATGGAAGGGAAAACACTCCAATTTCCACCAAAGCAAAGTTCCCAATTGGGTTCACCCTGCTCTATAGATAACAAGAACTGCTTATCATCATAGGTAAGTCCTTCTTGAACAAACTCTTGCAATCTATTTCGTGTTAACAGATAATCCTCATAAGAATATTCTTGTTCGCTCATTCCCGCAAATTGTCTCTCTAGCGCATCCGTTTGATTAATAGGATTGGGGAATAATGATTCAATAATCGGTTTGTCACTACTAGCTAAATTAAATAGCAAACCACATCGTATTTTAGAAAAATCCTTATTCTCCATTCTATCAAAATCAAACAAATCACGTGGATGCTGCCTAGATAACGCTGCTGCGATTTTTCCTCCCCATAACTGACTATAACCTACAGAACGAATCTTGCACATAGTCACAAACTCTGCTTGAGCAGCTATGCATAATGGCTGAATAACACAATCCTCAATCAATCCTCTCTTGATATTATTCACTTCCACCTTGACTGTTGCACCTTGGTATGTGCATAATAATTTCAACACCTCTGGTTTGTGAGTTATCTTTATCCCGGGTACAACTCGCTCTATGTCTGATTTGAGTTGCAACAAATGTTTATTGATATTACTTAGCGAGCACTCTCTATCCTCAATAGGTATATAGGTAATATCCACATCTACCGAATAGCGGGGCATATTGGAATGAAATAGATTGATAGCCGTACCACCATGTACAGCAAACTCCTCTACTCGATATACGCATGGTAATATACGCAATAAAAGAGCCACTTGATTTCTATACGCCTGCCTATTCATAGTTATAAAGTTCTAATGGAATAGTTATCTTATATTTTGCGATATACTTCCCTGTAGGATTATAATATATTTTACCACTTCCCATATCAACAGCATCTAAATTCACATCTTCCCACCACATATGTCTTGCTTTATCTGCCATATAAGCAAACATGCGTTTTGCTCTATAGGACTTAATCTTCTCTAGTAATTGCTGCACAACATTTGCACGTAAACCTGTTAATTGTTCCATTAACATATACAAATCTATATAATTATAGTATTTAGGAGCAAGCAATAAACATTCTAGAAAAGCTCTTTCGGGAGAAGATACCAATATATTATGATGCACACTGACGTGTAATTCAGCAGGTAAGGCATTTGATCTAAAAGGAATAATATCTCTGTCAAAAGCCTCCATCTTCAACCACATAGGAATATAGTCATTTGCTACCGCTGTCATCATCTGAGGTTTGCCCATCGGGACATAGTGCATAAAGCCATACATTTCTAATGCAGAGTGAGCAGCGAGATGCAAATCATTTCCTACCTGCTCATAATAACTATTCAGCGCACCATGAGCATTAAGAACGTCCTTATTGGACGCATAAAAGACACCTCTACACAAGGATTTTAGCCACCCGCCCTTAATATACTTTTGCATCAATTGGCTAGAGTAACCATTCTGCGTCAACCACTCTGTAAAATACAACTCCCAAGTTGACTTTTCTAGCAGCAGTTTGCCTATTTTATTTTCAACAAATACACCCACGGTTTACTTATTTTGCATTTTTTAGGCTGCAAAGATACTGCTTTTTTTTGATTCACGCAACAAAAAACCTGCAAAAAGTATTTTTTTTGTAATTTGTGGAGGTTTTATAACGACGTACGTAAAGCGATCGTTCGAGCCATAAGGCGAGATAAGAATTATCGACAATTCGTTTTTTGAGGGAACAAAAATAACGGCATGAAAACCTAATCCGTGGGCAGTAAAAGTGTAGGGATATTGTTATAACAACGGTGTCATATACAATGGCAAATAACGTTTACCATTATTCTCCTTGTAATCTGCAGGATGCAATACGGTAGGTGTAGTAATATGCTCTTTAAATTTTTGTGCACATTTATTGAGCGAGTGCGTCGTATAACCTGAGGAAGATTTAGCTTCTATAGGAATAATATTATGACGAGAGGTAACCGTATCTTTCCTTATCAGAAAATCAACCTCCATACGATTCTCAGCATCTTCTTTATCTGACACAGAATAAAAATACAACTGATGTCCAGCAGCCACCAACATTTGCGCCACAATATTCTCTATTAGCATCCCTGCATTGACATCCAACTTATCCAACATCAACTTACGATACAGTTCGTTGGTCACTATTTGCTTCTCGTCAAAAGCATGTGAAATCAGCAATCCTGTATCAGCCATATAGCACTTAAGTGTTTGTCTATCCATATTGAGTTTCAAACCAATATTTGGGGCGGTAGTATTATAGCAGCAATTGATGATTTTAGCATCGCTCAACCACATAAAAGCCGTTTCATAATCGCGCATACGAGCATCTTTTTTTAGGTCTGCTAGTCGGAACTTGCGTTCATTTCTCTGCAACTGAGCAGGTATCTCGTCAAAGATGCTTGTTACTTTCATCGCTAATCTACCTGCGTGCTTG
>JAEIGA010006391.1_pt1 | contig 17943 bp, 22 predicted proteins | sample 9270691 | NCBI WGS metagenome assembly JAEIGA01 (sample SAMN17057246, study PRJNA624740) | gut metagenome | biome: biome; isolation source: fecal sample | host: Bos grunniens | place: China: Xizang | collected 2019
AGCCTTCTTCACTTCATACTTCACTTTTGTGCGAATCTCAGCTTCTAATTTTAAGTATTCTTCCATTTCTGCATCCGTAACCTTAAGGCCTGACTCACTCATAGATGTTTTCAAAGACTCATTGAACTCGTCTTCCATCTGCTTCTTTGCTTCTTCTTGTGAAACACCGATAATATTTGCATAATCTTCGTATTCTCTATGAAATTTTGCATCCAAAGCAGCTTTCACATAGCCCTTCGCATCAAAGTCTGCTGCTCCACATCCACCTAATGCAAACAGCATTATTCCTGTCAAAATCAACGCAATTAATTTCTTCATCCTATTTTTCTCCTCATTTGCCTTTATCCATTTTTGCATTCGTATTGTGCCTGACAGCCATTACCTTATGACAATTGAATCATCCTTTTATAAAAATCTACACCTAATGACAATGCGCCTTGATAAATATTTTCATTCAAACCATGAATACTTGCATATTGCTGATTGTTAATATAAAGGGGTGCAAAACGCAAACAGTTGTCACTGAGTTCACGGTAGAACTTCGCATCTGTTCCGCCTGTCATAACATACGGGCAGATACCAATTCCCGGATAAACCTCGGAAGCCACTTTTTCCACCAACTGGAATGGTGCGTTGTTATAATCTACCACTGGACAAGCATAATCCTTATAGATTACTTCCGTTTCAATATCATATTTCTTTGCTATATTCGAAATCAATTCCACACTTTCATCTGTATCCTGATGCGGAATAAATCTCATATTTCCTGTCACATAAGCCTCCTGCGGAAGCACGTTGAGACCATCAGATCCTTTTGCCATAGTAAATGCCAATGTGGTGTGAAGCATGGCACCTCCCGCAGAACTAATGACAGGAAGTAACTTTTTAAGCAAACCTTCAAACAGCCACATATTGGCAAAAATAAGTTTCATGCCAAAATTCATGTTTGGAGCCATTCGTTTAAACATTTCCTTTACAGTTGGATTAAACTTGTTCACAAATGGGCTCTTCTTTTCTACGTATGCCATGAATTTTCCAAGACGAACAAGTGGGGTATTCTTCTTCGGTGCACTGGCATGTCCACCAGTACTTTTTGCAATGAACTTCACATCGCCGTAACCTTTTTCCAGCACACCAACCATGCCGTAGGTCCCTTTTACGCCACCAACCGGCTCTTCCAAAATCATGCCGCCCTCATCCATAAGGTAAGCTAATTTCACGCCTTGACTCTTCAAATATTCAACAGTCAACGGAGCACCGTCACCACTCCATTCTTCCGTGCAGCTACTTGCTATATACACATCACCTTCCGGTTCAAAACCATCCGCCATTAACTCTTCTACCGCAGTCAGCATACAGAAAAGACTGGCTTTCGTATCCACTGCTCCTCGTCCCCAAACGCGGCCTTCTTCATCAATATCACCGGAAAACGCTTCATGCTCCCATGTACCAGTTGCTTCTACCACGTCATGATGGCTCATGAACAGAATCGGCTCATGATTCCCTTTTCCATTCCATTTAAATAGTAAACTTCCGTCAAACACATGCTTTTCGCAGGTTTTATGTACATTTGGAAACATTTCTTCTAAAAGCTCATGGAATTCCAAAAACTTAGTTCTGTCTGAATCGAATCTGCTGGAAATCGTTTCCTTTTGTACCAGTTTTGAAAGCTGTTTTCCATATTTTTCAGCACGCGCGCCTTTATCCAACTGTACTTTTGCTGTCTGTGCTGATGTTGGTTTTAAAAATACTGCACGCAAGAGTACGACTGCCGTCAGCAGCACTACCAATGCCAAAAGAATCCATAAAACTTCCACTTCAACATACCTTCTCTCTTATAGTTTTCCTTTTTTAAATAACATGAATCCAATCAAAAGAGCTAACGCCCCGCTTGGAATCATCAAAATGCTAGTCTGTGAAATCATGGATGGTACAAAAATACAAAGAAGTGACATCAGCACCACCGGAATCACAGCAATCTGCGGACTCTTTGCAAAATATTTCAGTCCCAATGCACCAAAGAGTGCCGGAACTACATAATCAAATGCAGGTGCCAAGGTTTCACTTTGCAACACAGGTTGCAATGGAATTAACAAAATAACTCCAACCACGATAACTAAGGTTGTTACAATTGCACTCGTTGCAGTACTAATAGTAGAAACAATCTCGTTCTCCGGTGTTCCTACTTCTGTTCCCGCGATATCCCTCGCATTCATTGCACATGGAATCTTCATATTTGTTACATTACCTGTAATAAAGGAAATGTAACTTCCACCTGCCCCAAGCATTGGCGCATATACTAAGAACTCCACAATGGCTACCGGAATATAAACAATGGCAACCTTGGCAAATCCAGCCAAGAAGCCTTTTCCATCAATCGACACTCCATAAATACTTGCTACGACAAATGGAACCGCCATCAGCGTGATAATCCCCAGAAGCATGGTCAGTTTCCCTATTCTGTGGAGGCCTTTATTAAAATCTTCAAAGAACTTTTGTTTTTCATTCATCTCTCTTACCTCCTACAAAATCCCTATTAAAACAGCGCCTGCCATTGCAATTAACATACTTGCTGCAAGACTGAAGTTTTCTAATACAACTTTTCCTTTTTTCTGAATAAAATATTCAAAAATCGCCATAGCCGCTGCTGCTATTACTGCAACTACAAGTGGCATAAAATCACGAACCAATCCAGCATCTGTGCTTCTTCCTGTTACAGCTTCCCCAATATAAGCACCAATATAAGCACCACAAAGACCCACGAACATGGCTGTAGTTGCGTGAGCACCAAATCCCGGTTTTCCACTCTTTTCCTTCTTCGGTGCTTTTTGAAGTTTGCCTAAGTACTTTTTCAGGAACAATAAACAGCACACAACACCGCCTAAAATACCAACCGTCATAACCAATGCAATGGTAACAAACGCCCCCATGCTCATTGCTTCCGGTTTTAGCGCCGCCAAACCAAGACTTTCAGCCGCCATCTGCGCCACATTCAGTTCATATTGCAAAGCACCGATAACTGACAGACGAAGCCAAGAAAATGGAACGCCCAGGCTTCCACTCAGTGCAATAACACCTAGCAAAATACTGATAGACGGTAGCAACGTAAATGTTGCACTGGAAATAATCGTCTTTCGAAGCACCGCTTTATCCATTCCGATTTTAATTCCGGCGCGATAACTCTTAATTAAAAAAATCAAGCACATAACTGTGATAAATGCCAGCACAATTCCTACGATTAAATAAAGCACTCCCGCATTTACCTGTGATAAATAATCTCCCATACTACTTCCTCTCTTTCTTTGGTGCCGGCAACTGCGCAAGCACAATTGCGACAAACATAAATATACAACCGGCCAATTCTCTGGACGTCAATTTGTCACCAAGAACAATCCAGCCTGCCAAAACAGCTACTACTGATTCTAAACATAGTATCAGCGACGCAACTGTAGGATTCACTCCCTTTTGGGCCACCACCTGTAACGTGTATGCAACCCCGCTTGACAACGCACCCGCATACAATATGGCCCATTTTGCATCCATGATATTTGCAAAACTTGGGTTTTCCACAAAGAGCATAATAACTCCGGAAAGTATTCCGCATACAAAAAACTGAATGCACGAAATAACCACTCCATCGCCCTTTGGTGAGAAATAATCAATAATCAAAATGTGAAATGAAAACAGTAGCGCACAAATGAGTACCAAAACATCTCCTCGCGCTAACGTAAAATCTCCTTTCGGCATGCAGAGCAGATAAAGCCCCACCACAGAAAGCACTACGCAGAACCAAATCAAAGCCGGTACACGTTTTTTTAGAAATAATCCCAGTATTGGTACAATCACCACATACAAGGCAGTGATAAATCCCGCCTTTCCAACAGTCGTATGTAACATACCAATCTGTTGGAAATTGCTGGCTGCGCAAAGTGCAATACCGCAACAAATTCCGCCAAGCCATTCATATTTTGTTATACCTTTTATCTTTTGTGTTGCGTCTGTCTGGGCATTTTTTTTAATAGCCAGTCTACGCAACAGACAAATGACAGGTATTAGCACAATTCCACCGATGATACTTCGGGTAAACGTAAAGGTAAATGGCTCCACATATTCCATGCCCACACTCTGTGCCACAAAAGCGCTTCCCCATATGATTGCGGTTAATAATAATAAAAATGAGTTCCTTACTTCTGTCTTATTCATCCGGCCACCTCATTACTCTTTGCGTTCCAATACTCTGTCACAGAGTTCCCATACATCTTTTCGATGGGTAACCAAAAATACTGTATAATCAGACATTTGTTTTAAAGATGCAATCATTCTGCTCTCTGTATCTGCATCTAACGCAGAGGTCGCCTCATCCAAAAGCAAAATCGGACAACCACTGTAAACAGCTCTCGCAACTGCTAATCGTTGCATCTGCCCCTCGGATAATCCATCTCCACGCTCTCCCAAAACAGTATCATAACCATTTGGAAGTTCACTGATAAATTCGTGAGCACATGCAGCCTTACACGCTTGCTCCACACGATTTCTATCAATCGTATCTGTGCGTTCCGCAAATCCAACTACTTCCCAAATAGAACCACTCATCAAATAATTGCCCTGCGGAACATAGGCAAACATTCCTGCCGGAAGTTGAGATAGTTCAAGTGCTCCATCCTCAGTCTCAATCTGAATCTTTCCAGCCTGTGGCTGATAAACAGACAACAATAACTTCATAATAGTACTTTTTCCAATACCACTGCTACCAATCAAGGCTGCAAATTCACCCTTATGTACTTCAAAAGATTCATTTTGCAGTACAGGACGGTCTTCGTCATAAGCAAAGGAAACATTTTCAAAAGAAATGGACTTCATCTTTTCATATACTTCTTCTCTTGTTGCCTTTTCTTCTATCTTTGTAAGGTGTTGGTTCTGCTCTGTAATCTCCATCAGACGCTCTGCACTTGCAAGCATAGAGGTATATTTAGGGAATGTACTTCCTATATTTGCAAATGGTGTTTGTATCTGTCCAATCAACTGAATAACTGCAGTCAACGTACCATATGTGATTTTCCCTTCTATAATTCCTAAACCACACCAAGCAAGTCCAAATAAATATCCACCTTGAATACAAAGACGCAAACCACTTCCCATTACATTAAACAGGTTGGTCCTTTTTCGTCTGATGCTTCGGTGCTTCTTCATTTTTTCAGTACTAGACGCTTGAATCTTTTCTTCACAACCAAAAGCATGAATCACCAGCAAGCTTTCCAAAGACTCCTGCAAATAGCTCTTCACTTCTCCGTCTGCTTCCTGCACCTTTTTATGTAACCTCTTTTGCCATCTTCGTGGCAAGATTGACAGTGCTGCAACCATACAGCCTGCAATCAAGAAAATAAGCGCAATACTCCAATCGATGGTCCCCATAACCAACAAAACACCAACGATTCGGACTGCCATAGACGCAAGACTTGGCACCAAGGTAACGGCAGCATCTGTAATAATTCCCGCATCTGACGTGATTCTGTTCATCAATTCTCCCGTGTGATATTCCTTCACGTGAGCATAATCAGTCTGTAAAATTCCTTGTAATGTTTTTTGACGTAAACGATTTTCAATAGCAGCATGGGTATCCTCTTCTAAGAAACGATTGCCAAAACGCAACAAAATTTGCAAACAGATTAATAGACCTAACGCAATGACTGCGCGCCAAAAAGCCGTATAATCCTTTGATACGGCATTATCGATTACGCTTCTCATCAGCAAAGCAAACGCAATCCCACTGATTGCCATAATGCTTTGAATAAGTGTGAGTAGGCCAATCATCCATTTTCGTTTATTTAACGCTTTCACAATCCACTTTAATGTGCCCATTCTCTCTCCCGCATGTACAAATTAGTACTTTGCATCTATTTTTTCCAATTTCTTTTTCACTTCAGAAAGTTCTTTCTCCAAAGCTGCTTTTTTCTCTTGGTACTGGCTCTCTATCTCAGGAGAAACTCCCGAACTTCTTCCACGGAAATGTTCTCTAGCCTCACCTATATTGGTCGTAATCAGCTCTTCTGTAGCTTCATATTCATCGAAACAATTCAACATAGAACGGAAGGAATTTTCATTGTAAAGTTCCTCCTCTAATTGAAACCCTACCAAATACGCTAGGTTTGCATCCTGTGCAACTGCTTCTCTGAGCCACAATCTCGGCTTTGAAGTCATCATACCAACGGCGCCCACATGCCATATCCCCTCTTCATGCTGCAACTGCAATGGTGTTTCCTCTTCCTTCTTGTTTACCACTGCAACAGAGAATCCAAGTTCTTGCATTGTAGCATCTGATTTAGCATCATATGTATTGTGCGGAAAATATACCACTTCACTGCTTTCGATTCCCAGTACCGTTAGTCGATTCTGTAAATTCGGCCACCATTGCTTCGGGGCTGCATCCTTCTGCCATGTAATTGCAACCTCCCAGCCTGCATCAATCAGCTCCTGAAATTGCTCTACTGTCATGCACCCTTCTTCTCCCGGAAGTTGCTTCCCTGACAAAGTAAGCGTCCCTGTATATTCATATTCCTTCATAATCGGATAGCATTCACTATATACCTTCTCATCTAAATCAGTAAAGATAACCTGTACAACCGCATTCGGCGCTTTGCTTTTCTCGTACTCTTTTTTCAAGGTCTCTAGTTCTTGTTCCAATTGTTCCTGCTTCACCGCCAACGGTCTGCGTTGTTCATACAGTTCTTCATGCTGTATGGCAGTTTTACTTTCCTTTTTTTGTACACCCCAAATAAAAGCAAACAAACCTATTGCAAGCACAATGGTCACAATAGGTATGATTTTCTTATTCATTTTGTTTCCCCTTTCTTAAACAAATGCCATATCCTTCTGGCACTTCCGCGTGCAATCCCTCTTAATCTTCTAATTGGAAAGCTTGCACAAGCCAAGCGTGCATACATTTTGTATTGCCAGCTCTCCATATTAATCTGCTTCGACCCTCTATAAAATCCGGTCAAAACTCCTAATATCTGCTCATCTGTAATACCATACTCTTTCCGTTCACAATTGTCTCCGCATATGACGTAAGAATCCGGACGCACCTCTACAATACGGTGCAATATGTAACGGCTACCACATTTGTACAAAGGCACATCATATTTTTTCAAACGGCCCTCATAAGGTTTTACAATAATAGTATCTCGTCTGTTACGTAACATAGGATACATACTAGTACCGGCTGTAGTACAAACAAGCATTCCTTGCTCTTTTATGACTTCTTCTATCTGTTTGATATTATTCATTTACTACAAATCCCATTTCTAACATTTTATCAATAAAGTCTTTTGTATCCTGCAAAGCCTTTTCTTCGTCAATCTCATATTTTTCTTGTAGCCCTTTTGCAATATCTGCCTCAGACAGACCTTCTTGTAAGCCTTGCCAAATCTCTTTCCCTGTATTATTTAATTTAATCATCCCATGGAAATCTTTGCTTGCTTCGCCTGTTGCGATGACCATATTTTGACCTGCAACTTCACGAAGTACGAAACCTCTCTTAATACGCATGGCATTTCCTCCTTGTATTAGCCCATATATTGTTGAGTATAACACACTTCTCGACAAATATCTACTGAATAATAAGGTAAGTGGGAGATGTTTTTAAGCCTATATATAAGAAATAGCTACGAGCCGCATACACTCGAAAATGCTTCGCATTTCCTCGTGCACGGCTGTCGCCGAATTTCGAAACAAAAAAAGACAGCCTGAAATGCAAGCATTCCATTCTGCCTTTTTATATTTCTCACACTGCTCGTAGCTAACGTGTCTATTCCCACTCGACATTGTATACTACATCTTGTGTGGATGGATTATTTTTCTTACCACAAGTGGTATGGTTTTTCTAGATATTCTATGGATTTTATGTCGTTTTCGGGGATTTTGCAAGCAAATTGCAACCATAGTCGGATTGGTTGGTTCGCATTCTTTTGCCATATATAGCTTTTTTGCTCGTTTCTCCTCTAATTTTTCGATTATTTTTATATCCCTATATTTAATAAGTACCTTTTCTTTGTAATCTTCCGCATCAAATGTCACTATTTCCTTTTCTGTCAGATCAGATTCGGTATAATACTTTCTATATCCCGTTAATATTAAATATTTTTCATGCTCATCTTCATACTCGTACTCTCCCAAATAACCAATATATATGTATGGGCTTTCCTTTAAATATACTTTTAAACAGGTATATTTTTCCCCTTCATCTCCCAGTAACTCAAACGGGATATTAACTATACTTGTACTAATGCTCAACCAATCACATATCATCGAAGATAACTTAGAGAGCTTTACTCTATTCCAAATATAAGGAAGAACAAACGAAACTAAAATTAATATAACATTATAAGAAACATCCTTTTCATCTGGTTTTGCTTTCAGCACAGTCATCCTATCCAAGATTGCTTTTAGACACATATTATACAAATAACTAATAGCAAAACTTTTAACCAAAAATGCTTGTGTGTTCTTTGTTGTTCTTGCACTCAAAAAATTAAACCAGTAAATAGAAATAATTCCAGGATAAATATATATCACATAACTTGCCAAAGTTTCCATAACAACATTGGCCTGTTCTGGCACGGCTAATAATTTTAAAAGTTCACTCATTGTTTACTTTTGTCGCCCCTTCCCGGTACTGGCTTATGAACAGCACTATGACTAAGCGAATCATTTCGAGTATAATTATGACGAGCACTGCCTGGGGCACGAGAACCTTTAACACTAGTTTTGCCACCTGAATTTCCTTTGCTTTGGTTTGTCTTATCACACATAATAATGTTTCCTTTCTGTCTTTTGTATTTTTCTGTTTTCTTCTTTTATCTTACAGAACCTTTATAAAGTTCTGTAAAAACAAATAAGGCAACAAGATAGACTCCCACCTATCTTATCACCTTACATTGAAAACCATATGTATTATATCACAAATTCGTGACTAAATGCCATAACTTTTTACTATTTGTTGGCTACACTTTTAGTTCATATGAAACTTTTTTATGCTTTCTACTATATGTCACCTTGCTTTTCCAAGTCCCTGATTTTCACTTTATACATATAAAGCCTACAATTTATCCAAATAACAAGAATTCCTACCATTGCTGTCCCCGCAACACTCACAACTGGTGCCACTCCTTCCGTAGACAATGCATCTAAAACAAATGGAATAAAAATCACACTTAAGATATTTGAAAATGTTTCGCCCATATCCTTAACCTTATATAGTTTTTCTATGCTTTTTATTCTCATTCTCTTTAATTTTCTACTTACAAGCAACCAATCCTTAAAAGTTAAAATAGATATTAAAATTACCATAATAAAAGAACTATATATTATTATTTTCATTCTTATCCCTCCTAGGTACGTCATACTTCTCTCTATCAATACATGCAAAAATGTCCGCAACCAAGTTAATAGTTGCGGACATACTGCTTAATTTGGTGTGCTTCTTCTATGCTCACCGACTCTTGTTCCATCTTTTTTGACATATGGTTTAACAACAACAATTTTTTTGTTTTGTTTGCCTCTTACACTTGTTCTAGTTTTAGCCATAGTATGTCGCTCCTTTCTATATTCTTTTAATAGAATGTATATGGGTTAGCAACATATACCATATCTTATTTGCTTAATCCTCAGGTTCTCTACCAGGACCAATCCAGATTTTGAAAGCTTTTAGGCCGTAATCACGTGCGTAAATCACAGTTCCATCTTTTAATGTACGCTTCGTTCTGAAAATATACATAGTATCTCCTCCTTTCAAGTTTCCACTTGCCAAAAGAATTTACCTATGCTATACTTTGATTGTCCAGAAAAAAGTATAACTAACCGCACAGGCGAATAGCCTTTGGTAGTGACCAGACATCTATTTGTGTCTGGTTTTTTTCTATGTAAAGGCGTTTACCATTTACATCAATTTTTCTTCAGTTGATATGTTGCCGCACTTCGCGACACCTTGCAGGCACTCACAACTTCATCGACTGTCATCCCCGAAACTAATTCGTGTGGTACAAGTAATTCACCACCAAATGCATCTGCTTGCCATTCGGGATCCCTAAAAGTTTCTATTTTACCTTTTCCCGTTCGAGCAAAACTTATATTGCTACTTTCATGTTGCAACAAGTGAAAAAGTTCATGGGCCATTGTAAGTCTATCTCTCCCTTCATCGTCGCAAGCTCTTAGATAAACATCCTCACGAATCATAATCTCATTTCTGTCTGGATATGTCAGCCCATGACATTCCCCCATTTCCTCAATGGGTTTGACAGTGAAACTGAAACTCGGATCTATTTTAGGCAATGTATTCTCAAGGAAATGCACTATATCGAAATACATTTTATTCGTGCTCCCCTCTATTCGCCTAATAATTTCCGCATACCTTCTTAAATCTTTTCTGCCAAGTGGCTCTGCAATACATATCGTCATTCTGTCCTCCTATAAAGTATCCAACAATTCTTGCAGTTTGTTTAACTCATCATTTGTCAGAGTTTTAAATTTTCTTGCAAATGATAAAGCTAACTCTGCCTTATCAGCCTCTTCAAGACTGATTCTAATTTCTTTCTTGTCCTCATATGCCGCATGTTGTAATTCTACTCGCTCCTGTTCGTTTAAATGGTACTCATCTGCAATAGTATGTACCCATTCGTCTGGTACTTTTCTATTACCATTTTCTACAGCCGACAAGTATGCTACCGTCACATTCAGTTTGTCAGCCATATCCTTCAGTTTATGATCATTCTCAATCCTGATTTTTCTCAACTGTTTCCCAAACTTCGTCAGCATAGTTTCTCCCTCCGTTTTGTAAGTTTCTTATTTTCAATTTTACATTTTTATTTTATACGCTCTTGTTGAATTTGTCAACACTTTGTTTAATTTTATTTTTTTTGTTAATTTTAACTACGTATGCTAATAAAAGATAAAAAGTGACCACACCTCTTTAATACTGGATGTAGCCACTTTCTTAATCTTATGTTCACTTTATACACTTATTAATTATCTTTGCTTTTCCCCTATACCTTGCAAATACTTTGTACTACCTTGTAACTATGTTTACAAGGTTACTTACTATATTCTTATAGCATCTACTATTCAACCTTGTAATTACCTTGTATCACCTTGTAACTATGTTTACAAGGTTACTAAGAAACCTAGTCACTTCCTACATCGTTATAAGTGAGTAAGTATGATTTGGATCAAACTTATTACCATTGCGCTTAATAATATCCATATCAAGAAGTCTATTAAGTCTTGTTGAAATAGTTTTATTCGACTTAGTCGTGTGTTGACAAAGCTCTGCTCTCGTAACTGTCGCCTTGCTTCCCATATACACAAGAATACTTCTTTCTAACTCATCTAATTCGTCCCATACAGTACCGCCAATACTCTCTACTGCTCTGTCTGCTTGACGCATACTTCGCATTACAATATTGTTTTTAAGCACTAGTTTTACTGTCTGTTCTGGTTCTGAATACACCGGTTCTTCCAAAAAGAACTCTTCCATATCTTCATATATACGTTTCACACCTTCATTCAGTTCTCTTACCCAACCGAATTCTGTAAGGACACGTGCAATACGTGGATTTCTTGAAAAACGAGTATGACGAATATTATCTACTGTAACAATAGAAGGTAATTTCCCTGGACTTAATATTTCCAACCTATCATCAAACATTGTTACCTTCACATAACTTCCTGTCATTCCATACTCTCTATGTGTAACGGCATTTACAATACCCTCTAACCAAGCAAACTCTGGATACTCGGGTACGATTTGGAACTTACCTGTTGTCTGATTCAGTGCCGTAAATTCTCTTAACTGACCAGATACGAAATCTTTTGCTTTATCAATCAGTTTCAATAACGGATACTCCAAATTTACATCTTTTATGATATTGATCTTCGTTCCAACTTGTTCTGCTGTTCCATCATAACGAATAAAACGAATTCTACAGTTCGGGTAAAACTGAAATACGTTTTCAGCAAATAATAAAACTGCTGCATTAGTCAAATATTCTTTATCGTCATTTTTCTTAATGAATCCTCGCGCCCTTAGCACTTGTTCATTGTTCAAATCATCTGCACCAATTTTCTTTTTGTATGCATGCAACAATTCTTCGCTCAAATCAGAAATCGAGGCATCCATATTACATTCATCTTCAAAATGTCTTGTTCCTTTATTATACTCAAGATTCCTGAAATCCTCGCCTTTCATTTCCTTTGTTCTATCGCCAATACGTAAGAACGTAGAATCGTTGTTTGTGCGTATAACTTGGTCCACACTAGTAAAAATATGAAGTAACAAAATACGATCTGGTTCCCCTTCATAATTTATTACATCGATAAATTCTTCCTGATATGCTGGCATAGGTTTGCAGCAATCCTTTGGAGCTGATACAAAATTATTTGTTTTCTCTGCCCCAAAAGAATTGATACCTTCAATCCTTCTTGTTTTATCGCTGATACCAATGACAATTGTGCCACCTTCTGCGTTGGCAAAGGCAGAAATTATATCTGCAATTTCGGATACTTTTATTTTTGCTGATTTTCTGTCAAAATATTTATTTTCATCTTCTTTAACCATATAATCCAATGTCAAAATCGGATTTATAGCAGATTTAATTTCTTGCATAATGACCTCCTTTTTAATACCACTACTGACTCATTTCATATTATATCCTTATTTCGGAACAAAGTACATAACATCTTATTCATTTACTTCAGTTTTCTCTGTCTGTCCTATCCATGTACTTGACTGTATATATTTAGATATTCCAGTAAATGCGGGAAGCATAGCCTTCTTCGCCACATTTAAAACCATCTCTTCAAGAGATTTTTTAAATTTTTCAAAGGACTCAGCCATACCTTTTAGTGCCTGTTTGAGTGCTTCAGAATTTTTCTCAGCGAAATCTTTTTCTTCAGTTATCTGAATAGCTTTAAGAATAGCTTTGTTTAATTGGCTAACTTTTTTATTACATTCATCATATTCTTTCTTGTAAAAAAACTTGAAATGAGCAACTACATTGCGATATGTTCGTATTGCATCAATTAATTCCTCTATATTCTGAATTTCAATTTTACTACTAAAAAAACGCTCCCAATCACTTTTAGGAGTGAGTTGTGAAAATGCCTTCCTTAATTCTTCATCTGACAGTTTAGATAAATCTAACTGTTCTTCAAGAAATTTTGTTTTGGCTGTTTCATCAACGCTTGTCCAACTCGAAGTAAAAAGTAGTTTTTGAACATCTGTATATTCAAGCGAATAGAAAAATTTCTGTAAACGTTCAATTTCTTCTATTTCCTTTTTGTTACTCGTATGATAATTTGTTTTTATTTTATCTTTTTGTTCTTTACTACTGTCAACACCAACAACACCTTTTATCTTTTTTTGTATCCCCTCATCAATTGTCATTTTATAATAATCACGGCCAAAATTAACAATATAAATATTAAATAGCAATTTACGTAAATTTCTTTCTAGTGTATTGAGCTTTGGATACATTTTATTACAGTAATATTCCGATACCGCATCGTAAGTAATAATATCAACGTAATCTTCACCTATGCCCGAATTAAACAATTCTGACTGAATATATTCCAACACCTTAATAATTGTCGCTGTACTTTTACCCTCAACAATCACATCAAGAAACTCTGTTCCAACAACCTCTGTGATAATAAATTCCACCTTGCAACAAATATCTTGATATTTCAAGTCCGCAAAATACTTTTTCTTATAAATGAGGTCATACTCATCGCTTTGCATTATTGTAGGAAATTTTCTCTTAATATAACTATATAAACTGCTCCCAATATTTAAGACAATCTTATTGCCTTCTACTTTCGTCTGTGGTACTTCTTTCTTATATGGATTATCCAAGAAAATATAACTATTTTGCAACTTCATTGTTTATCCCACCTCACATATACAACTAACTTGATTATAATACATAAGTGGACCATCTTCAATTGCTAAACACTTCTACCTATACCCTCTCGCCTCTCTCCAGCCTTTCACATACTTCCTTACACCTATATACACACCATGCACCACCAACATCATCACCACCAAATTCACCGGCACAACCGCCCTTATTTCTTCTCCGAAGTACACCGCAACTGCCAAACTAATCACAGCCACCATAACACTCACTCTATCCCAACAGCATTCCAGATAAATCTCCCTAACCTTCCTTGCTCCAACATACACTCCAAAGCCAATACCGCCTATAACCACACTAACAATAACCACCACTATCAACCAATACAAAACATCCTTCAACGCCTCATTCTGAATGCCTTTAGTCACCTGTGCAGCCCACTGTGCACCACCTACTAGCCATACCACAAACCATCTAATCACATTCCAAACTCCAACAAAGAAAGCACCTACATCATTCACAAACACTTTCGACTTAACCGCAGCGAAACTAGTAACCAATAAAGAATACGCCACAAATCCAACCAACACTGCATCATACAATCTCTTATGACACTTCCTACACTTTTCATATAGCACATTCTCTTTTACCGTCACTCGTTCAACCTTCTGATGCGTTTCTGCATACTCCCTTGCTTCCTCCGATGCATGAAGTTTATCTTGCAGTGAATCTATCATAAGTTCTGACCGAAACAATTTACCTCGCACGCTCTCTAACGAATCTTTTGTTTGTTTCAAGTCTTTCTGTAACACTTGCACGCTCGCGTTCCTGTTCTCGCGATTCAACCTCTCGTTTAATTCGAGACATTCTTGCAGCTGCATCTTCTGCTCCGCGATAAGTTCGGTCTGATCTACTATAACCGTGCTCTGCTCTGCCAAAAGCACGTCCTTCTCCGTTATAACTTGGTCCTTGTCCTCGTTCTCTTTCTGCAGCGTTTCCACCAAGTCCATCAGTTCCTTTATTTGCTCGTCTTGCTTTAATCTGATTGATTCGCTCATCTACCTCCCTCACTTTCTCTAATCTGCGTTTAATTTCAGCAATCGCTCGTTCTGTACTTGCAATGAATGATTCTCGTCGTTTAACTTCTCCGCTAATTCTTGCCATTGTTGATTCTGCTCCTGCAACGCCAGCAACTGCTTGTCCCTCTCCTCCAATTCTTGATACAGTTCCGCCATGAGCGATTGCTGTTCCTCGATGCGTCCTATCATATCTTCCAGTAGCGGAATCACTTCTTGACTTTCTTCTAATGTCATCCACTCGCTCCTTCCATTCTTCCAATAACCTTGTTACCTCCAAATACACCTTCTGCAACTTTTTGAAAATAGCATTCTGCCTTTTTATCAGTTGATTCTTTTCTACTTTCCAAGAAGGTGTTCTAACTTTTCCCTCATAAAATTTATTCTCTATCTTCCTTGCATTCGCCCCTTCATGAATGGTAGGAATCTCCAATCTGCCCTGCCGTGCAAATGAGCGATGGTCTATCCACTTTTCTTTTGGCAAATGGCGATTACACAGTTTCGCCCACTCACTTCTCCACAATTCACAATTCTTCGGATCATTCCATCCGGTTGCATCTACCACAACACGCTTCCACTGTTTTCGATTTCTGGCACCCACTTTTTGATTTCCATTCTCATCCAAAACCGGAATGCGAATCCCACACCGGTCCGGATTCTTTTTATCCTGCCACCAATTTGGATGCTTTGTATCAATCACAATATTACCATCCGCATCTTTGACAAACGCCCAGTCCTTCACTTCCTTATTGTCCCAAGAACCATCCTCCTGAAACGGTCTCATAGTCAATAACAAATGCACATGCGGGTTCCCATCACCCTTGTCGTGAATACTCCAGTCTGCACACATGCCTTTATCAACAAAATTGGTTTGAACAAATTCTGTTGTGCATTGTATCTGTTCCTTCCTGCTCCATTCTTTCGGTAGTGAAAACTCAATCAACCTTCCAAGCTGTGCATCCGAATCTTTTTCCACTTTCAACACTTCATTCCACAACCTTTGCTTGCGAAAAGTCAGCCGAAACTTTTCAAGTACCGCATCCTTGTCATCTGCCCTCTTATATCGCACGGAATTCATAAATCGTTTTATGTTTTCCTCCGGGACTTCCGCCCACGCCGGCGGTGCATTTTCACACATCATCAACTGCGTATAGACAACTTCCTTCTTCGACGTGTAATAACTCACTCTTCCCGTTTCCTCATTCTTCATCACGTCGCCATTAAGATAGGCGGAGGCTGCTATGATAGACCTTCCTTTACTTCTGCCGACTATCTTAATTGTGAAATGAAATATCGCCATTGCCCCACCTCCATTCTGTGCGATTTGAATTTCACAAGCCGTCTGCAAGACCGCATCCAATGCGAAATTGGTCTGCATGAAATGCCGCGCTTATAAAGACGACCTCTGGTTGTCTATAAGTGCGCCCTTCTATCCAAATCATAGAAGGGATTCTGAAACTCCGTCTTTTGCCATTGCCTTTGTGAAATATCTTCCGTTGACCTCCTGCTTTTTTAGAAATGCAATCAGCTTCGGAATATCTTCCTCCTCAATTGCACTTCCCAAAACCGATTCCACAGCTCCGCCAATCTGACAGAGTCTGTGTGTACGTTTCTTGCGTTCTTCCGCATCATGTCTTTTCTTCAACTCTTTTTTCTGTGCCGCATACTGTTTCGCCTTTTCCAGACTTTCTTGCTCTCGCCTTTCCATCTCCAACATGCGTTCTTCAAAACTTTTCTTTGTCTTTGTCATACATTCATCCTTCCTTTCCTAATCCATCCAATATTTCTAAAATTGTCCGAAGTGATTCCAATACTTCCAAATCTAACTCGTCCGCTTTCTGAACATTCATCAGATGCTCGTCAATCTCCACTAACTTCTTCCTTATTGCCTCATAGGTTTTCACATTTCCAAATGTGACAATCTTCTGATGTAAACAACTCTGTGTGAAGAAATCTTATTTTGACAATCCCGATAACGCAATTCGATTTTCTATCAACACCTTTTCCTCCGGCATCATACGGAAATTCAGAATCGCACTCCGTGTTCTTTTGCAATCTCCTTTTTTCTTTACTTTCACATCTGAAATTAATCCATTTCTTTGGTATATTCTTGCCATAATAAATCCTCCTGCAAATTTTATAAATTCTCTTTGTTTCTATCTGCGTTCAACTTCTCCGCCAACGTCTTTTGAGTAGACGGATAAAGATGAGCGTAATTGTAAGTGATATTGATTCCCTCATGTCCCATGCGCTCTGCAATGGCTACCGGTGAAAAGCCAAGTTCAATGCAATGAGCCACGTGCGAATGACGAAGATCATGAATGCGAATCCGTTTTACTCCTGCCAACTTCGCACCTCTATCCATTTCCCTATGAAGATAACTTTTGGAAATGGTAAACAGCCGAGTCTTCTCGTCACATTTGTATAACATTCCAAAATAATCCTCCAACTCCTCACAGAGAAATTCTGGAAGTTCAATTACACGATTGCTCTTTTCCGTCTTTGGCGTGGTGATATAGTCCTCACCTTCTAAACGCTGATATGATTTGTTGATCGTTAGTTTCCGTGTTTCCAGATTGATATCCCCGCGCTCCAACGCCAACAATTCGCCCTCTCGTATTCCGGTCCAATAAAGCATCTCAAACGCATAATAGGAAATCGGTTTGTCCTTTATCACTTCTGCAAATTTCAAATATTCCTCTTTCGTCCAAAACAACATTTCCTTGCTCTTTGCCTTTCCCATCTTGCCCGCCTGCTTGGATGGGTTGTTTGCCAACCCATAAAACCGACAGGCATGATTGAAAATGGCACTCAACTGATTCTGCACCGTTCTCAGATACGTCTGTGAATACGGTCTGTTGTTTTCATCTCGCATACTCAACAACTTATTCTGCCATTGAATAATATCCGTTGCTGTAATCTCTGCAAGGCTCTTGTTCTTGAAATAAGGGATAATCTTGCTC
>JAEIGA010006392.1_pt1 | contig 17942 bp, 14 predicted proteins | sample 9270691 | NCBI WGS metagenome assembly JAEIGA01 (sample SAMN17057246, study PRJNA624740) | gut metagenome | biome: biome; isolation source: fecal sample | host: Bos grunniens | place: China: Xizang | collected 2019
AACGCGGCCGAGGATGTGCTTGAGAGAGAACTTCTCAGTCACGCCCTTTGGACGACCGAGGTGTGACATCACGATAACTGCACCACCCTTCTCGATAACCTTCTTGAGTGTAGGGATAGCAGCACGGATACGTGTGTCGTCAGTAATCTGCATGTCTGCGTTGAGCGGAACGTTGAAGTCAACGCGAACGATCGCCTTCTTACCGGCGAAATCATAAGAGTCAATAAACTGTTGCATAGTCGTATATAAATGTTTTATTAATACTTCTTTTAACGTCATTGCGAGGCGCGAGGCCGTGGCAATCTAAAACCGAGCAAATTTAGCAATTTTCGGCGAAATACAATAATTTACCTATCTTTGCCGATGAAAAACGGCCAGCCTGAAGCTGACTATAAAACGACCAAGAGATATGATGACAATTGAAAGCCCTGGCGCATTCTGGAAGGATTATGAACTCATTGATTCCGGCAACTTCGAGAAACTCGAGAGATTCGGACCGTTCATTATGGCTCGTCCTGAGCCTAAAGCCCTGTGGGACAAATCTTTGTCTGAAGGCGAATGGAATAAGATGATCCATACCCGATTCAAGACAGGAGCAGGATTCGGCAAGGCCGGAAAGGAAGACAGCGGCACATGGGAGCGCAAGAAGAAGATGGATGACCAGTGGTACATCCGTTACACAGGCGCACAGGAAGGCCTGAACTTCTCGCTCAGACTTGGCCTCACATCATTCAAGCATGTGGGAGTCTTCCCTGAGCAGTCATCTAACTGGGAATACATCTACAGGCAGACTCGCGCTCTGGTCGAGAAAGCCGAGGCGGAAGGCAAGCCTAAGCCAAAAGTGCTCAACCTCTTTGCATACACAGGTGCAGCATCGCTCGCAGCAAAGGCTGCCGGCGCTGATGTAACCCACCTGGACTCTGTCCGTCAGGTAGTCACATGGGCACGCGGCAACATGGAGGCAAGTCGTCTGGACAACATCAGATGGATTGTAGAGGATGCCCTCAAGTTCGCCCGCCGCGAGGCAAAGAGAGGCAACACCTATCAGGGAATCATCCTTGATCCGCCCGCATACGGACACGGTCCTGACGGAGAGAAATGGAAATTGGACGAGTGCCTCAACGAGATGCTCCAGTGCGTGGCGGCTATCCTCGCACCACAGGACAGCTTCATGGTCCTCAACCTCTATTCAAACGGCTACTCAGCCGTGCTTGGAGAGACCATCGTGAAACAGGCATTCTGCACAAAGACAGCATACAAGTCGCTTGACTTCGGAGAACTTGTTCTTCAGGACAACTTCGGCAAGAACCTGCCATTGAGCGTGTTTGTGAGACTGGCTAGATAAAACAAACGAAGGTGACCCAATTGGTCACCTTCGTTTATTTTTGTCTCAACCCCCAAGGGGGAATTTCGGCCCTGCCCGGGCCGGGGAGTAATGTCGTGGCCGACATTACTCCTTACCCAAAAGAGTGTCGAAGTAGGTTTCGATGGTTTTGGCGAGTTCCGTGTCGCCATAGTAGTCGGCCATGTCGGCGATGTCTGACAGAGCGACATAGCATGATTCCATCTCACGCTTCGCGTAGTCGTAGTTCTCCATGAAGAATACCATTGACACCATGAGGTCCTCTGTTATCTTGCCGGAAAGTTCACGGGCCTTGTCATTCTCGCCTGCCTCATAATACAGGTTGATCATGTCAAGCACCATGTATTCATTCGTGAATCCGAGGTAAGCCATATCGAGAGGATAATTCTCCTCGGGGACACACTCCTGGCACATGTCAAGCATCTCGACCGCACGTTCCTTGTCACCGATCTTCATCATCTCCTTGGCCACGTTCACAAAGAGCTGACGCTGCGAAAGAACACCGCAGAAAGTGTAGAGGTTCTGATAGTCGACAAAGTAGTCAGTCCTCTTGAGGGCATCCCACTTGAAGACATTCTTCATCTTATAATACAGATCCTCCGGATCAGCGAAGCCGATATCGGTGCTCTTCATCTTGTTCTTGATCGGAACGAACTTATATGAGAATCCCTCATACATGAGATACTCCTTGATTCCCACATTGATGTCGCCACCCATGCTAAGGAAGTTGATAGGGCGATCCCACTGATAATTGGAAAGAAGGTCAAGCATGAAGATCTCAGGCTTAGTCAGATACTGCTTGTCCTTAGGAATGGTGAGCACAATCTTATCAGGAATCTGATCCGCATACTTCGCATCAAGGATACCATGCTTGAGGATGTTCTCCTTGTTGACCGGGATAGAGAACTTCCTGGAAATTATATAGTCTACCTCCTTGTCGTTTGTAAGCTGGAGTTTCGCATCAGGATGACGGAAAATCCTCATCACATCGGAGAGCGCTATGACGGTGTCAAGCCTGTCCTGGATGAACACATATTCATTCGTACCGTAAAGATACTGGCGTGGACCCACCTGAAGGTCAAGCGGAGAGGACTCGTTCACGGCATACTTCATCTGGTCGATATGCCAATCCGTTCCGAGGAGCGAGGTATTCACTATACGCAGATCAGGACGGACATTCTCTACCTCCTGGGCATACCAGAGCGGGAATGTATCGTTGTCGCCATGCGTCACGAGGATACCGTTCGGGCCGACAGAATTCAGATAGTTCTTCGCCATCTCCACTGCTGTGTATCGGTTGCTTCTGTCATGGTCATCCCAGTTCTCCGAGGCCATGAGCGCCGGCACTCCAAGGAGAAGGAGAGATACGGCTGCAGAGATTGCCACGTCGCACTTCGCGTCTGCTGACCTCTTGGAGCACATGCCGCTGATCCAGTTATAGACCGCAACTACAGCAAGTCCGATCCATATAGAGAACGAGTAGAATGATCCCGCATATGCATAATCACGCTCACGCACCTGGAACGGAGGCTGGTTGAGGTAGATCACAACCGCGATTCCCGTCATGAAGAACATCAGGAACGTCAGCCAGCAACCTCTCTTGTCACGGTCAAATTGGAAGAAAAGACCAAAGAGTCCGAGAAGGAGCGGAAGCATATAGTAATGGTTCTTGCCTTTATTGTTCTTGAGATAATCCGGAGCGTTTGACTGATCACCGAGGCGGAAATTGTCAATGAAGCCGATACCGCTCTCCCAGTTTCCGATGAACGGGTCTCCCGGGGTAGGGCTGTGGATTTCGTTCTGACGTCCGGCGAAGTTCCACATGAAGTATCTCCAGTACATCCAGTTCATCTGGTAGTCGAAGAAGAACGCCAGATTCTGACCGAATGTCGGCTTGTCATGCTTCGATCCGCGGACCTTATGGCCACCTCCGCGCATATACGACTTATAGAATGAGATATGACGATCATCCGAACTCCACATTCGTGGGAAAAGCATCTTACCGGAAGGGTCGTACCTCACGTCACCAGGACCGTCCGCCTTGATGTACCTGTCCTTGCCGTTCTTCGGCATAGGAGCCCAGTATGTAGCCTCCTCAATATCATATGGAGCATCGAAATACTGTCCATAGACAAGAGGATTGCTTCCGTACTGCTCACGGCCAAGGTAGCGCACGAGCGTATAAGGATTGTCAGGCTGATACTCATTCGTAGGAGTCTTTGCGCTAGAACGGATGATAACAATGGTAAAGAGCGAGAATCCTATGACGATCATCGTGAAGCAAAGAAGGGCAGTATTGGCAAGCACCTGCTGCTTCTTCAATGTATGGAAAAGACCCCAGAAGCATGCGCCAAGAAGGAGCAGCATGAACACTGCAGCACCCGAATTGAACGGCATGCCGAGGCTGTTTACAAAGAATCTGTCGAAGCCGGCCGCAATCTTAGGAAGGTATGGGATGATACCGAAGATGATTACCGCCAGGATTCCCACAGACACAAGGAATATCTTGACATACTCCTTGAAAGTGTAATGTCCGTTCTCGTTCTTCTTATAATAGAACATGAACACGAGAGCAGGGATTGCAAGCAGGTTGAGGAGGTGGATTCCGATGGAAAGACCCATCAGGAACGATATGAGCACGATCCATCTGTTTGCATATGGCTCATCCGCCTGTTCGTACCACTTTGTCATCGCCCAGAAAACCAGGGCAGTGAAAAGAGACGACATCGCATACACCTCACCCTCAACTGCAGAGAACCAGAATGTGTCGCTGAATGTGTAGGCAAGTGCACCTACGGCACCGGAGCCGAAGATAGCGATCGCCTTGGACATCGTATAGGTTCCGTCCTCAGAAGGTTTGACAAGCCTCTTTGCAAAGAAGACGATGGTCAGATAGAGGAAGAATATGGTCAGCGCAGAACAGATAGCATTCATTGCATTTACGGCAACCGCAGCATGCATGTTGTCGCTGAACATAGTAAAGAAACGCGCAAAAAGCTGGAACACAGGGTTTCCAGGAGGGTGACCTACCTCAAGCTTGTATGAGGAAGCGATGAACTCACCGCAATCCCAGAATGAAGCGGTCGGCTCGATGGTCAACAGGTAAGTCACTGCGGCTACCACGAATACGGCAGCGGCGGTGAACCTGTTCCACAATGTGAATCTCTTATTATCCATTTATTATTATTGTTTTGTCTTACAGGTTGTTGCTTATATTTGTCATAAACGGACAAATATACACATATAACCACTATATTTGCAAAAATAAATTTTCAAGCAGATGGCTGACAACGACTGGAAGAAAAGACTCGGAGTAGTATTCTCCACCAATCCTGATTTTACCTACGAAGAAGAGGCGCCGCAGGAACCTGCAACTCTCGCGCCAGACAAGCAGAACCTCATCGTTTCCATTGACAGGAAAGGACGCGGCGGCAAGCAGGTGACACTCGTCACCGGATTTGTCGGCACGTCCGACGATCTTGCTGAACTGGGACGCACCCTCAAGGTCAAGTGCGGAGTCGGCGGCAGCGCCAAAGATGGAGAGATCGCCATACAGGGAGATTTCAGGGACAGGGTCGTGGCTCTTCTGAAAGAGATGGGATACAAGGCAAAAAGAGGAAACTGATATGATTTTCAATACACTGGTCCTGATATCCTTCCTCATATGCATCCTGCCGCTGAGACGCTTTGTGGGAATTTTCCCTTCCCTGATGGCCTGTCTTGTCAGATGGAAGGAAAGCATAAATCTCGACGCCAGCGTGCAGCTCAGCCGAGACAGGGACATCATGGCCATAGCCATGGTGATGCCGTTCTGTCTGACAGCGGGCAAGTTCTCTCTATATTCTCCGTCATGGACCGGACAGTTCGGAGCAGACGGCAAATTGGGAATAACCATCGGAGCAATCATAGCATACATCATGCTCAGGAAAGGTCTTGAGCATGTCCTTCGCGGAAAGAAAATAAACCAGAAGACCTACAGGAGCGCCTGCAAGTCATCTCACACCTTCTTCATCATCCTTACACTGTTGCTGATGGCGATGGGAGGCATAATGTCTTTCGTCAATGTGGCACCGATGGATATAAAAAACGCAATGCTTTGGGTATCAGCGGCAATATATGCTGTCTTTCTGTTGAGAAAAACTCAAATTTTTACATCTTCTTGCAATTTTTTCAGTGGTTTTTTGTACCTTTGCGCCCTCGAAATTTTACCGACTGGGGCACTCGTTGCTTCAGCCCTTATTTTTTGATAGGATGAGCGTTAAGAAAATACTGATTTCACAGCAGCAGCCGACGACGGCTTCGCCTTACACCAGCATTGCAGAGAAGTTCGGAGTTGAGTTCGATTTCAAGCATTTCTTCAAGATCGAACCACTCACCTCAAGGGAGTTCCGTTCACAGAGAATAAACATTCTTGACCATACTGCAATCGTTTTCTCAGCACGCACAACAATCGATGCATTCTTCATGCTCTGCGAAGAGCTCAGAATCAAGGTGCCTGAGACTATGAAATACTTCTGCACCACTGAGGCAGTGGCAAACTACCTGCAGAAACACATCGTATATAGAAAGAGAAAGATCTTCTTCGGTGATGGCACACCTGAGTCCATCATCGGACTCATCGGCACAAAGCACAAGGGAGAAAACTTCCTTATCGCTACAGCCGAATCGTCAAGCAAGGACGCCATAACAAGACTTTTCGAGGAGAGCGGATACTCATTTGAGACAGCCGTCTTCGTGAAGCCTGTGTCACAGGACCTCAAGGAGGTTGATCTTCACAGCTATGACATGATCGTGTTCTTCAACCCTGCGGACGTCAAGTCACTTTACGAGAATCAGCCTGAATTCGTACAGGGTGACATCAAGTTCGTATCATACGGAAGATCTATCGTCAAGGCAATGGAAGAGGCCGGCCTCAAGATCGAGATCTCTGCACCTACACCAGAGGCTCCATCAGTAGCAAAGGCTCTTGAATTATATCTCACAAAGAACCAGTAATAAGTGGAAGGCGTAACTGCCAATACCTCTTTCCCAAAAAAAGAAAGACTCTGTGGCAAGACAGCCATCTCCAAGCTTCTTGCCCAGGGCCGTCATGCAAGCGTGCCGGGCATGCGTTTCCGATACATCACAGAGACAGGAAACGACCATGCCAGGCTTCTTGTTTCTGTACCTAAGAAGATCTTCAAAAGAGCTGTCAAGCGAAACCTGTACAAGAGACGGATACGCGAAAGCTGGCGCAGGCAGAAGCACTTGATGCAGGCTGCCGGCGGCATTGACATCCTGATCACATATTCCTCAAAGGAACTCCTTACATATGAGGAAATCTACACAGGCATAGGACAGATCATTGAGAAAATAAACCGCCAAATCTCAAAACCGAAAGCAGATGAACAGATTCCTGCAGATTCTTAGGAAAATAGCAATCGCACCATTCATATTTCTGATAAGATTTTATCAGGTCTGCATTTCACCTCTTAAGACCCCATGCTGCAGATTCACTCCCACATGTTCGCAATATGCCCTCCAGGCATTTCGCAAACATGGAATGTTCAAGGGTTTCTATCTGACCGTGAAGCGTATCTTACGTTGTCATCCCTGGGGCGGTCATGGATACGACCCCGTACCATAGCCACATGGGAAAAGTGCCTCTCAAGGCCGTACAACATGTAAAACAACTGTAAAAACAACAAAATATACAACAAGATAACGATCAAAGACAACGATCTTTGCATCGGTTAAGAATCTTATTCGTCTCTTTCAGAACCGTTCCTTTATTTTCTAGAAATGTGTGCAATTCCAGGAACGGGTTAGAAAGAAAATGAAAAACGCAAGCCGTGACGGTTTGCGTTTTTTGTCTTTTACAGTGCCATCGTCTTGTCACGCAGCCATGCGGCCGTGCGCGGAGGCAGAAGCGGAGCAAGTGTGCGATATACCCTGTCATTGTATTCATTCAGCCATGACAACGCTTCATGTCCAAGAAGCTCAGGAATGACCGCCGAGGTGTCGAAGTGACATAAGGTCAGCGTCTCGAAGTCAAGCCAGTCACCGAACTCGGACACACCGGCCTCACGGCACAGAATTATGTTTTCATGCCTTATTCCGTGCATGCCTTGCCTATATATGGCCGGCTCGTTGGATGTAACCATGCCCGGCAAGAGGGCCTGTGGATTATACTGATATCTTATTGACTGCGGTCCTTCATGCACACAAAGGTAGAATCCTACGCCATGCCCTGTGCCGTGACCGAAGTTCCTCTTCGCACGCCAAAGCGGCATTCGGGCCAGCGCATCCAGCTGACAACCGGCCGTTCCCCTAGGGAAGACAGCCATCGACAAGTCGATCATGCCTTTCAGCACAAGGGTGTAATCCTCTTTCTCCAGTTGCGTGCACTCACCCATCGGAACAGTACGGGTTATATCTGTAGTTCCGGTCAGATACTGACCTCCCGAATCCACAAGATACAATCCCTTAGGGCGTATCACCGAAGAACCCTCGCTTGGCGTAGAATAGTGTGGCAAAGCTCCGGACGGGCCATATGCGGAAATGTTCTCGAAACTGTTGCCCCTATATCCCGGCACCTGGCTTCTGAATTCGGTCAGCTTCTCTGACGCCTCCCATTCGGTGATCTCACGGCCCATCGAAACTTCCTCGTCAAGCCAATGGAGGAAACACTCCATAGCTACACCATCGTCTATGAATGTCTGACGCATCGACTCGATCTCAGACTGCACTTTGACCGCTTTCTTGAGGATGACCGGAGAAGTGCCGCACACGACATTGTCTGCGCCGTATGTCTCACATATATATGTATATACATTATGGTTGAGTGTTGAAGGGTCCACGAAAAGGGTTCCGCCATCAGGATCTTCACCGAAATCGGAAATACCGATGAACACATCGTCATAATACATGACTTCCACACCATCCATCTTGAGTTCATTGAAACTGTCAGGTGTCTCTGGATCAGCAAAGACCGGACTCTTGCGTACGAACCACTTCACCGAATCGTGGGATATCAGAAGATAAGATATGACAAGAGGATTATAATCTATATCAGAACCACGGACGTTCAGCATCCATGCGATCTCATCAAGCGATGACAGGAAAACTCTGTCATAACCTTCAACAAGCATCCACCTGCGCAGCCACTGTATCTTCTCAATGCGCGGAATGCCTCCGAAGCACTCTACATCAAGGGTTGTCACCGGGGTTACAGGAAGCGCAGGACGGCCTTCCCACAGGCACTCCATCAAATCAGGCACATCCACCACCTGACCTTCCTCTCCCAGAACACCCTTGAGTTCCGAGACAGCGCTGACACTCTGACATGATCCATCCACCGCGACTACCGACGCATGCTCAAACAGCCACTCCGGAATGGATACTGCATCCGGAACGCGTGTCTTGTGAAGTTCCACACCCGTACCCTGGAGTTGTTCGATTGCCTGAATGAAATATCTGGAATCAGTCCAAAGCCCGGCGTGATCTGCGGTAACCACCACGTCACCGGCCTCACCGGTGAAACCTGTCAGCCACTCGACCTGCTTCCATCTGGGAGCAGGATATTCGCTTGAATGAGGGTCACTGCCCCCGATAACCACAGCATCCCAGCCATTATCGGCCATCATGTTCCTGAGGGCATGAATCCTTTGCGCATAAATATTTTCCATATGCAGTTATGTCTAATCCCTACAATATTAGTGATTTTTACTGACATTCACCAATAATGCCAATAAAAAACACCGAAACCCCTGGCGGTCAACTTCATGAGTTTCAGCGCATTGCAAAAACTGCGTGCCGCCAAAAGGGAGCACGCAGTTTCTATAAGTAGCTGACGGACAGAGAATTGAGCGCCAGGCGTTTATACGAGTTCGGAGATGATGGCGTCGGAGACGAAGAAGCGGGACTCCGGGATGCGGAGGCGGCGGTCTCCCTGAAGGGCGTCCACCTCGGAAACCGGCACCAGGTCACCTGAAGCAAGGGCACGGGCAAGATCCGGAGCAGAGCAATGGGTACGGAGGAAATCCTCGCAGACACCATCCGCCGTACGCAGACCAAGCATCACATGCTCAAGAACCAACTGTTCCTGAGTCAGAATCTCTGAGCCACGGACAGGGGCAAAGTCACCGGACTGCCCTGCCTGGACATACTGCTCCAGTGAAGGATTATTCCAGAAACGCCTTCCACCCAGATAGCCATGGGCTCCGGGGCCAAGACCAAGATATTGGCTATGGTCCCAATAGGCGCTGTTATGCCGGGCATGATATTCAGGAAGAGCGAAGTTAGATATCTCATAATGTTCATACCCAGCCGCACGAAGCTCAGAGCAAAGCATATCATATTGATGTGCACATAACTCCTCGGAAGCCTCTGCCCACAATCCCCTGTCAACCAAAGAAGCCAATGCACTGCCAGGCTCTACTGACAGCTGATATGAAGATATATGCTTTGGCAATGTACCGGAAGGAGAAATGTCCAATGCTTTCTTCAAAGTGTCTGACCACTGGGCATCCGACAGTTGTGACAATCCGAAAATCAGGTCGACACTGATGTTGTCGACACCGGCATTCTCCAGGATGGCATATGCCTTACGGGCTGTCGCAGAATCGTGCCTACGGTTCATCCAGCGCAGGATGTCATCATCAAAAGACTGCACACCCATACTGATCCTGTTCACCCCAAGACGAAGCAGTCCTTCGACATAGGACTCACCCTTCTCGACTATGTCATCAGGATTGACCTCAACGGTAAATTCGTCGTATGGGCCACCGAAACCATTGGATTCCAATGCTTTGACTATATTATCTAATACAGAAAGGGGCAGCACCGATGGGGTGCCGCCTCCTATATACAATGTGTTCACATCGCCAGGATGTGTCCCGGCATATGAAGATATTTCCGCTGAAAGCGCTGAAGCGAAACTGTCGAAACGCTCCTGCTCATTCCTGCAGCACCTTGAAGCAATCTCAGAATAGAAATCGCAATAGGTGCAGAAACTCCTGCAGAAAGGTATGTGAATATATATCACAGCCTATCGGAGAATGAGTTCTGTAGTGCCGAGAAGCGAAGCTGCAGTATATGCCTCGATGGTATATACACCCTTCTCATAAGCAGGGATTCCATTGAGGTAGATACCCATCTCAACCTCTGTTCCCTGATAGTCCACCTCACGTGATGCTGAGCATACCATAGGCTCACCATTATACTGGAATGTCTTCTGCGTATCGTTGACAAGCAGTATTCCATTTGGATCCTTTACACGGATGTATACCGTAACCGGACCTCTTTCTGCAAGTTCATTCTCGCCAAGGCTAAGGCTTGTAAGGAGATAAGTCACTCGACTGCTTCGGTCTGTCACCTTGTCTGAAGAGTTATATGCATCTGTCCTGAGGTTATACGCCTTAAGCACGGCACCTGTAGCAACTCGTCCGCTGAGGTCCTTCACTGTCTTTGAAAGCTCCTCTGTCCTTCTCTTGCTCTCGGCTGCCTGACGGCGTGCCTCGGCCGCATCGGCTGTGAGCTTCTGGTTGAGCTTGTTGAGCGAGTCGATCTGCACCACATAGTTTCTCATGATGCTTCTGAGGGTACCGAGTTCCTTCTCGTACTGACGGATCTTGCTTCGGTTGGTGGCCTCAGTCTTCTGCATCTTCTCAATGAGGAGCTGCACCTCGATACGCGAAGAATCGAGCTGAAGGTTAATATCATCGTACTCTGACGAAAGTGTCTCATAATCGTTCTGAAGGGCAATCATCTGAGCTGTGAGATCCTCTTTCTCGATGGTAAGGTCCTTCACAAGAGATGATTTCTGATACCAGATATATGCGAGGACGCCGGCCAGTGCAACCACCGCAGCGATAAGCGCATACATGATCTTTTTCAATGTCTGTTCTCCCATTTTTTTCTAATTTGTGCGCAAAGATAGCAAAATATCCTATTTTTCTTAACTTTGTCAATGTCAGCGGGCAGATTGCCACGTCGCAAACTACTCGCAATGAAGCATGAATAACAATAACAAAACCAAAAGGACAAAAGCATGAAATATTTTATCAGATCGGTCAAATACTTCTTCTACTTCTCATTCCTTACCACTGCCATCGTCCTTGCACTTGTGGCCACCGGCCTTGCAAGCGGGGACATCAACGAACTTTTTGACGGCGGTTACAATGCCCTCTGGAAGATCGCTGTCTTCTTCGTCCTGGTAGCGTCCGTATATCCTAAGCTGGGCTTTATCTCAAGAAAGATGTACGTCTCGAAGGAACTGTCTCAGATCCGCGAGGATGTCGTCACCTTCATGAGCGAGCGTTCTTACGGATTTGAAAGCGAGACTCCTGAAAGCATCACTTTCAGATACAAGGGTACAATGGGAAGGCTCACAAGGATGTACGAGGACAGGATAGTCCTGACACGCACAGCAGACGGATATTACCTCGAGGGGCTCAGGAAAGATGTCCTCAGACTGGCCACAAGCCTGGAATACAAGCTTAACCCTGAAGCTTAGGCCTCGCCGTTAAGCATCTTGGCAGCCTCGTCCAAGGCCTGGTAGAAGTCCTCTCCGAAATAACGTTCTATAGGTTCGCGTAAAAACTGATAAACGCGGACCTTATCTTTTTTACCCTTGGCGAATGCATCCTGGCAGATGTGCCAACGGTGCAGATTAAGGGCTCTGGTTCCGTTGCTGAGCTGAGTGATGCGGATCGGATACAGCCAGCATGAGATAGGCTTGCGGAAATCGCCCTTGCCCTGGAACCAGCAGCGCTCCATCGAGCAGAAGCAGTTGCCGCTCTCATCAAAGAGCGTATATGCACATTCCTCGCTTCCCGGCACGAGCGGAGTCACCATGTCTCCGTCCATGTCGATCTCGTAATATCCCTTAGCCGCAACTGCTGCACGACCTTCATCGGTCATGATCGGTGAGAATATGTGATAATTCTTCTCGATCGCCTCGGCCTCGCACTCCTCCATCGGAGCACCGCTGTCGCCGATCACGCAGCAACAGCCCTTGCACTTCTCATAGTCGCAGGCAAAATATTCAGTAAGCACCTCTTCCGAAACGAGGCAGTCGTCGATCTGGATGATTGTTCCGTGATACATAGTCTTTATTTTCTGTTTATTATATATTCAATGCAACTTCCCTTGTCAAGAAGACGAAGGACCGATCTGATGTCCTCCACAGAGACTGCATCAATCTTTGACGCATAGCCTGTAGTGTAGTCTTTTCCATCAAGGTATCGCATAGCCACAGCATGAAGCCAATACTCCGGCTCCTGCATCTGCATGGCATACTTATGCTTCATATATTCCTTGCACGCCTTGACATAGCTTGCATCCATGTCGTTTCCGGATGCTCCGGATACCGCACTTCTGACAGAGGCAAGGACTCCCTGCGGCATTGGGCCGCCGTCTCGAGCCGTAATCATCAGAACCAGGCCGAATCTGTCATCAGGATAGATCCTTCGTGTATAGTCGAGCTTGAGGTCCACCCCATAAGGCTCAAGAGTTTCGGTCAAGATGTGCCTCAGCACCATAGAGGCCATCTCAGCCGCCATATAGTTCTCCGCCGTCATAGGGACTCCCGCGGAAATGTTCACCACTAACGCGTCACGATCCCCTTCAGCGCTATATGCCATGCTTCCGGAAACCGGCTGATAATGTACAGCCGTCTTCCTCGAAGCAGCCTCCCTTGTGCGGAAGGCACCAATATAAGGAAGTATGGCCTTCTTCAGATCCGACTCATACATGTCTCCTATCAGCACCAGTACACCGTCGTTCATCTTGGAGGAAATCCTCTCAAGAAGACTCTCTGCCTTTGAAGCCAGATCCACAGGAATATCGGATGCAGACTTATGTGGGTAATACCTATAGTCAGGGCACATAAGGCTGTCAGTCAATCCCTTGAAGTCAACCTCGGCATCAATGAGACGAAGCTTCTCGCACTCGAGATGATATGCTATAGCTTCTTCATCCGGGACACGTTCATTGGCAATCGCAAGAAGCGCCCTCATCAGGAGCGGCACTTCAGACTCCCCGGCAGTACCGCTTATCATCACGTTAGACAGGTTCACCTGGGCCTCCATGGTGATGCCTGCCAGCTGAAGGACACTCACAAAGTCACGCGCCTTCATTCCGGATATATTGCATAAGCCAAGATAATCCGAGATATATGCACCCTCACCTTTAGCGAGTTCCCTTATATCGCCATAGCCTCCGTTCAAGGCAAGCCTATAATGAAGTTTTTCTGCTGTCGGCATCCTCTTATAAACGACCTTGAAGCCGTTGGAGAATGTCCACACCACTCCTCCTGAAAGGTGTTCCTTGCGGGACATGCGTATGCCGACCTTCGGACCTTCAGATGGGAACGCCATCGTATCAGATGCGTTCAAATATGCCTTAGGGAGATTCAACGAGTCCTCCGGATGCATGTCAATGAGCGCAGACGCTATCGAAGCGAAAATCTGCTCCCTATCCTTAGGAGACAGATCCTTCGACCTGAGATATGCCAGACGCTGGGCAGAAGCAGACAGCGGGCTGTCCATCAGGCAGGCCCTTATACACATCTGCACATAGGCGGCATTAGTCCTCTCATACCCCTTTTGTGACGATTCCAGATCCCTGAAATACGCACTCTCGGCCATGATCAGTTCGCTCGAAGACGCCCCAAATGCATCCACAGATGCAAGAGCCGCCTTAAGAGCTTTCTGCGCATCTGCTGCGCAAGCATCCTTTACAGTCACCTCAAAGGTGAATCTTTCATCCGACATTGTACTCATGCTTCCTACATGACTGAACTTCACATCCGCAACTGGTATGACCTTGTCACGCAGAGTCTTCCTTACTCTCGAGCATACTACAGCCCCCAATTCGTTGACAGCCTTGTCATACACCGCCGACTGCGTCGTCATGACCAGTGTCGGAGGGGTACGCGGAGACACCCATTGGGCGCGAACCGTCGAGAGACCTTTCAGCGTATCACAGGATATGGTGAAAGATACCGGAGTGTGTCCTTCCGAAAGGAATTCCTGAACCGGAACCTGACCGGAAGCCGGTATCATGAAAGACATATATCTCAGTTTCTTCAGGACATCATCCGACCTCAGGTCTCCGCAGGCAACAACCGCCAACGAGGCAGGCCTGCCTACCGACTCGACCTTATACATTATCCTTATGAGTGTAGAATCGATCAAGGAAAGATCTGTAGTCGGAACATCATTCAGACTGATCAGGGTCTCGCCGCTTTCCCTGCACACGAGGGCATAGTCCGCAAAACCCTTTACATATGGATTATCAGCCACATAGCAGGTAAGACCGTCAGGCATGACCGCACGCTTGACAGCAGCATCCTCCGGAAGAAGCGGAAGATTCTGTGCAGACATTGGCACGATAGTTGAAAATATCAGTCCTGATGCAAAGGCCAATATGCCTAAAATCTTGTTTTTAATCACTTTTACCATACAGATTGCAAAAATACAACAAAATTTTTCTACTTTTGCATGATTGTGCCTGGCAAGGCAACAAAGACGATTAAAACGATAATCAACAAATAATTTTTAAATAACACTATGAAGAAGATCTTTATGATTTTTGCAGCAGCTGTAATGGCTGCGGGTATCGCATCAGCACAGGACATCAACTCTGTAACTGAGACTTACAACAACGGTGCTATGGAGCTTGAAATGGGAAACAAGGAGGCAGCTCTCGGTTATTTCCAGGCAGCTCTCACAGCAGCTGAGGAGCTTGGCGAGGAAGGAATGCAGATTGCTGAAAACTGCAAGAACACAATACCTGTCCTCATGGGTTCAATCGCAAAGGACCTCATCAAGGCTGAGCAGTTCGACGCAGCTATCGAGCAGCTCAACAAGACTATCGAGACATGCAACGCCCTCGGACACGACATCGAGGAGTACAAGAGCCTCATCCAGCAGACTTTGATGGCAAAGGGTAACGACCTTATCAACAATAAGGACTTCGCCGGCGCTATCGAGGTTTACAACCAGATCATGGCTGAGGATCCGACAAATGCAATGGCTTCACTCCGTCTCGGTATGGCATATGGAGCAACAGGCAACACTGAGGCAGCTGAGGCAGCTTACCTCGTGGCAGCTGAGAACGGCCAGGAGAAGAACGCTTACAAGCAGCTCTCAAACCTTCTCGTAAAGAAGGCAGCCGCTGTCCTCAAGACCAAGAATTATGCAGACGCAATCGCATTCGCCCTCAAGTCAAACGAGTACCTCGAGAACGCCACTGCAATGAAGATTGCAGGTACTGCAGCTTCTGCTCTCCAGAAGAACGAGGACGCTATCAAGTATCTTGAGAAGTATCTTGAGCTCTCACCTAACGCTAAGGACGCAGCTCAGATGAAGTATACTATCGCAGCTACTGCACAGGTAATGGGCGACAAGGAGAAGGCTAAGACTTACTACCAGCAGATCCTTACAGACCCTAAGTTCGGTCCTACTGCAGCAGAGCAGATCAAGGCCCTCTAATCAATGAGACAGCTTGAACTGCTTGCTCCGGCAAGAGATTACCAGATCGGCATCGCAGCAATCGACTGCGGTGCCGATGCTGTGTATATAGCCGGTCCGCAGTTCGGCGCGAGACAGGCAGCGGGAAACGAGATTGACGACATCCGCAGACTGTGCGAATATGCCCACAGGTACGGTGTCAGAATATTCGTGACGCTGAACACAATCCTGTACGACAGCGAGTTGGAATCTGCATACAGACAGATGCTTGCAGTGCAGGAAGCCGGTGCTGATGCCATCATCGTGCAGGATCTCGCGATCCTCGCGATGGCGGAAAAGGGTATCGGCGACATAAAGGGGGAGATCCGCATACCCCTTCACGCATCCACTCAGTGCGCCATCAGGACGCCTGAGCAGGCCGTTTTCCTGGAAAGTCTTGGATTCTCAAGACTGATACTCGAGAGAGAACTTTCGCTCAAGGAGATCAAGGCGATCAGGGATGCGGTTTCATGCGAACTTGAATTCTTTGTGCACGGCGCACTTTGCGTGTGCTACAGCGGCCAATGTTATCTTTCGGAGAAGATTGCTGGACGAAGCGCCAACAGAGGAGCATGCATCCAGGCATGTCGGTCACGCTACGATCTGGTGGATGCAAACGGAAAGGTTCTGGTGAAGGACAAAGCTCTTCTGTCGCTCAAGGACTATAATCTCAGAGGCCGCATCAATGAGCTGGCGGAAGCCGGCATCAGTTCCTTCAAGATAGAGGGTCGCCTTAAGAACGAATCGTACGTCAAGAATGTCGTCAGGGACTACTCCATGGCTTTGGAAGACCTCGTATCAAAGCACCCGGACAGATATGAAAGAGGATCGTTCGGAACTATATATGGAGGCTTTGCTCCTGACACAAAGAAGACTTTCAACAGAGGTTACACCGAACTCTACATCGATGGAAAGCGAGGAAGCTGGGCATGCATGGATGCCGCAAAGTCGATGGGAGAGGAGATCGGAACAGTCACCGCACTTAATGGCGACAAATCCTCAATACAGGTCCGTTTTGCTGCAAAGGACATCGTGCTTGCCAATGGAGATGGATTCTCTTTCGTTGCAAAGGATGGTTCGGTCACAGGATTCCGCGGAGATGTGTGCAGCGGCACATCGATAAAATGCAAAAGCACACAGTCACTCTATGTAGGAGCAAAGATATACAGGTCCCTCAACGCCGTGTTTGAGAAAGAGCTTGAAAGACAGGCATGCACAAGAAGGATCAGCGCCGACGTGACGATAAGCTTCATCAATGAGGATGGTTCATGGCTCGTCAAGGCTGCAGCAATGACCGAAGACGGCAGGAAGGCAGAGGTATGCCAGGATGCCGGCAACCAGACAGCAGACAACCAGGAGCGCATGTTGGCCACAATAGAGTCACAGATAGGAAAGTCTGCAGGAATGTTCACATTCCGCCTCAAAGGCATTGTGCATGACGGTTCGGTTCCATTCATGCCGGCTTCAGCAATCAATGCAATAAGACGCTCACTGGCAGAGAGTCTCGACAACATGCCATGCATCAGCAAGGAACTGCAGAACATCAGACCATGCATAGAAAACGGCAAGGGACTGCCTCAGAAGGCCGTTTCATACAAGAGCAATGTCTCCAACAAGATGTCGGCAGCAGTATATGGTTCTGCCGGAGCCGAGAATATCGAAGATGCATATGAACTCGGACACCAAGAAGGCGCAGAACTCATGCGCACACGCTATTGCATCAGATACGAACTCGGCATGTGCCCGAAACATCATGGAGTCAAGGACAGCGGTCCTCTCTTCCTCCTCAACAACGGCCAGAAATTCTCCCTCCACTTCGACTGCCGCTCCTGCGAGATGATCCTACGAGAAAACCTTTAGGTTTTCGAGTCCGGCCCGGGTAGGGCCGAAATTATTAAAGCGGCTTGACGATTTCAACGCGCATACCAAGAGCGTTAATGATGGTGAAAAATAGACCTGCGCTTGGATTAATATGTCCTTTCTCCAATTTAGATATATACGACTTTGTGCTATTAATTCTAAGGGCCAGCTCAGACTGGGTAATTCCCGCCGACTTACGGGCCGAATACAGAATCTGACCTGAG
>JAEIGA010006393.1_pt1 | contig 17939 bp, 25 predicted proteins | sample 9270691 | NCBI WGS metagenome assembly JAEIGA01 (sample SAMN17057246, study PRJNA624740) | gut metagenome | biome: biome; isolation source: fecal sample | host: Bos grunniens | place: China: Xizang | collected 2019
AGAATTAACACCGAAAGGAGACACCGCGTTGACAACAAAAGAATTTGAGCAGGTATTAAGGCTTGCGACAGATAAGGTCTTTCATCTGCAGGCCCCCACCGGGGAGACGGAGTTCGTGGTCTGGCACGCCTATGGCCATAACAGTCTTATTGGCGACGACGGTGTGCGCATCGAGCTTCTGAAAGTCCAGCTCGACGTGATCTGGCAGAAAGAACCTTCTGATTTCCTTAACAAAATAAAAAGCGTCCTCAGCGAGTTTGAACTTCCCTACTTTGAGGCTGAGTATGGCTACGACGATGTCTGGAAGTCTATGCGCTGCATTCTGCAGCTGGAGCTGGACTGATATGGCAAGCTTTGTCTTTTATGGAACGGATGATTTGGAAATTAGTTTTGCAGAACTCGCCCAGCTTACTGATGAAGATAAAGAAAAAATCATAATGCCCGGTGCGGAGGTAATAAGAAAACACCAAGTCGAAATATTGGAAAGTGACCACAACAGTAAAGTGCTCGCTCCATCAATAAGAATTAAATTCCTTCCGGGATTTGAAGATGGTGCTGCTGTTATTGAGCCAAGCGGCATTCATCATGGTAAAAAAACAGCTCATGGGGCTGATTATCACAGGCCTAAAACAGGCCAAGGGCGTAGTCATAAGCGCAAGCGTCATGGTCTTACCGCCGGAACCACAAATCAAGAGGTTGGGTATTACCTTGAGTATGGCACTCCACGCATGCCTGCTTCACATTGGATGGAAAGAGCAAATGAAAAAGCAGCAGACGAAACAAATGCTGCTATGGAAAAAGCCTGGGACGAACTCCTCACAAGTAAAGGACTTTAACATGAAATACATTGAACATGAATTTGAAGGCGTCAACCGGCGGCTGAGCTTTACCGCCGGTGCGCTTTTCCGACTTTATGAAAGGTACGGATATACATCTGATATTGTTACCACTCTTAAGCTGCTTGAAAACAGCACGGAAGCCTGGAACAACACCTGCTGGCTTTACGCACTGTGCGCAGAGCAGGGAAACCAGCAGCGCAAGGCACTTTATATGGACGCGCAACCCACCATAACATATGAGCAGCTGCGTACTCTAGCTGCACCCACAGATGTTCCCTATATAAAGACCGCTGTACTTAAGGCTCTCAAACAGGGCTTTGAGAGAGATAAACCCGTCAACCCCGATGAGGAAGTCGACCTGGTGCTGCAGGAGATAGAAGAAGCCGAAAAAAAAAAGGCGGCTGGCATGCTATCTTCACTTCATTCCTTTCTTCGTGCGGTCACTACTTCCACTATGGCCCAGGAGAAGCCCAGCTCCTGACCCCCGGCCTTTTTGCTGACATGATAGATTGGGCAACACCGTCAAGAGAGGAGGATGATTGATGGCTACAAGAAAAATATCTACTCAGCTTTCTCTTTCCGGAGAAAAAGAGTTCAACGACCAGATGAAGTCTGTCAATTCTAACCTGAAAGCGCTGAGAGCTGAAATGAGCGCCGTCAGCACCTCCTTTGACGACAATTCATCTGCAACAGACAAGCTCAGAGCTAAACAGGATGTGCTGACACAGCAGATCGACCAGCAGAAGGAAAAAGTCCGGGCTCTGGCTGAGATGTATGAATCCTGCAAGACAGAGCTTGGCGAAAACGCTGCCAAGACTGATAACTACAAAACCGAAATGCTCAACGCGCAGACGGCTCTTAACAAAATGGAAGCCGCCCAGAGAGATCTCAATAAAGAGCTTGAGGACGCCGAAGCAGCTGAAAAAGCTGCCCAGAACATTGATGAGCTGGCTGCAGCTGCAAGAGGCGCGGATGGCCCAATAGACAAGCTTGGCAACGAGCTGCAGCAGCTGGACACTGCCGCAGGAGCAGTTAATTTTGACCGAGGATTAAAGGACACCCTTATAGGTCTTGCCACAAGTGGAAAGGCCGGAGAGGTGGCCTTGAAAGCAACCACCACAGCGGCAAAAGGCACCGCCTACGCGCTTGCCGGGCTGGGCCTTGCCGGTGGCGGCGCGTCCGTTGCTATAACAGCGTTGGGCGTTGTAGGCTTCAAGACCCTTGCGCAGTTTGCCATAGAGGCAGCCAACAGCGGAAATCCCGCCTTTGCAAGTCTTGCAGAAAATCTTGGTGAGCTTGAGGAGGCTTCAAATTCCGCAAAAACCGCCCTGGGCGGTGTGCTTCTTCCGGCTCTGGAAAAGCTCAGCAGCCGCGGCGCGCAGATGCTGCGGAACTTTTCTGAAGAAATAGAAGCCGCCGGAACTGACACTAAGGCCATCGGCGGCATTATGGCGAACTTCGTAAGAGAAGCTGCTGAGGCAATACGCGACGAAGCCCCTACGTTTATCAAGCAGGGCGGTGACCTTGTAACCGGCCTCGCTGAAGGTATCGTGGAAAACAGCGATGAGGTGAGCGCAGCCATCGGAGAGACGCTGGCGTCTCTGGCAGATTTTCTCGAAGACAACGCAGAGCTCATCGGTGAAGCGGCTGCTACCCTTGTGTCCAATTTGGGCACGATGATTGCGACCAATGCGCCGCAGCTCTTTTCCGCCGGTCTGAGCATGATCCAGAACCTTATTGCAGGCATTGACGGCGAAGATCTTGGTGCAAAAGCTGCAGATCTTGTACTTCTGCTTTTGACCTCTCTCATAGATATTGCTCCGGATCTCTTTGAGGCTGGCGTGGAATTTGCCGCTGAGGTTGTAAAAGGCTTGCTGAGCGCCGACTGGGACCAGATAGGGGCAGATGTAATCAACGCCGTATGGGAAGGTATGAAGTCTATCTGGGACACTGTTGTTGATTGGTTTAACGAAAAGGTTTCAAGCCTCCACGGCACGGCTTACATTGACGTCTACACCCGCCAGTACGGCGCAAGCGTGGACGAAACCGGTACCGCTTTTCCCCATGCCACAGGTCTTGACTATGTCCCCTATGACGAATACCCCGCATCTTTGCACCGCGGTGAAATGGTTGTTCCTGCCCGTCTGGCCGATCAGCTGCGCGGCGCAGGCATAGGTCGCAACACTCAGAACATCGGCGGAGGGTCCTCCAGCCAAAGCGTGCAGGTTACCAATAACGTAAAAGTGAGCTTTGAAGGCTCTCTTGCCCAGCTGGCAAGGGTGCTGCAGCCCGTGATTAAGGTTGAGGAAGACCGGCGTGGCCCGAAGCTTATTAAATAAGGAGTGATCAAATGAAAGCTGAAACAATAAATGTTGACGGTGTGGAATATCGTGTAGCTGTCGTTTATCCCTCCCGCCTGCTTAATTTTGAAATTGTAGAAGGCAACAACACCGGCAGGTCGCTTACCTTTCGTGAAATCCGAGATATTGGCGGCACTCAGTACAGCTACACCATGCAAGTAAAACCCCTCCCCGGCGCGCAGGCCGAATTTGACGCCTTTCTGGACGTTATTTCCGCGCCGGTTGACTGTCACCGGGTCGTAATGCCCTACGGCCAGAAAGCGCTTGAATTTGACGCTATGATTCGCTCTGGTAGCGCAATCGACCACGGCGTTATGGGTGGCGTGCGTAAATGGGGAGACCTGGAAATCACCTTTGAGGCTATTGAGCCCCAGCGCAAACCGGAGGGCTGAAAATGAAAGTTAACCGGATCATTATTGGCCCCGAGGATGCGCCTGTTCTTGAGTTTTTCAACAAAGACATTCTGGAAATCACGGAAAACACATCGGTTTCAATGGTAGGCGCAGAGCTTGCCATCGACCAATTTGTCCCCATTGTGAAATATGATCTGATAATCAGATATGTTCTTGTGCCAAAGGACTTGGAGTTTTTCCAAAGTTTTCTTACTGCTGACGGCTACACTCTGACCGGGAAATACACCTATGATATTCGCGCCACGCCCTACGGCACGCCGGTGCGTTTTTACATCGACAGCCGCCCCGCCGGGCTTTACTACCTGTCCAAAGTTGACCGCCTTGAGCGGGACACCTTTAAGCTCAGCTGTGTATCAGCCGTGGGCCTTATGGATAAACAGCGCCATATTGGCGATGTGTACACCGGCAAGCGTTTTGACGCGGTATTGGCTGAGATTATCGGCGAAGGCTACGACTACCAGGTTGAGCCGGACGTGGCCTCTCTGCAAGTCTATGGATGGCTGCCCTACGGCACAAAACGGACAAGCCTGCATCACCTGCTGGTCGCTCACGGTGCGACAATTACAAAAAGTGATACTGGAGGAATGCTTTTTAACTTCCTTAAAGCCACAGAGACAACCGATATACCGCCAGAGCGGATATATGACGAAGGCTCTGTGGTATACGGAGAAGAGGCAAGCCGCGTGGAAATTTTGGAGCACGGTTTTTACTACCTTTCCAATGTTTCCGCCGAAGTTCTTTTTGATACCCGCGGTGAAATGGTACAAAACACCGTTGTGGTCTTTAAGCAGCCCATTTACAAGGATTCTATCTATGTAGAAGAAGGCAGCGCAATGGAAGTGCTGGAGTACGGCACTAATTACGCCGTCGTTTCCGGCTCCGGTGTTTTGCTTGGCAAGCCATATGTGCACACGACCAGGTTAATCTCTGCCACCAATGAAGAAGCCCCAACAGAAAAAATCGTAAGCGTTGAGGACGCAACGCTCATCACCCTTGCCAACAGTGAAAACTGTCTCAAGAGGATCTCCGAGTATTACTTCCACGCTACGACATTAAAAAACTCCATTGTTATTGATCAGGAGAAGACCGGCAAGCGTTATACCTTTCTGAATCCCTTCCGGGAGTTTACCAGCGCATTTATGACAAACATGTCTGCATTTACATCCAATGTCACAAAAGCAGAATGCGAGTTTATACAAGACTATGTTCCTATTGCTCAGGGCAGCTCTTTCCTGCGCCGCGAAATACTGGAGCTTACCGAAGAAGGCTCGGTGTGGAATGTCCCAAACAGTGTTTACGAAAAAGATGTGCCTCAAATCCGTGTGGTGCTTATTGGCGCGGGTGAAAATGGCGAAAACGGCCAAGACGGCGAAACAGGCCATTACGGCGATGACCATACAGGCGGAGAAGGCGGAGCCGGTGGCAAAGGCGGAGCCGGTGGCAAAGGTGGCAGAATCCTTTCCGCTACAATTGACGTTTCGAACCTTGCATTTTTGCGCTATGGCGCAGACGGTAAAAATGCATGGGTGAGAGCCGGAGACAATTATTATACATCTGCAAGCGGTACAAGCTCGGTTTCTGGCTTTGTAGATATGTTTACCGGTGCGGTTTATGCTTTGCCTGGTAATCCCGGCGTTGATGGAGCTGCGGGCGGCATGGGTGGCGCTAACCCCGCGATTGGTTCAAGCGGCAACGCGGCCACAAACGGTGAAGACCTTGTGTTTAATGGCGTCACATATAAAGGCGGCAAAAAATCAAATAAACAGGCCGTTCGCGCCAAAGAATATGGAAGCGGTTACAGTGAAACTATGACCTGGCGGTTTGGCGGATGTGGTGGCGGCGGCGCTGCTGCCGGAGCTAACGGGCATGATGCCGGAGAACTGGAAAAGTCTCCGATAGACTATGATGAACGCTGGCCATATGGCGGAGACGGCGCAGATGCTATCGCAGCGCAGCCGACTGTTGAAATGTACGGCACAGGCGGCAATGGTGGTTCTGGCGGTGGTGGTGGCGGCGGTGCAACAAACCACTACTGGTGGAACGATGTTTACACAACGCTTATTGCTGTATGGTCAAAAGAGCGTTCCAACATACCCGGCAAGGGTGGCAAAGGCAGCTCCGGCACACCTGGCTATATAGGCTGTGCCATTATTTATTACTGAGAGGTGAAAAAACATGGCAGATTACCCTCTTAAACAACTTGCAGAAGATGTCCAGAAAATTTTGGACACTGCTTTAACAGTTAATAATTCCTATCCTCAAACCCTTACTGAGGAAGAAAAAGCAATTACCCGTGAAAAAATCGGAGCCTCGGCAATTGGCGAAGGAATAAAAATTATATCTCACTTTGACACCCTGGAAAAACTTGTCTCCACAATTACAAAGCCTTCCGCCGGCGACGCTTATTCTGTCGGCACGGAAATCCCTTACAGGCTTTATGTTTATGATTTCTTGCGCGAGGAATGGCGGGATTATGGCCCAATCCGTTCAACTGACATAAAAGCGCGATTCGCACAGAATGTCGCGGTATCAACAAGCGCGTGGGAAGCTGACACAGACGTGTTTGAGGATTACGCTTACAAGGCACAAATCCCCCTTGGAGAGGTTACAGGAAGTGACTTCCCAATTGTAGCCTTTGCGCCTTCTGATGCTGTCAGCGGCAACTACTGCCCTATTGCATATTGCTTTGACGGCTATGTTGAAGTATGGGCAAGGGCTATCCCTGCAACTGCAATTACCATTCCGGCAATCACCTTTATCATACAGAATGACGGTGCAAGCGGTGGTAGTACCAAGGGCATCACCAATGCAAGCGGTGGCATTGCAACAGGCGGTATTGGCACAGACCAGATTGCAGATAACTCCATCACCGTTGATAAAGTGGCAGACTCTGCACGAACAAAGACTTTTTATGTGACTATCCCGGATTGGGACGGCGCCGAAGCACCTTATAGCCGCTCACTTGCCGTTAATGGAATACTGGCAACAGATATTCCCAAGGTATTCTTTTTTGCCCCGGCAGATTTTGCAGACCTTGAAGCGCAGCAAGAAGCATTTGCAATGCTCTATGATGTCGAAAGTGCAAATGACACAATAACTTTCTATGCAAAAGAAAAGCCAGAAGTACCTTTCACAGTAATGATTGAGGTGAACAGAATATGAAGGGTGCAATAATGACTTCCGGCGGCGGTGGAACAAAGCTCTTTGCCGCCATTGGCGTTACATATCCGGCAGGTTCTACACTGACTTGCACCAACGGCACAAAGACTCTGACCGCCAAGACCACAAGCGGCCAGTGGGTGTTTGCAATACCCGAAACTGGCACTTGGACTGTGACTGCAACACAGGGAACAAACACCAAGAGCCAGAGCGTGAGCATTACCAGTGAGGGGCAGTTTGAGAGCGTGGAACTGAGTTATCAGCTTGTGATAATCGAAAACGGTTATGACAAAGTTGGGCTTACTACAAAGGGTAATGTTTACGAACATGATAGTGATTTTGATGGCGGCTATTATGTGCAAGGCGAAGCTTATTACGAAGTGGATGTAACAAAGTATAAAACCTTGACCTTTGATTCCCGCTTTTACACTTATGGAAACGGGAATGGTAGCCCAACGGTTGAAGTCAGGAAAACATCTAATTCCAAAATAAGTTCACAAACAGTAACCCAGACGAAAACCACTTACACTATAGATTTGTCAGCCATAACAGGCGTTGTGCGTATTTGGTGGGGCGAAAAATCATATCAAGATGGCGTTGGTGCTTGGCACGCCAGCAGACCAATTATCTACGATATGTTGCTTGAGTAAGGAGAACATGACATGAAAATCTATATTGATTCCGATTATAAGTGCCATGCTCTCCCCGATGACGGCACTATGCGTGAGTTTGATGTTCCTTTTTTCGATGGCAAGTGCCAGACCTTTATCGAGGGCTATCGTTATGTGCCGCCCGGCGAAAGATGGGTCAAGCCTAACGGTGAGTTTTTCCGTGGTGAAATGATTGCGCCTTGGAAGGATTACAGCATTCTCGCGGCAGCACAGGCGGCCTATGAAGAAGGACAAGCCCAAGGCGGCGGCCCAGAGGCTTTGATAGAGGCTGCTGACGTGGCCTATAAGGAAGGAGTGAACAGCGCTTATGACTGAGGCGTTTATCCTTGAAACCATGCGCGCACAGGGCAGATTTGACGCCTTGCAGCTCATTCTTGCGGCACCGGACATGACCGGCACTGAACTAATCGCGGAAGAACTTAAAATCCCCGCGTGGAATCCTAAAGCAAATTATTCCACACAAAGCCCCGGCGTTCCTGTACAGGATGAAGGCCAGGTGTGGACGCTGATTATTCCTCACAATGCTGCACATTATACCGGCCGCCCGGCTACACTCCGAGCGCTTTGGGCTTTGGCTCACACTAAAGACCCAGCAAAGGCAAAACCGTGGGTTGCGCCTTATGGCATAAGCGGCCTTTATATGGTCGATGAATGCTGCACTTACATCAACCCGGCGGACGGGCTTGAGCACGTTCTCCGCAACCTTTACGACAACAACGAATATCCCCCGTACACTCTCAACGTCGAGAGCCGGTGGGAGGATTTGGGGGTAAAGAATGAAACTTGAAGACGGACGCGCCTTTCTCTATCAATGGGACACCGGGCGCAAGCTGATAATTGACGAACCCTGTTCCAAGGTAAGCTTCAGCAATGCTATGAGCAAGCCTCTTGACGTGGAAGTCAAAGACGGCTTCGCTCTGATTCCCGATGAGCTTTTGCAGGTGAGTTTTCCGCTGCAGTGCTGGGCATTCGTCGGCACTCCAGAAACCGGCTACACCCGAAAGCATGAGAGTTTTCAGGTTTATGCCAGACCAAAGCCTGCGGACTATGTCTTTACGCCCACGCAGCAGCTCACAATCTCTCAGCTTATCGAGCGAATAGAGCGCGTTGAAGACCCCGCAGTTATAAAGACCGTGGTCGAGGATTATCTGGAGCAGAACCCCGTGGAAGCGCCTGTGAAATCCGTTAATGACAAGACCGGCGCGGTAAAGCTGAATGCAGCCGATGTGGGCGCACTTGCAGCATCTTCTCTCCCTGCTGCTATCAATACCGCCCTTGCGCAGGCAAAGGCAAGCGGTGAATTTGACGGCAAAGATGGTGTTGACGGTAAGGATGGCGCAAAAGGTGATAAGGGTGACAAGGGTGATAAAGGAGACACTGGTGCTGCCGGAGCTAATGGCAAAGACGGCTACACTCCTGTCAAAGGCGTTGATTACTTTGATGGCGTTGATGGCAAGGACGGTGCAGATGGCAAAACACCTATCAAAGGCACTGACTATTACACCGAAGCCGACAAGACCGAAATGGTCAATCGTGTTCTCGCAGCACTTCCCACATGGACAGGGGGTAGTTATTAATGGCTTATGATAAAGTTGTAGACTCTGCTGTTCTGGATGCCGGGCTCAAACAGATAGCAGACGCAATCCGCGAAAAAGGCGGCACAAGTGATACTCTGGCTTTTCCCACGGCTATGGCTGAGGCAATAGCAGCTATACAGGCAGGCGGTGGGGGAGAAGCGAGTGTTGCAAAGGGCACAATTACTATTGCAGAGCAATTAGACTGTCAAGCTCTTTGCCGCACGGTAGTTAACCATAATTTAGGACGAGTTCCAACTCACGCTTTATTGTTAAATTTAAGCAAAGAGCATAAAACATCAGCATCCACAGGAGACACAATAATCCTATACGCAGACACCGAGCGTGTGTATGGTTATCAAGGACTTGGGGCAACCTCAGCCTGTAAAGTTGTCCATAAAACTGGGATTAGGTTTGAGTATACCAGCGGCTCCGTAGATGAAATACAATCATATATTTTCCCACCAGTGGGGTATATTTACGCCTCAACTGCTCGCGCAGGGGAAACTTATTTATGGATGCTTTGGTAGGTGACTTATGAAATACTACAAAATCATTGAATCCGGCAAACTGTTTGCCATAGGCACAGGCCCGGGTGGTACTGAAATAACCAAAACCGAATACAACGAGCTGCTTGCCATTATCCGCGAGAAAGCTGCTCTTGTGGAAAAGCTCTATCTCGGTGAAATCACCATTGACGCTGTTCCTCTTGAATGGCAGGAAGAAATCCAGCGCAGAGTGGATGACCGCATAGCAGCCGAAGAAGCAGCAGAAGCCGAAGCCACAGAGGAAGATTACATCAACGCACTTGCAGACTTGGGGGTAAAGACCAATGAAGAAAGCTGACTTGATAGCCGCTGTTCAGGCGGTCAAGACCGAAACCAAAGAAGCATTGCAGACCATGTATGACGAACTCAACCACGGTCAGCAGAAGAAAATCCTCAAGAATGATAAGGTCAAAGCACTCTTTGACAGATACGGAGTGGAATATGAATGACGATGAAAAAGAATACAGCGGTCTGTTAACGGAGGACGACGAATGAGCATTGAATCAATTATCGAAAAAGCCGTACAGCAAATGGAAACATGGGCCTGGGACAATTCCCACGGCTATGATCAAGCTCAGCGTTGGGGAGAACGGGGCGATTATGATTGCTCATCTGCCGTCATAAGCGCATGGGAAATAGCTGGCATCCCGGTAAAAACCAAAGGCGCAACATACACAGGAAACATGTACAGCGTGTTTCTCAGGTGTGGCTTTGAAGATATTACCGAAGCCGTTGACCTTGTCCACGGTTCCGGCCTCCAGCGTGGCGACGTGCTTTTGAACCACAAGAACCATACCGCCATGTATGCCGGCGGCGGCAGAACTGTGGAAGCCTCCATAAATGAGCACGGCACAACCACCGGTGGCACTCCCGGAGACCAAACCGGCGCGGAGTTTCTGATGCGGCTTTACCGTAATTATCCATGGGACGTTGTCTTGCGCTATACGGGGGAAGATTACACCCCCACAGCGCCGGAAGCCAAAGCTCCAGAGGTCGTATTGGTAAGCGTCAGACTGCTGCAGATCCAGAAGGGAGATAAAGGCCCCGCTGTGGCCATGATGCAGGCCGCGCTGAAGTATCACGGCTATGATCCGCAATGGATCGACGGAGATTTCGGCACCCGCAGCAATAATATGCTCATGGCATTTCAGGCAGAGCATAACCTTGAAGCCGATGGCATATGCGGCTCTGCAACCTGGGCGGCATTGGGCATACCCGGGAGGTGTGTCACATGAAGAAATATCTCTGATTAGCTAAGCTGTTAATTAAATTTATGAAAGGAAATATAAAACATGAATGCACCTGAAAAGGCTTTTGAAATCAAAGCCGCCATCGTTGCAGCCTTTGCATTTTGCACCGCTCTGTGGGGCTGGCTTGGCTGGGCAATTATCGCGCTGTTTTCCTGCATGTTTCTGGACTACCTTACCGGAACATGGGCCGCCATCTACAAAGGCGAATGGAGTTCCGCTGTAGCCCGTGCCGGGCTTTGGCATAAGCTGGGGGAGATCGTTGCGCTGCTTGTGGCCATCTTCGTTGATATAGCAATTAGTGTAATACTTCACATTGAAGCCTTGGGCAGTATATTTGCCATTAATATTCCTGCGAATATACCCAAGCTGTTTACCCTTATAGTCACTATCTGGTACATATTTACCGAGCTGGGCAGCATAATTGAAAACGCCGGAAAACTTGGTGCTCCCATTCCTGAATGGCTCAGCAAAGTTATACTCAGTCTTAAAACTACAACCGACAAGGCTATCGAACCCCACAACAAGGAATAAATAAAGGAGGTGAAGCCCGTGGAATACAGCCGGGCAAGAGGCAGCCTCCCTCCCGAGCTGGACGGGCTCCTTGCCTCTCAAATGCAAATAGCGATAAACGAGGCAAATCTGGGCCTCGCAGACCGCCGCATGGTTGAGCGGTATTATATAGACCGCCTGCCGCAGATTGATATAGCCTGTGAGATGGGCCTGAGCCGTAAGACGGTTAACCGCCGCCTACAGCAGGCCGCGCCCAAGATAGGCCGCGCAGCTGCACAATTTAATATCCCACAGTAATTTGACCCCTGTGTCCTTTTTGGACACAGGGGTTTTTCTTTTTGTCTCTCAAAGGTTACACATCCGGCCCTCATGTGTCCCTCGGGCAAAATGCAAACTTGATATCATGGTATCAATAAGAAAGGAGCTGAGCTCATGGGCTACGAACCTAATTATTACACCCCCATGTATGGCGATACAAACCCTTATAGAAATATGGCACCCCAGATGATGCAGCCGCGCAGACAGATGCCCCAAATCATGGGTGACCAGCTTATAAAAGTAACCGGAGAGGCGGGCGTTGTGGCCCTGGCAAATACTATGGCACCCAACAGCCGGGCGGCTGCCTTTGATGCAAATGACGATATTTTATATATCATCACAACCGACGGCGCAGCATATCCCTCCTGGCAGACCTTTAGATTTTCTCTCTTGGAGAAAGAACAGCAGCCCCTGACCGCATATGCCACACAGGACGATCTGAACGCACTGAAAACAGAAATGAAGGAGGCTTTTGAACTTGTCAAGCAGCTTATTCAGGGCGGAGAGCCCCGCCCCCAGGCAGTACCCCCAAAGGGTACAGCAGGGCCCGAGCTTTGAGGAACAGGCCCGGCATTATGCAGGAGTGCTCAAAGGCTCAAACGGGCAGCAGCTTTTTATGATGGCCCTGCAGCAAAACCCCGGTCTTCGGGATTTTATGAACCGATACCAGGGCAAACCCATTGAACAGGTGGCCCGGGAGCTGGGCATAAGCGACCGCTATGTCGGACTTATAAAAGACTTAACCAAATAATTTAATCATCTCTTTTCAGTTCTGAGCGGGTCTTGATAAAAACTGCTCCCGATAAACACACAACGGGAGCGCGCCCCGATGTGAATAGAAGTCCAAATCACATTTTTTAGAACTTGAAAGGAGATTTATTATGGGCGATTCTGGTGAACTTTCCCTTGGTTACATGATGGGACAGAACGATGGCGGCGGCAGAGGTGGCAACTTCGGCGGAAGCTGGGGTAATGACATTATCGGCCTTGCCGTCCTGGCTCTGATCTTTGGCCGCAACGGTTTCGGCGGCGGTGGCATCTTTGGCGGTGGCGGCGGTGACTGCGGCGCCGGTTGCGCCACTCAGGCAGACGTTCGCGCAGCTGTAGATCAGCAGACCCTCATTTCCAAGCTTGACCAGCAGACTTATGGTCTGGCAGATTCCACCTACGCACTCAACAACACCATCAACAGCGGTTTCTATGGTGTAGACCGTGGCCTGTGCGACCTGAGCCACCAGCTGAGCGATTGCTGCTGCGAGAACAGGGCTGCTATTGCAGACCTGAAGTATACCTTTGCAACTGAGAGCTGCAACACCCGCAATCTCATGCAGAATACCACTCGCGACATCATCGACAGCAACAACAGCAACTTCCGCGCCCTCAATGACGTAATCCGCGACGGCTTTGCCAAGGCAGAGGCCCGTGAGAATCAGCGTTATATCGCAGAGCTGGAGCGCAAGCTCAATGCCTGCGACAGAGACAGCGCACTGCAGGGCCTTGGCACCTATCTGGTAAACACCCTGCGCCCCATGCCTATCCCCAGCTATGCCAGCTGCAATCCCTGGGCCGCTTGCTACGGCTTTGGCGGTTACGGCAACAACGGCGGCTGCGGCTGTGGCTGCGGCTGATAATCGGACATGATTCGGGGCGGCCCTGCCGCCCCTGAGAAAGGAGCAAATATTATGAAATGCAAAACCGTTTGCCGCCTCTGTCCCCGTCTGATTATCTCTCAGGCTGTGACCTTTGCAGACGGCACACTCACCGTCAACATTCCTGCCGGAAGCTATGCCGACGGCGAAAAATACTGCATCGTGGTTGCTCAGACCATTCCTGCAGCAACGACCATCACCGCCCCTGTGGTTATCACAATTGGCGACGGCACTGTTGAATATCCTCTTGTTAACTGCGGCTGCGCACAGGTGACAGCGTGCGCCCTCAGAACCAGAACCAAATATACAACCGTTGTCAGCACCAACGCCACCGGCGGAAGCTTCAAAATGTTGGGCAAGGGCTGCTGCACTCCCAACTATAACCTGAGCGCTATCGACGGCACTGATGCCGCCGCAGCCGGAGGAGGTGCTTGATATGGGCGGCAACACTCTCAAAACCTATATGATGCTCCGTGGCGGCGACAATGAACGCCGGGACGATGGCCGCATCGATAATCGCTTCACTGACCGCACAGGCCGTGAGCATTACGACAACGGCAGATTTGCCCCCATGCGCAGCGAATACGACGGCGGCATGAACATGAACTATAACCGCACCAACATGGGCTATACTGAGCCCGTAAGAATGGGCGGCTACGATCACGACATGGATGCCCGCCGTAGCTGGGAAATCATCGAAAACAACGGCCCCCATATGGAGCCCCGTTATGATGGTGATTACAACCGGGATGGCATGCGCCGCGTAATGGGCTTTGGCGGCAGCTCCTACGTGGATTACAGCCGTATGGACGAAATGCAGCACCGCTCCGGCGATAAAACGCCAGGGCACGCTTCTGCAAAGGGTACTCCCGTGCTTACCTACGACATGGCTCAGGAGTGGATGGCGATGCTCAAAAATGCCGACGGCTCCAAAGGCCCCCACTGGACTTTTGACGAAGTCAAGAGCCTTATGCAGACCCGCGGTGTACAGGGCGATCCCCTGACGATCTGGGTCGGCATGAATGCCGAGTACAGCGACAGCGTTATGCTCAACCGTAAGTATGGTGTAGACCGCCCCGAGTATTATCTTGATGCTGCGGTCACACGCTGGGAAAAAGACAAGGACGCCGTCGATGACAAAGCCGCAGCCTACTTCATGCACGTAGTCAAACACTAAGCAAAAAGCCCGGAAAACTCCGGGCTTTTCCATTACGAATTCATTATGAATTTTGCCTGTTCACTTTTGATTTTAAGCTATCATTTTTGATTGAATTATTGCAAAAATGAAAAAGTTTCAAAACCCGCAAACCGTTGGAAAATAAAGAAAACCCCCAAAGTTATTGCAACTTTGGGGGCTTTTGTTTTGGTGCGCGAGGCGGGACTTGAACCCTTACGTTTTGTGCGTATAATGCGCATAAACACTGGGGTTTTGAAATTCCATTAAGAATTTATTATGAACCCTTATAGAAGTCGGTCATTTTTTCCACCGCTTCTGTGCGCTGCTGTTCGGCAAGATGGGTGTAAATGCGGTGGACGGTGTTAAAGTCGTTCCAGCCGCCGACGGCCATGGTCTGCTGCTCCGGCCAATGAAGGTAAAAGGCCAAAGAAGCAAAAGAGTGCCTGAGCCCGTGGACACCCACTTCCGGCAAACCGGCAGACCGGCAGACACGGTTGATCTGCGCCCAGAGGGTGTTAGGATTGCAATTTATGAGCGTGCCCGATTTGGGCACAAGCTCCAGCAGCCGGGGTATCATAATGGGAATATCACGGGCGGATGTGGCGTTTTTGTTTGTCTGTTTGTTAATCAGCTTATTATCTTCGTCAAAGACGGCAGAGCCACGGACGCGGATTATATTATTGCTGATTCGGTCAGCAGTCATGCCCATAATTTCAGAGCGTCGGAGGGAATGAAGCGCAAGGAGCGCCGCCAGCTCACAGGGCTGACCTTTGACGGCCTCAAGAAAAATCTGGATCTGTTTATTATCCAACCAAGGCCGGTCGGCTTTGGGTACCTGCGGAAGGTTGACGGTGGGCGGGTCAATGCCACCGGCACGAAGGGCCGCGGTAATAACGCGCCAGGCATTATGCACCGTTTTGGGCGAAACTTCCCGGGCTTCTTTATTGATGGCCTTTTGCCAGTCCACTTCAGACGGCAGCTTTGACATGACGGATTGAAAGCGGTTATCCCGGACGGTTTTATAGCCACGCAAGGTAGAGGGGGACAAAATGTTCTTGTTAGCAGCTGTATAGGCGTCAATCAGCTCAGCCACGGTCTGTTTTGCGCCGGGCTTGGAAAGGGCAAGCAGACCCTCTTTGAGCGCTCTGGCCTTGGCGTAGTATTCGCGCTCGGTGGGGGCGGAGACATACTCCACCTGACCCTTTACCATCATTTGTGCGTACCAATCCCCGTTTTTGAGCTGCCGGGGCTTGGGCACGGAGACTTCGTTTTTCTTTTTGGATCTGACTACTTTTTCTCCACAGTGAAGGCAGAAGATTGACTCATCGGGAATTTCCCGCTTGCAGGCTTTGCACTTCATACGGCGGCCTCTGCTGCGGCTTCTTCTTCCGCAAAGCGGGCTTTGAGCTTACGCAGTAAAAGAATGCGCCGGATGACAACGGTTAAGGCAAAAAGGCCAAAGGCAATCTTCAGCACAAACACCCAAGAAAGATGGGAGCCCCAGAAGCCCACGCCCGGAGTTATAAAGTCATAAATGCCGATGGAGATCATGAGCAGCACGGCAATAAGGCACAGACGCACCAAGCCGGTAATCATGTGCTTTTGCTTTTCCACGGTCTGCCGCAGCAGCCGGTTTTCATCTGCAAAACGTTTTGCTGTTTCTTCCTGTGCACGGATAACATCCTCAACAGGAATTTTGATTTCAGGTGAGTAAACCTTGCCAAGACAAGCAAGCTCAATTGCGGCAATGGTTGACTCTCGAAAAGACTTTTCTTCACTGCCTTTGAGAAAAACCTTTTCAACAGTCTTGTCTGAAGGAAAATCACCGCAAAGCTCGATACACTCAGCTATGGTTTTTCCGTTTTCCATGCGCCACTTTTTCAAATTTAGGACGCGCTCCCTGCAATTTCTGGCCTGCACCGAAATAACATCTCCTTTTTGGGGTAAATTTAGGGTGATAAAAAAGGGGGTAATTTGGAGATGAAAGTAAGGTAATTTACATGGCTAAAGCTTAACGGCCGTGCTATTATACGTTCATCCCAGCAAAGCTCCGGGGCGTACACTTTGGCGAGGGTCGCTCCGGGGCTTATTATAAAACAAGGAGGACACTCCCCTTGAAAAAGAATAACAAAATTTTGAAAGAACCAATACGGCGTCAAACAGTTGACGCCGAGCTGCCGGAGCTGAGCCGAATAGCGCACAAGAGCGTGGGCTTTACGGTTCTGGAAGACAAGGTTATAATAATATGCGACAAATCCTATGCCAGACAGCTGCTGGGCAAAGGCCGGGATAAGGGCCTGCCGCCTTCGTGACCCCTTTAGACTGAAAGGAGCGCACAAATGAATATGGAAGAAACAAAAATGTTTTTAAGCCTTAGCCCTGAGAATCAGCTTGCTTTTCTTGCTGAGTTACAAGAAATTCTAAATACGCAGTTGCCTGAGCACGGCCCGCTTCATTTAGCTGCAAATACAGCTTGTTTACCTTTTGCAAGCGCATGAACTCATCCGGAATATCTCCCGCCCCGCTGACTGCAGCGGGGCTTTTTGCGTTTATATCGCTGAGCCCGAGGAGATAGTCGGAGGTGCAGTCCAGTACCTCACACATTTTGTCAACAAAAAGCTTTGGGATATTTCTTTGACCTAATTCATATTTGGAAATTGTTGCCTGAGTGATTTTTAATGACTCGGCTAATTCGGATTGACTTATTCCCTTTTTAATCCGCAATTCTTTAATTCGATTCATTTGTGTATTCTCCTGTCAAAGCATACAATTTCAATGGTTGCTCTTTATTGAACTTCAACAAACTCAATCCAATGGATTGTAAATCTACTTGACAATTTTAATCCGTTGGATTATATTTAACCCGCAGTAAATCAGCGCTGAGATGCGAGAAATTTTAAGTAAGCAAGGGCCTGCGCTCTCCCGGCCTCATCGAGCTGCAGATATAGCTCGTTGGCCTCTTGCAGCCGTTTAAACTCTTCAGGTATATCCCCCGCCCCGCTGACTGCAGCGGGGCTTTTTGCGTTTATATCGCTGATACCAAGGAGGTAGTCGGAGGTGCAGTCGAATATCTCACAAAGGCGTGTAAGCACATCCTGCGGGATTTTTCGCTCACCTTTTTCATAGTAAGACACGGCAGCTTGAGTACACCCCACATTTTTTGCCAGCTCAATCTGGCTTATCTTATGCTGTTTTCTTAAATCAACAATTCGATTCATTGTGCATTTCCTTTGCAAATATAACAAATATCCTATTCCGTTATTGTTTATAACGCCAAATTATAACATTCGCGTGTAAATTATATTGACATTTATAACGTCATGTTATATATTTCATAACACAGCGTACCAGCTGTAGTTTTCCATTATTTATCTCCTGGGTACACCGCCGGGGTTTACACCTCTCCCCGGCAGTGTATTCCAAGGGAACAGCCGGAGGTGGCGTATGGATTACCCCTGCAAATGCAAAAGC
>JAEIGA010006394.1_pt1 | contig 17939 bp, 5 predicted proteins | sample 9270691 | NCBI WGS metagenome assembly JAEIGA01 (sample SAMN17057246, study PRJNA624740) | gut metagenome | biome: biome; isolation source: fecal sample | host: Bos grunniens | place: China: Xizang | collected 2019
AATACGTGTTTGGATACCCGCCATGACGACCGAACGCGAACAAATCATGCCATAGATACTTAGGAATTGGCGACTGGATTATCGCATTCGGATTCGCGGCAATGACGGTATTCGCTGGCGCATTGACGGTCGATGCTGGCTGAATAACGGTGTTTCCGCTGAACGTCTTGTTCCCTGCCACCGTCTCATTTCCGCTTGTCGCAACAGCTCCTACATTTGCAGCCGTCAAATTCACCTGTCCAGTGCGATAAGAGCTTTCCGCATTACCCTTGACTCCGGAAACATAAGCATCTCCGATTGCGTCGACATCCGATTGAAGGTCTGTTATCCGCTTGTGATCAAGTTCGACGAGGCGCGTGCCGTCGTATACATACCACGGGTTGTGCTCGTACAAACTCACGCGACAATAGCTAGTCGATGAGTCGTAGCAACCGCCGACAAGGACATAAACCTTACCCTGGGTTGTGGGAGTCTGTGTCCACCACACCGTATCAAGATAATATAAACCGTCGCTGCCGATTTCCCCTACCAAATATACGCTTGCATAAGGCGTAAGGGAATTGGCCACAAGCGACGTATTGAACGAATACCTTGAATCGATGATGCTGGCATTAGTGTAAATGACATTATTTCCGCTGATGTTCGTGTTCGCCGCATAAGTCGTGTTCGTGTACGAGATTGTACTCCCAACACGAAATCCGTTTGGATTGGCCTTCTTTGTCGTGGCCGTCGTACGATTAGACGATGTGACAGTCCCATCAGATGCAGTGCAAATATCCTGATAGGTCCCGTTGCCATCCTCCATAAACAACGAAGTCGCCCAGATACCTATAGCACCGGTCTTAGCTGAATGATAACCTACCGAATTCTGAACCGTGTTTGAATCACAATTAGGATCGCAGAACCAGCCGCGCATGATGGTCGTGACTCCTGTGGCAGAAGAGTTCACAATCGCATTCTCGCGATAGACCATACGAGTCGGCATCACCTGGTAATGCGAGGTGAGCCTAGTCGTATGCGCATAGTATGCCGGCACCCAGTCCGTTGTCGAACCGTCCGACAACGTGAGCTTGAGATAGACGTTCGAGTTACTCGACGTGTCATCCCAACCGGCCAGCTCTGTCGTCTGGGTAGAGTTGGTTATGTTGTACATTGGGGTGACCACGATAGCCTGGCCGTCTTTCAAAGAATCAAGAATCGGCGCATTGACGCGCCATAGCCTAGTGGCGGCGGTGTTGTCAGCAACTAAATGCGGTTCATCGGACATTAGCTTGTCCGCGATGGTTTGCGGCTCGCCCAGGCTTCCAACTTCGTTGCCGTATGTCATACCCAACGCAGGATAGAAATGCTTGGCGACCTTGTCATACAGGCCAGTTGCTCCATCCTCGTTTCTGATAGCCCCCACGAGATCGACTACGAGCGTGGTAGATTCGTAGAACTTGAGGGAGTAAATCCTTACTGAGCCTGGCTCAGACAAATTACCCACACCGCTTTTACGGTTTCCCGTGTGCATGGCGAACACCGTCATGTTGCAGTAAGGCGAATTTGCAGTTTCCGAAGTCCGTGCCCATGTAACTGTAGTGCCGTCCGACTTGGTGAGGGTCGTGCCTATGTAACTCAACTGCTGGCGAGTTTTATCGTTCTTGAATCCGGGCCCAGACGAAGACGTTCCAGATTTTACAGCGGTGCCGTTCGATAAATATCCACCACCATAGGAAGAGAGAATGACCGAATTAACTGAACTACCGTAACGAGTTCCAAATACATCTCCGTATCCGTTTACATTAGTAGACGGGTTCCAAGCGCCAACCGTAGTCCCAACAGCATTCTTGCTAATGAAATCTGCCGCGAACCCCCACGTCGCAATCGGAGGCTTCCAATCGAGGTACACGAACTGTTGTCCATTGGACTCGACCCACTCGACCTCGGTGTAGGGATAGTCGAGAACCCCTGAGTCATCGGTATAGGTCTTTGCGGAGCTAAGAGCATCAGAAACTGCCTTCGGCGTTGCCGCTATGCCGGCCGATGCGGCCGAAGATGAATCCGTGGCGTCTGAGAGCTTGACATGGCCGTAGTTGGACCCCGTCCCCGCTCCGTAAGTAGTGGCTGATGCAGCATGGGACGTGGGAGCCGCTCCTACGTTCGCGGGCGTGATGTTCACCTGCCCTGTGCGGTAACTGGACTCGGAATTCCCTTTGACGCCAGTAACGCCCGAGTTGCTGAACGTCGTTCCGCTGAGGGATATGCCCGTCCCCGCACCGTAGGTCGTATCCGTGGCAGCGATAGTGATTTTATCATTGGTAGCGTCAGGAGTGAGCGTAACGTTGCTCCCAGCGACGAGCTCCAATGTATCTGTCGTTGTATCGGCGGCTACCGTAGTTGATCCGACCTTGACGTTCGAGAACGCATTTTGGTTGTTCTTACCATCCGCGTACGACTTGGCGGAAGCAAGTGCAGAAGATACTGCTTTCGGCGTTGCGGCTAGATCCTCTGCCGTGCTATCGGTTGCGCTGGATAGTTTAACATGCCCGTAATTCGAAGTGCTAGCTGCCCCGTAAGTTGTATCTGTTGATGCATGAGCTGGAATATCGGATGCAGCCAAGCTGGCCTTCTTACCTATCGCACCGCCTCCGAGGGCGGTCCAGGCAGTAGCCGCCTGCATAGGCGCTATTTCTGTTCCATTTCCACTAAATACAGCGACACCTTTGAAATCGCTAGTCGAAACCCAGTTGCCAGACCATCTAGCGGTTATACTGCCCGTTGAGTTCCCAGAGTCAATTAACTTCGTAGCTTTGGTAGCCGTTGCCGCGTTACCCTCTAATGCGCCTATGAACTTCGGAGCAGTGAGGTTTTCATAAAGTGTTTCTGCGCGAAGCTTAGAAACATATGGCATGTCTTTATTTTTATTAGCCCTCGTTAAATAATAAGATATTTCCTGCAAAGTGGCATTAGTATTACTAGGAGCATTTACTGTTATTTCTAACTTTTGCATATTATACATGCCTGTTTGCTTTGCGATATATCTAATAGAACTAGAAGTATTTCTTGAATCAGGTGTGCAAGTTAGATTCTGCCAATATGAAGTCGAACCAGTATGCTTGCCGTAAACACGAGCAGATACAGATGCAGGACCTTCAGTATAATAGAAATTTAAAACCAATGTGCCATATGGGTAATTTGGATAAACTCCTCCTGATTCATTAGAAAAGTCTATTGTCACAACTATGGAACCACCGGCTGGAACATTATTCGAATCTTCTTCTGACATATTAAACAAATATTCGATATGCCCAGCACTCATTGCCGTTTCCACATTATTAGAATCTTTTTTAATTCCTGTTACGGTCCATCTTTTATCGGCATAATAGAAAGCATTATCCAAACGATCTATTTGAATTCCATAATTATGCTCAGGAGCGAAAGGATTTAATGTTTCATTGATACCATAACTAGCTCCGATACTATGCGGGGTAATAGAAACATTTCCGGTATGATATGTACTTTCATTATTTCCTTTTATCCCAGTTACACCAGAGTTGCTGAACGTTGTTCCACTGAGGCTGAGGCCGGTTCCAGCTGAATACGTCGTGTCTGTGAATACGGCATCGGCCGGAACGTCTTTCTGCACTACATGGCCATTCGTAAGCTCTTGGATATGGCCGTTCTTGTAGACGTAGGCTGGGTTGTAAACAGATAAGAATATAGTGTAATAACTGGAATAAGCCCAGCCGACAAGAACGTACACTTTTCCATCTTCTGTAATCGGTAAATCTTGCGTCCACCATTTCGTCTGATCGAGATAGAAGAGGCCATCCGTGGCATTGACCGTTCCAACTAAATATACGGGCTTACGAAGTTGTAATTCTGTAGTGGTTGCTGTACCAGTAACGCCATTAACATTATACCTAAAATCTATACCGCCACGTGATTCGCTCATAACTCCGGTTGCTCCACCAGAAGCTACATTTGCGCTTGAATTATGATATAATATACTTCCAAGCATTAATCCACCAGTATAAGCTGTTTTGCCGGTGGCATTTGTGTTATTATCTTGATTCATGATAGACGTCCAATTACCATTGGAATCTCTCATATTAAGAGAATAACGTTTAACGCCGTTAAGACCAGCTATCACTGAATCAGAAAATCTTGTATAAACGTCATCGCTATTATACTCGGGATCGCACCAAAATCCCTTCATGATAGTGTAACCGCCAGAAGTAGCGGTTGCCCCTATAAAAACATTTTCACGATATGTAAATTGTATTGGATAGCCAGCATAATAATGTGTTGTTAATCTTGAAGTGCCGTTATAGAAACAAGGTATCCATTCTGTTTCGGAACCGTTTTTCAATGTTATCTTCGCATAAACATAAGCGCTGTTACCTGTATCATCCCATCCGGCAAGTTCCGTAGTCTGATATGAACTTCCTACGGCATATAGATAGGTCAAGCGTATGGATTGACCATCTTCCAACTTATCAAGCGTAGGGGCATTGACCCTAAGCATGCGAGTGTCAGCATCGTTGTAGGCGACCAGATATGGAATCGTGCTGTCGAGAGAACTGGAAACATCTAAAGGATCTCCAAGATCTCCGACGGCATTTCCATAAGTACATCCAGGTGCTGGATAGAACTTCCCTTCTACCTTGTCGTAAAGACCCGTGACTCCATCGCTCTTGCGTATTGCGCCAACAAGATCGCATTCGAGCGTGTTGGAGTCATAGAATTTAAGGGAATATATACGTGTAGTTCCTGGCTCAACAACATTCCCCGTGCCACATCTTCTTAACCCGACATAAATAGCGAATACGGTCATATTGCAATAAGGCTTGTCTGCTGTTTCAGAAACACGCGTTACAGTCATTGTCGTGCCGTTTGGTTTTGTGAAAGTTGTCCCATGCAACTTCATCTGTTGACGAGTCTTATCTGTTTTAAAACCATGTCCAGATACAGCAGAACTTCCTATTTTTAAAAGACCGGTAGAACTATAAGATGACAAATGAATATTGTTAACATTATTAGCATTTTCGGTGCCGAATATTGTTCCATAGCCATTAACATTTGTAGAAGCATTCCAGGCACCAGCTGAGGTATTATTAGCATTCTTAGAAATAAAGTCCGCCTCGAAGCCCCATGTTGCGATCTTTGGCTTCCAATCCAGGTACACGAACTGCTTGCCGTTGGACTCGACCCATTCTACTTCGGTATAAGGGGCTTCGGGGTCGCCGTATTTGCTTTTAAGCTTTGTCATAAGATGGGAAAGGCCTTCTCCATTTAAATATTTAACTTCGAAATTTTCCCGTCCATTCACGGTAATAGTAAGTACACCATTTGTAACGTTTGACGGATAAACGTTTGTCGTCCCACTAGTAGTACGAAGGACTGGTACTGCGTAAACAACGTCAGTATAATTATAGTTTATAGTAGTAGCTGCCGCTGCAAATTTACTTGAACCCAAATAATTCATATCGGAGTCAAGTCCATAAACTTGTACCATCCATCCATTACCAGCTTGAAATACAGCCCCTTCTCCATGAAGTTTTATAGGAGTAGTAGTAACTATACGAAATGCATTTGTACCCAGATTATCGTAAAATGGTGTTCCTGCAGGAAGCGTGTAATCGGTAAACGATCCAACCTGCCAAACAAGATTGGTTCCATCTATTACTTGGGCCATTTGCAACTCCTTACACATCCGCCTTTATCATATTTATACCATTGTATAAAATGGCTAAGTCCTCCGCCATCCATGTATTTAGCCATCTATACCTCCTAGTGCTCAGATGCTATAGATGCAAGATAATCTATACGCTTAGATATCCGTTCTGTTTCTTCATCGTGAAGTTCCACGTCACCATCATATTCCACTAGATTGTCGTACTCCAAGGCAGACCACCTTGCCAGCAAATCATGGGCCAATTCAGCAAGTAACTCTACTGCTCTCTCCTTTTTAACTTCCATTTTGAATTCCTTACGCAGCCGCCCAAAGCGTGTCTATCTCGCTGTTGGACAGAACCTCGATATTGGTCTGGATAATGTCAAGGTCGTTGGCAAGCGTGCTCGTCTTGTCCTGCTTCGCGATGACCATATCACCTGCCTCGCAGTTCTTTCCTGCGATGGTTATGCTGGTCGTAGACGAATTAGGCATGCCGACGATCCAATACCATCCCTTCTTGTAGGACGTGCCTGATATACCCGACTCGGCAGTGACCACTCCCTTGTACTGCAAGGCGCCCGCCGTGGCGGTGCCGACCGCATTCGTTACGAACGCCGTAGTCGCGATTTGCGTGGTGTTGGTTCCCGCAGCTGCCGTGGGGGCCGTGGGCGTTCCCGTGAGCGCGGGAGAGGCCAACGGCGCTTTGGTGATGAGTGCATTGTCTATGTCGTTCGAAAGTCCTTCGATAGTGTCGGCAACGTCCTGGGCTTTCGCATAGGTGTTGGCAATATTGTTACCCGAGGCATCGGCGGTAGCGCGATTGACCGCCGTGGTCCCGAGCGCCGACACGATGTTCGCAGCCGTAGCTATTGATAGAGCACCCGTTCCCGACGCACTATGGTAGACCACGCCCGCTCCGAGAGTCGAAACGCCAGTGCCGCCGTGTGCGACTCCGAGGGTCCCCGTCATGGAGCCGAGAGCGGTGGTGTCGGTGGCCGCGATGGTGACCTTGTCGTTGGTTGCGTCGGGAGTCAGCGTGACGTTGGTTCCAGCTACAAGTTCGAGCGTATCGGTCTTGGCGTCCGCCGCCACGGTAGTGCTCCCGACCTTGACGTTCGAGAATGCGTTCTGGTTGACCTCTGCTCCAGTGGCGATGCCGTTGAGCTTGGTGAGAAGCGCGGGAGTCATGACACCGTTATTACTTGAACCTACGGCGTTCGCAGTCAGTGCACCGCTTGAGAACCCGAAGACGTCTGTATCTACGTCAAGGTTGATCCTAATAGAATCGGCAGAGTCATCAGGGATGAGAGAAACACCGTTTCCCTGTATCATCTCCAACGTATCCTGCTTCGCATCCGCCGCGATAGTAGTGCTCCCGACCTTCACATTGCTGAAGGCATTCTGGTTGACCTCCGCGCCCGATGCCACGCCGATGTCCGATGCAGTTACGGTCACGTCAGACGTGAGGGCATGGCCGTTCACCTTCCTGCTCGTCGGAACATACTGAGAATGCGTATGGCCCGTGTCCGACTTGCCTGCGAGCGCGCCCTTGATGATGCCCATGAAGTGCGACAGGCCGCTCCCGTCTATATACTTGCCCATGTTAGCCTCCTATCGGTTGGGCGTTCGCCCACAGTGCGTTTATGTCGAGCGTGGTGAGCGTGTAATCATCTGCCACGCTGTAACCTTGCGCATCTGTTCTAAATATCCCCAAATCTGGGAAAGATTTATTACTAATCAACGTAACGTCCTCGATACTCGGCTTATCGTCTAAAGTCTCATAGCTTTTAGTCCCGAAAACGTTCTTAAGGGTGGAAACATTAACCAAATGCTCGTCTTCGCTACCGACAACGAGCAGTTTATCGGTATCGAAAACGGCTGTCTCGACTTCCAAGTCCCTTATACGGACATACTCTCCGCTCGGGACCCTGACCGCCAACGGATTATCGTCGTCATCGGTAAGACCATTGTCATCATCGTCAAGAATGATGGCGTCTTCTGGGGTGGAGAATCGTCCGACAACAGTAGCTCCGTAACCGACATCGTTCACGTCTATAGTACAAGTATAATCTCCGTTTGACTGTAACGGCGTCATGGGTTCTCCTTGAACCCAATCCTCAGACTTCAACCACCAAGTAAACAGATCCTCATCGTAGGATTCCTTGATGTCTTCCCCGCCCCAATATAGATGGGCAGTGAAAGTCATTTCGGTTCTATCAGGATCGCCATATGCAAAGCTTACTTTATAAAACAAAGTATTCCTGATGGTGTCGGCCACCGAACGATCTCCAACGATCAAACGTTCGGTATCGATAAGACCACCGTCGATAAGAGTGGTTCCATCGGAACTGTTAATGGCGTTGAAGACCGCTGTACCTGTAATATCGAGATGATTTGCATTGATCTTAATATTGTTTGGAGCTACATTAATCAAACTCTCTATGATGCTTTGGCCACCCGATGAAAAATCGGAAGCTTGACTCGTGGCTCGTATGACCACGTTGTTAGCTGTCTGCTCTATATTGGTCTCTGCCGTTTGCATCCTTCCGGCAAGACCATTTTCCTGTACAACCCAGCTCGTTCCATCATATAGAAGTAACATGGAGGAACCGGCAAGCCAGGAAATATCCTCTGAATCTAGAGGCTCTCCGTCTGATCCGACTATCGCCTTCGCTCCAGTGGAGTTTACATTCAAAGTAACCCCGGAAGTAACGGAATTCGCCTCGGTAAAGCTAACGTTAACGTAAGTTCCTTCGGATAAAGTGAAATTATCGAATTCCGGGACTATCGTGGCTACCTTGGCGGCAATATTCTCTCCAGTGGAAGACTCTGCGTAATATCCGCCGACTTGCCTCTCCAACGAGTAGACGGAAGTCCTTATGGAGTCCTGGGTTTGCGTTATATTGCTTATATCCTGGGAGAAAGTAGTATTTACCGTAATGCCATTAACTTGAAGGATTTGATTGAAAGCGGAAATATTCGACGAATTGGTGGTTAATTGCTGTGCGACTGTGTTCTGAGTGTAATTCTCATGAGCTCCTATATCGCTTCTTAGCGCATCAATTGCCGACTGCCTATTCGAAAGTTCGGCATCCGTATGAGTGATGAAACTGGCTACCGTATATTGTCCGGAAAGAGAAGCCATGTCTCCCAAATATGCCAAGGCAGCAGTGACATCTGAATCTTTTATCAAGATCCATCCATATGTATCATTTGATGCATCGTGGTAGAATCTGTAACAATATCCGTCTGCCGGATTCGGAGCATAATACGTTTTGGTCGAATCCACTTCTGTATCTTCAGATCTAACGTAATCGCCGTTTATCAACTCGTACCAGCCACGAGATGCCGGATCGGCAGAGAAATATCCGGAAGATGATGGATCCACTGAATGATAAGTTCCGTCTACAACGTAGTAAATATCCCCAACGTGCTCGGCCCTATTGTCCATCACGGGACTAGTCGTGGTATCGTACCAATCGGTATAAGGGTAATTCTGAAGAGTAGGAGGAACTTCACCGCTGAAAGTCTCTATCGTCTTGTCTATTCTGTTGTTCAACTGGTCAACTAGCCCATCAACCGAATCCTTATCGTAAACCGTGATGGATTCCGAGGTGGAGTAGTATGCCTTATTGGAATCTACTTCATCGTCTTGCGAAAGGACCATCTGTCCATTGCTGATCTCGTACCAACCTTGGACCGATGGATTCATTTCGGAATACCCGCTAGCATTCGAGTCAACTGCAACGTATCCGCCGAAGACCGGTTGACCATTTATACGGTTAACCACTAGGCTATCGGCTCTCAAATTTGCCACGTTGACGACGGAAGCATCTATGGTCCCTGCGGTCAACTTGTTGGCGCTAACACTTGCAATCTTAGAATCGCCTACTGCCTCATTGGCTATAAGGGCGTTTGTGATGGATGCTTCTGCTATCTTTGCCGTAGTGACGTTGGCATCTGCTATCTTTGCAGTTGTGATAGCTGCATCATTTATCTTAGCCGTTGTGATGGCTGCATTGTTAATTTTTGCGGTTGTAATGGCCGCATCGTTTATCTTAGCCGTTGTGATGGCTGCATCTTTTATTGAACCGTTCTCGATCCACGCATTATTCACATTCGCAAGATTTATTCTCGCATAGTTAGTATCGAGATTGTCTATAACACCTTCCGCAGCGTTAAGGCGACCGGTTATTGTCGCGTCTGCCGCTTGCAAATTTGCTATATCTGCATTGGCTGCCGTAAGCAATCCGTTAATCGTAACATCTTCTGCTGTAAGATTGGTTATGTGACCATCTATGGCTTCTAGATGTCCGTTAATGGTGGCATTCTGCGCAATAAGGTTCCGGACATTGGCATTAGTGGCGCTAAGATCCTCTATCGTTGCCCTTTGAGCTACTAGTTCGGCTATTTCAGCGTAGTCAGCCTCTAGCTTTTCAAACCTACCAACCTTAGCCGTTATAGATTTAAGCGTTGCATTTAATGGATCCGTAGCCATTAGTATAGCATGTTCTGTCTCTATATCATAGTTTGCTCTGGAAACCGGAGGACTGGAAATATTAGCCTCAAGTATGGTGAAACCATTCTCAAAACGTAATGTTCCTATATCTCCTGGAGATACTTCAGCATAATTTAAATCTACTGGGGTTTCTTCTGCTCCACCTGGTATATGTACCCAAATAACCCCTTCTTTATCTCTTCTTAAAACTTTCACACCGCGATGAAGAGCATTATCTCGCTTATAGCCATTCAACGCGTTCTCAATTTTACGATCTATAACACGTTCTAGTATTTCAACCGTAGAAAGAGCAACCCCGTTCATGCTGTAAACTCCTTATACTCAACTCCGCAAGTTTCTGAGACAACAATTCCTTTATCTAATTTGTATTTTTGCGAAAGAACTCTTAAATTGCCATTGAAATTATATTCCGGTATTGCTGCCTCCATTATATCGAAAGGAACTATTTCTGGAAGATATTCTCTATCGTATGTCCATTTGACCACCCGAGTCGATTCTTCTTCTAAGCGTCTACGAACATATGCGTAACTTGTTTCCCCGTTGATTCTTTTTGGAGAGGAATCGTAATAGTCTATCCAACGTCCTCTTTTTTCATAACTGGCATCGCTATCAATATTGTGATTTTCCACAATTTCCAATTCATCATCGAAAACCGCAATGTATCGGTTCGGTATGTCTATTAAATTTCGTTCCTTGCTCAATGTTGGCTGTATGAAATGTCTGGCGTTACGAGAAAGAGTAAGTTCTGGCTCTTCTGGTATTTTCAAGATAATAACACCGCCATCGCCTGTTATTTGCATAGCCCATTTAGCGGTATCCAAAACCTTCCAACACATAGCTAGATAAGAAGTTCCTCCAGAAAAACTAACTGGATCGTCTAAATAAAAACCTTCGCCTGAAATTTCAATAGGACAGGAAAGACATTCTTCCAAAAGATTTAAAACCCATTCGGCTCCGTTTACTCCTTTTGGAGCGTATGTACCCGCCAAGCATGTTACGTCTGCTGCCGGTTTTAAAACAGAATATCCATCCATGGAAGATACTGAAATTCTTTCCGAAATTTCCTCGGTACTTTTTTCAAATAGCAATGTAGCTAAAGAGTGTCGTTCGTGATATGGAGGCTGATGAGCATGAACTATAATTCTATAATATCCATCTGAAAAATTTTGATCGAACGTTTCGTCGATGCTTATGCTTCCGCTTTCTAATAATGGCACTGAATCAGTGCAATCTTTATTCAACGATATAGAATTTACAAACGGAGTGATCTCGATTTCCTCCAACCATGTAACAGGATTTACTTTGTAAATTCGCCATTCACTCGTATAAGAAGACCCCCAATCCAGTGCCATTTCATATCACCTCTTAACACATAATTAACCATTCTCCACACTATTTTGTGGCGTCATGCTTTCCACTCCATTTCCATTTCCAGGATCTGCTATCATGTAAAGGATAGGAAGAGCAATTTCTTCTGCTGTCAATTTAATAGACATAGTTAATTGATCGTAATCGTTAGGGAAAGTATCTAATGTGACGTTAGCTGCATAAGCACTTCCATCCGGAGTCCTCACATAAACCGGTCCGGCATAACGTCCCAACGCCTTTATTGCTTCTTTTAATTTATAATCAGAAGCTTTTATTATATCGGTAGACAAAGAAACTTTCCTTTTTGCACCTTTGTTCCAATAACCTTGATATAGTCCATCCATATGAAGCCTAGTTTCGAAGTTTTTCTCGTAAGAATCGTCGAGACTAATATTATATGGAAGCTCTAAATAAGTAGGTATTCCTTCCGGAGGATTGTCTTGAGAATCTCCCCAATCGAATCGTATCGAGGTGTTCTTTAATCTATACCCTATATCTATAAATTCGACATCTCCATTTGACGTTCTTGTACATAATCTATACCTGGTAAAAGCTGTGCTAGAAAAAGGAGCGTATAAATCTGTAATCGTAGTGTTAAATGCTTGCCCTTGCTTCACGAGATATGCCCCATCTGGAGTAACTCTGTATATGTCGCAAACGTCAGTTTCCTTATTTTCGGGAGAAGCCTTTACATGTATATCTACTCCGAGCTTGCCTTTCGTTTTCGTTATATAAGACCATTTGCTAGGAGGATATGCTTTGTCTTTCCAATTAACTGTAAAATGGGCAGTCGCTGGTTCTAAGGCAGTACCACCTTGTAAGTAATCGGTATTTAAATCCGTTTCCTTATCGGTTCCAGTAACATTAATTTCATATCGCCCCAAATCCAATAGGTCCATCTTTGGAAATTCATATGTATACTGATAAAGCATGGTAGCAAGAACCTCTGGATCTGATCCGTCAGGCGGAGTTTCTCCATAAATTTTAATAGGTTCTTCTAAACTGTCCCAATCGACGCCATCTACATAATTGGAATATACTACCTCTCCATCTAATTGGTCTTTTAACCCGTCGGGCATCCATATAGATGCGCCTTCGGCTGTTACCGATATCTTCAATGTTAAATTCAAGTTATCGGATAACAAGGTCATTCTAAGAGGCTGATCGTCTAATATCGATGGAACCTGCGAAATCCTTAAATTCGGTTTTGGACTGAAACGAATTTGCTTGACGTTGGATGTCGCCGGTTCTCCCGTCGTCCATACTTTAACGACTAAATATAATACATCATCGATTAATAGGTTTTCCACATCGTCATAATCTATTACCGCGTAACCTTTTTGATCGGTTCCTTCATAAAACTTAGGTGGAGAATCTACAGTTAAATCCATCTTGGTCAATGGGTTAGGAATGGCCAACATGGTAGGATCTTTTTCGTTTACAGGCTCTATAACTGGATCTATTGTTTTAGATAAAGTCCATACACAAGAAATAGAAGATGCCCCTGATGATACCAAATTCGCCATTGCTTCATCAAGATAAGGATCGCTCCATGTATATTCATCCTCAGAATTTTTGTATTCATAGCAATAAAAATAATTAGAAGTCTCTTCCGAATACGCAGGCATTACGGTTGTCCATTGGTCCCCTTCAGTAGAAACGGAAACGACATGACTTTCTGGCTTATCTGGATATAAAGCATCGCTTTTAGCCATCCATATTTTAGTGAAAGAAATAATGCTTTCCGAAGATTTGGACTGTATGGACAGCATTGCCTTATCTTCCACTGGATCCGTCCATTCGTAAGCGCCAGGACTATTAGAATATTCATAAGAATAGAAATAATTAAATTTTTCAGTGTATAAAGGAACCGATGTGGACCATGATCCTTCTTCGTATTCCGAGTTTGCAACATGCTGTGATGGCTTTTGAGGAACGGTGATTCCATTTTTACCGTAATATAATGCCCACTTGGACTGTTCTCCTGTACTTTCGAACGTCCAACTAACACTGAAATTATCGCCAACAGCAATGGCATCGGGAGCAGATAACGTCAAATTTTCAGGCTTGGTAAACGGAGATATAGCAACTGGTTCTTCTCCTGGAGCTAGAGTGTCTCCAGTATAAACCGCGTATTCTTTCGCCCAAGACCTTTCTTCACGACCCTTATCTAAATACCTACGAAGTTTCAAATAGTACGGAGTCCCTTCGCTCAAACCTCTAATGTAAACAACGCCTATTTTATCTACTAGGTTTGCTTTCTCATCTTTTCCATCTAAATCGAATCGAAGGGCTTTCTTTCCTTGCGAAATATCTCCCGCCCATAAAGGACGCTCACCTAAATTCAAACTACTTTCTTCTACTGTAGCCCAAGAATATTCATAAGGTTCGTTTTCGGTTTTAGAGAATTTATAATAATTTCCATGCTCCGGTAACGTTTCATTGAAAAGATAATAAATGGCTCCTACATTATCATCTTTATCGTTAGCATCGGTCCAATTCGATGCCGGCTCGTTCTCCAATGTCGGGATTGCATTGCCACTGAAAACGGACCAAGGCATTTCCGTTAACGAGTTTTCTATAAAATCCTCGTCTGGCATGTCCAAACTTTCCGGTTTGTTATTGCTTCGCCAAGCATATTGATCCGTAGACCAAGTCAATTCTGTTCCATCGGAACTTGCTAAATTAACCCCGTCTTGCTCGCTTATCGTTACATGCCAACCATAAGTAATTTTTATGGACTTTCCATCGTCAGTGGACAAAGCTTCTAGAAATTTAACTTTTTCCAAAGCAGCACTAGGAACCCTTACAAAATCTGGGTTCACTACAGGATCACTGTACATCGGAGTAAAATCGTCATTGGAAGCTTTTATCCTGAAATAAGTCCTAGAGAATCTTTGCGGTTTAGCATTTTGCTTGTTAACGGAAAATGCAAACTCGTTATCGCCGACCGTACTTAAATCAGACCAATCATTATCCTGAGCTGCTTTAGCCGCTTCGTCCCATTCTGCATCTTCCCAATCATCAGAATCATCGGGACGAAAATTTCTTAGCATTTGAAGGGTATATGTATTTGACTTTCTTTTTCCGTCTTTTCTAACCGGAAGCAACTCAAAATGCACCCTATATAGATCTGGATCTGATATGTCTACGCCGTCTTTTATAATTTTAGTGCCATAAGGATATGCCAATAAATAACTAGCTTGTTCTTTTTTCGCTTTTGTATTTGTTAATTCCCTATCGCCCGCCGCACCGAACAGCTTAGCTTGAGCACTGCAATATATATACTCGTCTTTTTGCATGTCCAAAACGCTAAACTTTTCCGGGGAAGTTCGTAAATTTCTCAACTCCACGTTTGGATCTATTTCTTCTAGCACCTCTTTTGTGCCGTTTCCGGTAGATACATATTTAAAGTCTGTTGTGTGGTTCTCTATAGTATGCGCAACTATTTTACCCTCGGTGGCACTCCATAATCCAACTAGCATTTCTGCAAAGTAAGTCATGCTGCCTACTTCATTATGAGTGGAAGAATCGTTCTTAAACCTAAACGAATATCTTAAAGTATGATTCTTAGTCCTTCCATCGCATGTAACACTAGGAGGATCTGCATCTTCTGGTATATAAAATTTAAAATCTTTAGAAGCGGTACGACCTTTAGAATTCCATTTTATCTTCTTGCTTAATTTACTGTTCCATGGTTGAACCTCGAAAATTAAAGCATCTAATGTTCTACGATTATTCCATTCTGGATTTATAGCCTTATGATTCTTATATGCTTTTACAAGACCGCCGTTAAAATATTTCCTTTGCATATTACCAGCACTATTTGAAGTGTTCTGCATGGTAAAACTTGTTGCGCTACTACCTAAAGTAAAAGTTTTCTGTTCTAACTTTTTAATATTAGCGCTATTTATTGTGTTAGTTTTATGCTTTGGCTCGGTGATCTTATACTTACCGCCCTTCTTTTTTACTTTTAACTTTTCATTTTTTATAGTTTTAGGTTTTGGCTTATTTTTTGTAGTATAAGTGGTTTTAACTTTAGATGTTTTTGTATTTCCTCCAGATGCTTGAACTTTACCGTCAGCAGTGACTCTGACTAATATATGCTCCCATCTAGCTTTATTACTGGATTTGGTCACGTCTTTTGGGAGTTTCCAATTTATAGAAAAATTCCAATTATTTCTGGAAATGCCGCTCAGACCGCTAACGCCTTTTTGAGGAGGTTTGGTTATCGACGCCATAAACTTATACTCCTTCCATGGCTAGTTTAGCCTCTAACGCAGATGCTAATTCAAACGCCATCGCATTAGCATCTGCTCCGGCATCGTAATTCAAATTAACGGAAACACTTATATTTTTACTGTTATCATTAGATGAATATCCATTGCCCATCGCACGGGACATTCCAGCAAAGCCAGCACTTATCATCGGCCCTCTTGTGCTTAAACCGGACATTCTATTAATTCCAGCTTCATAATCTGTGAGATCGAGAACAGGGCGAATAGTAGGTTGATCATCGATGTTATCTAGTAAATCAGACATATATGAAGCTTGTACGGACATTGTACGAACAGCGTCTTCGCCTATTCCAGCAGTAGTAGATACAACATCGTCCCGAAGGTTGTTAAGGCCAACGATCAAACCTCTATCTGCATCTTCGCCAATCCACATAAATTCTTTCGAAGGAGATTTAGATTTAATCGAACGCCTAAGTTCGGCTACCATAGACGAACCTATTGAACGAACCGCAGAATATATGGCACCAGACCTATTATTAAGACCATTAGCAACACCTTGCGCTGCGTCTTCACCTACACCGGTTCCTGCTTTCTTAGCATTATCTTTGTATGAAGAAACAGCTTTAACCGCATCTTCCATCTTAGATTGAACTTTTTTCTTCAACGATGACATAGCATCGGGAACTGCATTGGCGAAAGCCGTTCCATCTGCTTTGCCTGCTGTGGCGAACGACTTAGGCTGGTTTAGAGAAGCAACAGCTCTTGCGATTGGGCCTGAGCCATCGACGTTTGCATTCTGCTCAAAAGATGTTCCGAAAGCCTTTCCTCCAGCCTCGCCTGCACTGGAAGCACGACTGATAATAGTGCCTTCATCTATTGCATCTGGAGGAAATATCGCATCGGTGTAGTTTACGGTAGAAGCTTGAGCTTGAGCTCCAGACGCTAACGAATTAGGAAGCTCTGCGCCTGATGTCTGAACAGTGGGGAGAACGGAAGATAAATCAAATGAACCGGCATTTTGCATTATATCGCCAAGATTAAATCCTGAGAATGATTCTCCGAAAGCAGTCTTTAAATGTTCTGGTATAGCGGTGGTCATACCGCTCGAATCGATATTACTGGTTATGGTTCCAATCTGACCACTTAGACTTTCCATGTCAAAACCAGTAGCCTTGACAACATCGAAACTACCTTCTCCACCTTCTCCGCCAGTAAACATGTTAGACATATAGGAAGAAATGGTGCCACCGAAATCCACAGAATCTAAATTACCAGTAATGGTTCCTAGCTGTCCGGTAAGATTTTCCGTATCAAAACCAGTAGCCTTGACAACATCAAATCCACCTTCTCCGTTTTCTCCACCAGTAAACATGTTAGACATATAGGAAGAAATAGTGCCACCGAAATCCACAGAATCTAAGTTACTAGTAATGGTTCCTAGCTGTCCGGTAAGATTTTCCGTATCCATGCCCATAGCATTGACTACATTGAATCCACCTTCTCCGTTTTCTCCACCTTCCATCTTATTCTTAAGAACTTCTTGAGCTTTTGTCATCATTTCTGTGGCAGCTTCTGCCATTTCATCGCCTTGTGCTCTAACCTCTTCTACCGATTGCTTAGCCCCTTCGACCATGGGCTCACCGAATTTCGCACCTTCGCTTCCGCCGAAACCTTCTTCCATTTTACTTGCAATTTCTTTGGATGCTTCTTCTGCTTTTTGCCCGAGAGCACCTCCGCTGACATTGTAAAGGAAGTCATCGAATGCCGTCTTGCCTTGATCGGCTAAACCTGTAACGCCAGATATTATTCCATCTGCTATACCAGTTAAGATCTTTCCGAGGCCATCCATTATTGCCTTTCCAATATGTTCTATGGTTGGCCCTGCGAAATCCATGAACTTATTCATAGCCTCAGTGAAACCTGTTATGATAAGAGGAACTCCCATTACAAGTCCAGCAGCGATAGCTCCTATTGACATCATAACGTATGCTATAACAGTAGGTATAGCTTTATATATACCTTCTGCAAAACCGATTAGCATGTTCGCTGCAGCGTCAGATACTTTTTCACGATTTTCATTAACATACGTAGCGAACATATCTATAGCTTGAATAATTCCAGCCATAGCCACTGGAGCAACAGTTCCGAGAAGATT
>JAEIGA010006395.1_pt1 | contig 17939 bp, 15 predicted proteins | sample 9270691 | NCBI WGS metagenome assembly JAEIGA01 (sample SAMN17057246, study PRJNA624740) | gut metagenome | biome: biome; isolation source: fecal sample | host: Bos grunniens | place: China: Xizang | collected 2019
GAGGGGGTAATAAAGGGGTATTCGGACCAAACTCTTCTCGGAGTAACCGGTTCGGGTAAGACTTTTACTATGGCGAATATTATTGCGAACGTGAACCGTCCGACGCTTATTCTTGCTCACAATAAGACACTTGCCGCACAGTTATGCTCCGAGTTCCGAGAATTTTTCCCCGAAAATGCGGTGGAATATTTTGTATCCTACTATGACTACTACCAGCCCGAAGCCTATATTGCGGGAACAGACACGTACATCGAAAAGGACAGCGCGATAAATGATGAGATAGAGAAGCTGAGGCATTCGGCTACCGCATCTCTTTCTGAGCGAAATGACGTGATAATAGTAGCAAGTGTGTCTTGCATATATACGTTGGGAGATCCGATTGATTACAGACAGATGGTGATATCTCTGCGCAGCGGTATGCAGAAGGATAGGGATGAGCTGATAAAGAAGCTTGTGGAGTTGCAATACGAGCGCAACGATATAAATTTCACTCGAAACAAATTCAGCGTAAAAGGGGATACGGTTGAGATATTCCCGTCATATAGCGACGAAAAGGCGATCAGAGTTGAGTTTTTCGGCGACGAGGTAGATAGGATATCGGAGATAGAAGCGTTTACCGGAAGGGTAATTTCAAGGCTTTCGCATGTGGCGATATATCCTGCGTCGCACTATATCATACCGCGGGAAAAGATGCTGACGGCAATACAGGATATACGCAGGGAATGTGATGAGAGAGTTAAGTATTTCAGGGAAAATAATAAGCTGATAGAAGCGCAGAGGATAGCCGAGAGGACAAATTACGACGTCGAGATGCTGACTGAAGCGGGATTTTGCAAGGGTATAGAGAACTATTCGAGGGTACTTTCCGGAAGAGAGGCGGGTAGTGCTCCCTGCACGTTGTTTGATTATTTCCCGAAGGATTTTCTGATGTTTATAGATGAATCGCACGTAACGCTGCCTCAGGTGAGAGGAATGTACGGCGGGGACTATTCAAGAAAAAAGAATTTGATAGATTACGGGTTCAGATTACCCTCTGCATTTGATAACAGACCTCTTAATTTTGATGAATTTTTGGAGAGAGTAAATCAGGTGGTGTATGTCAGCGCGACTCCGGGAAAATTTGAGAAGGAGCGCAGCGTTAATATTGCAGAGCAGGTAATACGTCCGACGGGAATAATTGATCCTGAGATAGAGGTAAAGCCGGTCGAGGGGCAGATAGAGGACCTGCTTTACGAGATAAACGAGAGAGCGAAGCGCGGCGAGCGTACCTTGGCGACTACGCTGACGAAAAAGATGGCGGAGAAGCTGACGGAGTACCTGAGCAACCTCGGAGTAAGGGTAAGGTATATGCACCATGAGGTCGACACGATAGAGCGAATGGAGCTGATAAGGGATCTCAGACGGGGAGAGTACGACGTACTGGTGGGAATAAACCTGCTGCGTGAAGGACTCGATATGCCTGAAGTGTCGCTTGTAGCAATACTTGATGCGGATAAAGAGGGGTTCCTGCGTTCCGAAACATCGCTTATACAGACGATAGGACGAGCGGCGAGAAACGTAAACGGCAAGGTAATAATGTACGCCGACAGCGTGACGGAATCAATGGAACGCGCAATAAATGAAACGATGCGCCGTCGCAAGATTCAGCAGGAGTACAATGAAGCCAACGGAATAGTCCCTCAAACAGTAACGAAGGATGTCAGAGAGATAATTGAGATATCGAAAAAAGAGGGAGAGGAGTCGCGCGGCAAGAAGTACCTCTCACCGAGAGAGCGCGAGGAGCTTATTAAGAAGCTTACTGTTGAGATGAAGAATGCGGCAAAGATACTTGAATTCGAGCACGCCGCATACTTGAGAGATAGGATAAAGAAGTTAAAGGAAGGATAAAATGGCGATAGATAAGATAGTTATAAAGGGAGCAAGAGAGCATAATCTGAAAAACGTGGATCTTGAGCTGCCGAGAGATAAACTGATCGTATTTACGGGACTTTCGGGTTCGGGTAAGAGTACCCTTGCGTTTGATACGATATTTGCAGACGGACAGCGCAGATACGTTGAAAGCCTTTCGTCTTACGCAAGACAGTTTTTGGGACAGATGGACAAGCCGGATGTGGATAGCATTGAAGGACTTTCACCTGCAATTTCAATAGATCAAAAGACTACCTCGAAAAATCCGCGTTCGACAGTCGGAACGGTAACGGAGATATACGACTATCTCCGTCTGCTTTACGCGCGTATAGGAACTCCGCACTGTCATATATGCGGAAAAGAGATAAAGCGGCAGACGGTGGACCAGATAGTTGATAGGATAATGAAGCTGGAAGCGGGCACAAAGATACAGGTAATGGCACCGATAGTACGCGGAAGAAAAGGCGAGTACCGCAAAGAGCTTGCCGGAGCAAGAAAATCGGGCTATGTCAGAGTGCGCATAGACGGAGCGCTTTATGACCTTTCGGAAGAGATAACGCTTGATAAAAATAAAAAGCATACGATAGAGATAGTGGTTGACAGACTTGTGATAAAGCCTGAGATAGCATCTCGTTTGAGTGATTCGGTGGAAACGGCGTCGGCTCTTACCGGCGGAATAATAACGGTTGACGCGCAGGGAGAGGAGCTTATATTTTCTCAAAATTACGCGTGTCCCGAACACGGAGTGAGTATAGAGGAGCTGACTCCGAGAATGTTTTCGTTTAACAATCCCTTTGGAGCGTGTCCGAAATGTACGGGACTCGGGGACTTTTTGAAGATAGATCCCGCGCTTGTAATACCCAATCGGAATCTGTCGATAAGGGGCGGAGCAATACGTGCGAGCGGATGGTATTATGCCGACGGCGGAATAGCGCAGATGTACTATGAGGCTCTTGCAAAGGAATACGGATTTTCACTTGATACTCCTGTGAAGGAGCTGTCGAAAGAGGCTATGGAGGCAGTACTGTTCGGAAGTAAGGGTAAGAAGCTCGCGCTTTATCGCGAAACCGAAAACGGAAGCGTAATGTATAAATCCGAATTTGAGGGAGTAATAAATAATTTAGAGCGCAGGTTCAGAGAAACGAGCAGCGAATGGGTAAAGCAGGAGCTTGCTGACTATATGAGTTCGATAGAATGTCCCGAGTGTAAGGGTGAGCGTCTGAAAAAGGAGTCGCTTGCAGTAACGGTAGGGGGACTCAATATAAGTGAATTTGCAAAATTATCAATAAATAAAGCGCTTGAATTTTTGGACGGACTTAAGCTTACCGAAACACAGGAGATGATAGGCGGAAGAGTAATCAAGGAGATAAGAGAGCGGCTCGGATTTTTGAAAAATGTCGGACTCGATTATCTGACTCTATCGCGTTCGGCAAGCAGTCTTTCGGGCGGAGAGAGTCAAAGGATACGCCTTGCCACCCAGATAGGCTCCTCGCTTGTCGGAGTTTTATATATTTTAGACGAGCCGAGTATCGGATTACATCAGCGAGATAACGAAAAGCTGATAAATGCGCTGAAAAGGCTGAGGGATTTGGGTAACACCGTGATAGTAGTTGAGCATGACGGGGATACGATACTCAGTGCGGACCACGTTGTAGATATCGGTCCGGGAGCGGGAGTGCACGGCGGAGAGATAGTTTTTGAGGGAGCTCCGAGTGAGCTGCTGCAGAGCGGAGATTCGCTTACGGGACAATATTTGAGCGGAGCGAGAAAGGTGCAGACTCCCAAAGAAAGACGCAAAGGAAACGGTGCCGTTTTAACGGTGAAGGGAGCGGGGGAAAACAACCTGAAGGGCATTGACGTGTCGATACCGCTCGGAACCTTTTGCGCAGTTACGGGAGTATCGGGCTCGGGAAAGAGCTCGCTTGTGAATGAGATAATATACAAAAGACTCGCTTCGGAATTAAACGGAGCGAAAAAACGCTGCGGAATACACGATGAGATGCTCGGAGCGGAAAATCTTGACAAGGTAATAAATATCGACCAGTCCCCGATAGGCAGGACTCCGCGGTCGAATCCCGCAACTTATATCGGACTCTTCACCGACATCAGAGAGCTTTTTGCTTCTACTGCCGAGGCTAAAGCGAGAGGATACAGCTCGTCGCGCTTTTCCTTTAACGTAAAAGGCGGACGCTGCGAGGCGTGTGAAGGTGACGGAATACTGAAGATAGAAATGCATTTCTTGCCCGACATTTATGTTCCGTGCGAGGTGTGTAAAGGTAAAAGATATAACAGGGAAACTCTTGAGGTAAAGTACAAGGGAAAGAGCATATACGATATTTTGGAGATGACGGTAGAGGAAGGACTCGAATTTTTTGAAAATATTCCCAAAATAAGAAGAAGGCTGCAGACGCTATACGATGTGGGACTCGGTTATATAAAGATAGGTCAACCTGCGACGACACTTTCGGGAGGAGAAGCACAGAGGGTAAAGCTTGCAGCGGAGCTTTCAAAGCGTCCTACCGGAAAGACTATATATATACTTGATGAGCCCACTACGGGACTTCATATGTATGACGTGGATAAGCTGGTGGAGGTAATGCAGAAGCTTGTAGAGGGCGGCAATACCGTCCTTACGATAGAGCATAATCTTGATGTGATCAAAAATGCGGACTATATCATAGATCTCGGACCGGAAGGCGGAGATCGCGGCGGAGAGATAGTTGCAATGGGAAGTCCGGAAGAGGTAGCGAAAAATCCTGCATCCTACACCGGAATATATCTTAAAAAAGTATTTGAATTTGAAAAGGGGATCTCTGAAAATGAAAGAGCTTAATTACAAAGCGGTAATATTAGATATGGACGGAACCATACTTGATACGATAACGGACATTGCAGTATCGGTAAATTATGCGCTTGAGAAAAACGGATTTCCTTTGCACAATATAAGTGAATATAAAACGTTTATAGGTAACGGCGCGAGGAATCTGGTGCTTGCCGCTCTTCCGCAGGATAAGAGGGACGACGGAACCTTAGAGAAGGTATTGAAGGATTACAGTGAATATTACGCAACGCACAGTAGTGTTTTTACCGAGCCGTACCCAAAGATAAAAGAAACGCTTCTTGAGCTGAAGGGGGCGGGAGTTAAGCTTGCGGTATTTTCAAATAAGCCGCATAAGGCTACTCAAAAGCTTGCGGAGCTTTATTTTGAGGGAATATTTGATGCGGTGTACGGCGCGCGTGACGGCTACCCCATAAAGCCGGATCCGGCGGTGGTATTCGAAATAGCAGAGGAGTTTGGTGTCAGCGTCGAAGAATGTGCGTACATAGGAGATATGTGTGTAGATATGAAAACGGGGAAGTCCTCAGGAGCGTACACTATAGGAGCAGAGTGGGGATTCGGAGATAAAGAAGGACTCCTTGAAAACGGAGCAGATGTAATATTGGATAGTATTTCTGAGATATGTGATATTGTAATAAAGGGCTGAATAGTGTAAAACTTACGCAAAGCTCCCGTCTTGATTGATGGGAGCTTTTTTAAATAAAAGGTTGACAAATCAACGTTTCGAGTATAAAATAATAAAAAGTTGACAAGTCAACATTTCGGAAGGGTGAGATTTATGGTAGACAGACTTGAAAAATTTCTTTTTAATATTTCTGAAATATCAAAGTACTGGCATAAAATAGCTGCAGACGAGATGGGGAGGTACGGACTTAAAGGTCCGAGTGCAACTTATCTCACGGTAATATACCGCCACAAAGAAGGAGTTACGGCTACACAGCTGTGTGAGATATGCGGCAAGGATAAAGCAGATGTATCAAGAATGATGTCTGAGATGGAGAAAAAAGGACTTATAAAAAAAGAGGGAGCCAACTACCGCGGAGTATTCAAGCTTACGGAAGAGGGAAAAAAGGCTGCGGAATTCGTATGCGAAAGAGCAAAAGTAGTGGTCGGATACGCGGGAAAAGAGATTGAGGGAGAAAAAAGGATAATATTTTATGAGGCGCTTGAGAGTATTGCATCAAATTTAAAGAGGATAAGTAAAGAGGGAGTGCCGGAAGAAGAGATGAAAAAGGAGTGAGGGAATAATGGTACGGATAATAGTTGACTCGACGGCGGATACGGTAGATGAAGTAAAGGAGAAGCTGAGAGTAGTTCCGATGACGGTACACTTCGGAGATGAGGAGTACATAGACGGAAAAACTATTACGCATAGACAGTTTTACGAAAAGCTGATAGAGAGTGATGTTTTTCCGAGTACGAGTCAGGCGGCTCCGTCGGATTTTTCGAGAGTGTTTGAAGAGGTGGAGAAATCGGGAGAAAGTGCAGTGGTAATAACACTTTCCTCTACTCTCTCCGGAACCTATCAAAGTGCGATGATAGCGGCAGAGGATTACCCCGACAGGATATATGTTGTGGACAGTAAGAGTGCGGCTATCGGTTCGGGAATACTTGCAGAGCTTGCATTAAGATATGCAGATGAGGGAATGTCAGCTAAAGCGATAGCAGAGAAGATAGAGCAGGAAAGAGAAAATGTCTGCGTTATAGCGATGCTTGATACCCTTGAATATCTTAAGCGCGGGGGAAGGATATCCAAAACAGCGGCGTTTTTGGGCGGAGCGCTTTCGATAAAGCCGGTAATCGGCCTGAAGGATGGAGAGATAGTAATTCTCGGAAAAGCGCGGGGCTCAAAGCAAGGGAATAATTTGCTTGTAAGTGAGATACAAAATGCAGGCGGAGTCGATTTCAGTAAGCCTGTGTTGCTTGGATATACAGGGCTCAGCGAGGTAATTTTAGAAAAGTATATAAAAGACAGCGAGAATTTGTGGAAGGACAGCGCAGAAGAGCTGCGGAGTACGGTGATAGGCAGTATTATCGGAGCACATGCGGGTCCGGGAGCAATAGCAGCAGCGTTTTTTAAGAATAAATAAAAAGGGGTATGAGTGATGGAAAACTATGTAATTTTTACCGATTCGGGATGTGACATTAGTCCTGAACTGCTTAAAAAGTGGGAAGTTGAGTATATTAATCTGATTTTCAGATTTGAGGGGGATGAAAAGGAACATACCAACGAGGATATAGGAAGTGCGGAATTTTACAATAAAATGAGAGAGGGAATGGTAGCGAAGACATCGGCTATAAATCCCGACACGTTTGAAGCGAGATTTGAGGAAGTGCTCAAGCAGGGTAAGGATATTTTGTATCTTGCTTTTTCATCGGGACTCAGTACCACGTATAATTCCTCAAAAATTGCAGCAGAGGAGCTGGCGGGAAAGTACCCGGAAAGAAAAGTGGTATCTGTGGACACGTTGGCGGCATCTGCGGGTCAGGGACTGCTTGTGTATTTAGCTGTCGAAAAGAAGAAAAACGGAGCTGCACTTGAAGAGGTAGCGGAATATATTAACGGGATAAAGAATAACCTGTGCCACTGGTTTACTGTTGACGACTTGGTATATCTCAAGAGAGGCGGAAGAATCAGCCCGACGGTAGCGTTTGTGGGGAATATCCTCGGAATCAAGCCGGTACTGCACGTGGATGACGAGGGACATCTTGTAAACGTCACAAAGGTACGCGGCAGAAAAGCGGCAATAGGAAAGATGGCAGAGAAATACGGTGAGCTTGCAAGAGATGCGAAAAGCGGAGTAGTATACATTTCTCACGGTGATTGTATTTCTGATGCAGAAGCGTTAAAGGCGCGGCTGTGCTCGGATTACGGTGCACAGGTGGAGCTGATTACGGATATCGGTGCGGTAATCGGAGCACATTCCGGTCCCGGAACACTTGCTCTTTTCTTTGTCGGAAACGAAAAATAGTAAAAAAGAACCCCTCTTCCGAGCTTGGAAGAGGGGAAAGTTTTTTATTTAGGTAAATATTTTTCCGCGAGTACTGCGTAGCGTTCTTTGAAATAGGGGCTGTCCGATTTCATAGCGCGGAGTGATTCGTGGATGTTGAGATTACTGCTTTCGGAATCGAGTACACATCCTGCGATGTTGGAGCAGTGGTCGGAAACGCGTTCGAGATTAGTTAAAATATCGGACCATACAAAACCGGTTTCAATACTGCAGGCACCCTGCTGAAGACGGAGTATGTGAGCGCTGCGCATCTGCTCTTTGAGGGTGTCGATGATCTGCTCAAGCGGCTCGACGTTGGCAGCGGCGAGAGTATCATTCTCAACAAAAGCAAGGAGCGAAAGGTCGAGTATCTCGGTTGCAGCGTTGGTAAGATTTTTAAGCTCCGCTTCAGCTGCGGGAGAGAAAGATAGCTCCTTATTTTTCATCTCTTCGGCGGAGTCCACAAGATTCATAGCGTGGTCGGATATGCGTTCGATATCACCGATTATCTTGAGGAGCTTTGCAGCTTCCGTGCTGTCCTTATCGCTGATTCTGCGGGAGCTTAGCTTTACAAGATATGTACCGATGATATCTTCATAATGGTCGGTGCGGTCCTCGGCTTCGGCAATAGAAGCGGAAAGCTCAGGAGAGTAGTTTTCAAGGCAGAGGATACCGTTTTTGAGGGAGTCGATGGAGCAGTGAGCCATTTCAAAAGCAAGAACGCGGCAACGCTCAAGAGCTACTGCGGGAGTAGCAAGAAGACGTTCATCAAGCTCCGAAACGGTTTCGGGAGCCTTTGCATCGGGAACCAGCTTATAAGCAAGCTTTTCGAGGAGTGATGACATAGGCAACAAGAGAAGGGTACACATAATGTTAAACGCCGAGTGGGCAACAGCGATTCCGGGGAGTGAGGCTGCTTCGTCGAACAGTGCCGGAGCTAAAGTTGCATCGACGATACTGAAAACACTGAGCCAGACAAGTGTTCCGATGATGTTGAAGGAGAGATGAACAAAAGCGGCGCGCTTAGCGTTACGGTTGGCTCCGAAAGAGGAGAGGATGGCGGTGATACAGGTACCGATGTTTTGTCCCATAATAATGGGAATAGCAGCACCGTACGAAACCTGACCGGTAACGGCGAGAGCCTGAAGAATACCGACGGAAGCGGAGCTTGACTGAATAATAGCGGTGAGAAGAGCTCCTGCGAGTACTCCCAAAATCGGATTTTTAAACATAATGAAGAGGCTCTGGAAAGCGGGTACATCAGCGAGTCCCGCAACAGCGCCGCTCATAGTATCCATACCGAACATCAGAACGGCAAATCCTAATAAGATGGAGCCGGTATCTTTTTTCTTACTGCCCTTGCAAAACATAAAGAAAACAATACCTATAAGAGCGAGAACGGGAGTAAATGAAGTGGGTTTGAGAAGCTTTAAGAAAATGTTATCTCCCGAAATACCGCCGAGACTGAGTATCCAAGCGGTAATGGTGGTACCGATATTAGCACCCATAATTACATTTATTGCTTGTTTGAGCGACATAAGTCCGGAGTTAACAAATCCGACTACCATAACAGTCGTGGCAGAGGAGCTTTGGATAACAGAGGTAACTCCCATACCTGTAGCAAGACCGGCAAACTTATTGGAAGTCAGCTTACCGAGTAAAGATTCGAGTTTTCCGCCTGCGCGGCGTTCCAAGGCGGCGCCCATAACATTCATACCGAAGAGAAAAAGACAAAGTCCGCCGATGAGTGTTAACGCATCAAAAATAGTCATTAAAAAACCTACCTTTCAAAATTATTTATATCCAGCCTGAAAACAGGACGAGTAGTTAAGGCAAAAATAAAACGCGGAAACGGGACTGTTTTTACCGAACGGGCGGCAAAGAAAAAGTCGAGCTCGCGTTTTTAATATTTTTAAAATCGGAAACAGAGCCGAAAAACATCGGCTGAGGTAAAGGGGTATCGGTAATTTTAAGAAATGCTTTTAAACAGCCCGCAAGGAACAAAGAAACGGCCTTAAGCGGACTCGCACAAGAGCTTAATGTCATTTTGAAGCAGTGTGCTGAATTCATTTAACAAATCCTTTCTCAAAAATACATCTGACAGGGCAGGGGATTTTCGCGCAATCTCCAAACAAACCCCACATTCCCCCATTATAATTAATAATATCATAAAATCCCCTTAAAGTAAAGAGGATTTTACATTTTTTGCAATATTATTTTTGGCAGCAATAATATTCAGTCCGAATTCAGCAGGAGGGAATCGGTTGCCGAATAGAGCAGAGAAGCGGGATGCGATGCAGGAAGGTCGCACAAAAGGTGGAACAGCATAATTCCGCCGAGGGAGCCGTGTTTTGCTAAAGCCGCTTTATCTCTGACAAGAAATTTTCCGTTATAATAGCTGCCGTCGAAGAGGTTATCGAAGGAAGAGAAGAGCTCCTCTGCATCGCTGTAATAATTCCACACGGAAGCTCTGTCGGTAGGACGGCCGTAGCAGGGAATACCTAAAAAAAGCTGTGAAGACTCAAAGCCGAGCTCAAGAAAATATTTGATACTTTTTTCTGCCGACGAATAGGTGCAGTGGAATCCGTCATCATCGAAGAGATCGTATGCCATTATATTTACTCTGTCGAGAGCGGAAAATGCAAAATCGGGAAGGAAAATGTCGTACGGGTAAAAAGCGGCAGATATTTCGGTTGAGGGGGAAGCGAGCTTTAATTGTCGGAGTAGTTTTCCGAAATCGTTCCACTCGGTTTGGTCTTTTGGGAATTCCCAATCGAAATCAACGGCGTCAATTGAATAGTCACTGAGGAAATTCAGTATATTGGATACCAAATCTGATATTTTTTCATCCGAATTTATAGAGTTGCCTGCAGTACCGTTTTTTATCAGCGAGCCTTGGGGAGCAATTGATACCCAAATTTTACAGTTTTCGCTTTCAGGTAGGGCGCGTACGGCGTCTATTGCGGATTTTAAATTTTCTCCGGGAATTATCTCGCCGTTTTCATTCCACTTTGCACTGCCTGAGATGAAGATGACGTCTGAAAGCAGTGAAAAGCTGCTCGCGTATTTTGAAATATCATAAGATTTATCGAAAACGGGAAGGTAGGCGGAAGTTTTGAAAGGGGTTTCTTCGGTAAGCGAGGGGAGCAGTGTGAGTTCGCCTATTTCTACTGCACCGCCGGAGCTGTCAAATGAGATACTGATACAGTCGGAGTTTACGGTTCCCAAAAAACAGATACGGTTTTCACCTATTTCAGACTGAAAATACACCTCGGAAAAAGAGCCGTTTTCGTCTTTTACCGAAATGGATATCGAAAGGACGTTTTCAGAGATGCCGCACAGCTCCGCAGCGCACAGGGAAAGAGGCTCCGAAAAGTTAAGCTCCAGTTCATACGGGGAGTGCTCAATGGAATATACGGTGGAAGTATCTCCGTCGGTGAGTACGGCAGGAAGGATGCTGTTGTCGGAGCTTTGAGATGAAAAATCAGAATAGGACGGCTCCGAGGAAAAGGGTTCCTCAATCTGAGATGAGCCGGATGTTGCGGAACTATCTGAAAGAGCCTCTGAGGAGTCGGAAATATTGCCGCAAGAAGAAAAGAGAAGGAGCACAACTGAAAAGATTAATAAAACAGATATTTTACCCATAATTTTACCGTTATTTATTCAAAAAGATACCGTAAGCCACACCGAGACCAAGTCCTGCATCGAGGCGTTTTTTAGCCTCAATTTGAAGACGTGTATCCTGCGGATAGGGAGTTTTGCCGCGGAAAATAAAATATGCCGCACTTGAGGTGTTATTCTCATCGAACTCAAAAATATTAAAGTCTGAGCTGAACTTTGAGATGTTGGATTCAGGTCCGAGAATATCGCTTATAACGGGAGAGAGCAGCCACGACTCGCAAACAAAAGCGTCTATATTATAGGAAAGGTACTTGGGGAAGAATTCTTTAGCGGCAGCGTAGGATTTCAGACACTCCTCATGCAATAGCTTTGGGTGACTCGGTATATGGGTCATTAAAACGTTTGCATCGCGGCCGATAAAATCGAGGTCTCTGTCAAACTTCATCATCTCAAACTGGAGTCTTCCGAGACGGAAAAGCTTGCCTGTGATATGTAAAGGCAGCCAGCACATCTGCCCCTCGTCAAGTCCGTACTTTCCGTGAGCATAATAATAAACTGATATCGTGCTGGGTAATTCTGATAAAGTATCGTAAAAGACTTGGTGTGGAATATTGTGCTCGTCATAAAAGGGCTTGATGTCAAATCCTACTCTCAAAAAGAAGAGCGCAAGGAAGGTGTTTATGTCAATACCTGACTGTTTAGAGAAATTACGCAGCTCCTCAAGAGAAGCGTTTGCGTTATCAAGAAATAACTTTTTCAAACGGGGATACTCTTTTGCAAAGAGCGCAGAAAAGCTGCTGTTTTCATCAGAGTAAAGCAAATCGGAAAAGAAAGATAGGGCATCGCTTTTCATTCCAAGCCCGCCGTAGTATTCGCGAAAATCATTTTGGGTCAAAACCAACACCTCTTTTACTCAAATTATAATGTAATAATACTATAACAAGTAACAATTTTCAACTATTTTCGGATGTATTTACAAAGTTAAAAAAAGTTGCGGCGGCGTTATTGAAAAAAGAAAAGAAATAGGTAAAATAGTAGTTATGAAAGGGGCGGAGCGGCGAGTGAGTAAGATAAAAAAGATGGCTATGGGAGCGCTTTTGATAGCCATGGATATAATATTTACAAGATTTTTGGCGGTTGAGATTCCTGCAATCGAGAGAATCAGTCTGCAATTTTTGGCACACGCCTTGAGCGGTCTTTTTTTGGGACCCGTTTGGGCTATGGTTACCGTCGTACTCGGGGATATTTTGGGAATGCTGATAAACTCCTCGAGCGGAGCCTTTTTTATCGGGTTTACGATATCTGCGGCGCTGAAAGGACTTTTGTACGGACTGTTTTTATATAAAGGTAAGCTGAGCTATTTAAAGACGCTGCTTTCGGTTGCGGCAGTATCACTCGGAATCGATCTCGCACTCAATTCCCTTTGGATGTCGGTATATTACGGTAAGGGATATTTTGCGGTATTTGTTGCGAAGCTGCCGATAAGGCTTGTGTATATTCCGATTGCGGCGCTTGTAATATACCTTGTCGCAAAAGGACTGAAAAAAGCGCTGAAATATGACAAAACGAAATGATTCGAATTGAAATATATCAGCGCGGTCAATTAAAATTCGGTGATTGAAACTTGGTTAAAGATGTTGACTACCTCCTGCTCAGAGGGAGTTTTTGTACCCGGCAGAGAAACTGCAGCAGAACCGAACGAAGTCGCCGTTTTTACTGCGGTGGGAATATCCAGGCCTAACAGACGGCTCAAGATGAAGCCTGCCAAGGTACAGTCGCCGGCTCCGACAGCGGAAAGCACCTTTACTTTAGGAGGTACAGCGTGCAGGGAGAGGTCTTTGCCGTAGTAAACAAGACCGTCGGCTCCGAGAGAAAGAAGAATATTTTTGAGTCCGAAGCGGGAAAGCTCGCCGAGGACTTTTTTAATTTCGGATTTATCGGAAAGAGGGAGTCCGGTGAGGTCACGAAGCTCATCAAGATTCGGTTTTATGATAAAGGGCTTTACAGCAATAAGGTCATCGTAGGAAACCGAGTTTGAGTCTACTGCAAGCAGTCCGCCGTGCTCTGAAATAACTCGGCAAAGATTGCGAAAATCATCGGAAGAAAATCCGTCTGGGAACCTTCCCGAAATTATAAATAATGTTTCCGGAGCAAGATGTGCAGCGACTTTTTCTGTAATATCGGAGATGTCCTTTTCGGAAACTGTAAATCCGTTTTGCCTTACGGTAACAAGGCTTTCATCGGGAAGAACGATGTGCAGATTTTCGCGGGTCGAGCCGTCCACAATGAGCGTTTCACACTCAAGAGCAGGGGAAGCTGCGCGAAGATGCTTAAAATACTTGTCAAAATTTTCATTTCCTGCAAAGGTGATGAGGTGCGGGTTTACACCGAAAGAACTGAGTAATTTTGCAATGTTTACCGCCTTGCCTGCAGCATCTGTCTGCTGACTTATGACGGAATTTATCTTTTCGGGAACGAGTCCGTCAACCGATAGAGTAATATCTAAAGCGGGATTTAACGATATCGTGACGATTTTTTTAAACTGCATGTTAATTCTCCATTCTGTCTTAGATGAAAACGGTATTGAAATACCTTGTTTAAGGAATTATAATATAAAAAAGTATATATTTCAAGAGGGGAGCCTTACTCCTTCGATGTGGAGTACCCTCAATATATCAAAGGAATAGCTCGCGACTCTGCGGTAATCGGCATCGTAGGAATGTGCCGCAACGAAAACCGATTCGGGCGAGGGAATGGGGTCTATTTTAGTAATTATTGCGGTGTGGAAGAAGTGGTAATTTTCATCGCCGAACTGAATAACATCTCCGAGTAAGGCTTTTTCGAGCGGTACTTCCGAAGCGAAGGGTCCGACTCCTTGATTTGAGGAGAAAAATTTATTAAAATATTCCACACCGGTCCAAGAGGGCGTACGGTTTGAGGAAGAGGTGTAGTACCAGCCGAAAGTTTTGGTGTAGTTCATTACACCCGAACCTGCAAAGACACATTGTGAAACGAAGTTAGTGCAGTCTCCGCCGAGACCGTGGAAGTCGAGGTAGTTGGGATTGCGTGAAAAAGCCCATTTAAGAGCGTAATTAACAGCGGCAGCTCTGTCGTATTCAGCGAAAAGCACAGTAAGCAACTCCTTAAAAGTAAAAATCAATAATATTATATGCAAAAACGCTGAAAATGCTCTTTGGAGCGGCAAAAACAGTAAAAAATGAAAAGGAGAAATAGATTATGAATGCAAAAGAGATACTTTCAAGGGTGGACCATACGATACTGAAGCCGGAAGCTACGTGGGAAGACGTAAGAAAGCTTTGCGACGAAGCGATGGAAGCGAATACGGCATCTGTGTGTATAAATCCGTGTTTTGTGAAAAGAGCCGCGGATTATATGAAAGGTAAGATAGCGGTGTGCACCGTTGTGGGATTCCCGCTCGGAGCTTCTGCGACGGAGATAAAAGTAGCTGAAACGAAGAAGGCTATTGAGGACGGCTGCGACGAGATAGATATGGTGATAAACGTCGGGGAGCTGAAAGCGAAAAATTACGATTATGTCCGAGAGGAGATAGTGGCAGTAAAGCAGGCGGCGGGAAGCAAAGTAGTCAAGGTAATAATAGAGGCGTGTCTTTTAACCGACGAAGAAAAGGAAAAGATGTGTGAGCTCGTTTTTGAGGGGGGAGCGGACTACATCAAAACCTCCACCGGATTTTCAAGCGGCGGAGCTACCTACGAAGATGTTGCCATTATGAAAAGATGTGTAAACGGGAGATATAAGATAAAGGCGGCGGGCGGAATTAACAGCCGCGAAGCACTTGAAAAATTCATTGAGCTCGGAGCAGACAGAATAGGCTCAAGCAGGGCAATAAAGCTGCTTGGGGATATGCAGTAAGATATGCCGTTATGCAGGCGGATATCTATTACCTCTTTGGAACCACGCGATAATCGCGTGGTTTTTATTTACAAAAAACGCGAACGAAAAATAAATTTCGTTCGCGTTGGGAAGGCAGTATTATGCATCGAAATCGCAGTAATCACAGACGAGGGTATCTCCGACCTTTTTGAAAGAGGCGGGGAGATATAGTTCGGAATTTGAGATGCATTTCGGATTTTTGCAGCGGTGCTCAGCAGGGGGAGCAAGAACTGTTTTGCTGCCGTTACTGTTTTCGAGCAGATAGATTATGAGCGCCATTCTTGCAAATACTCCGTAAGCGGCCTGTTTAAAGTAGACTGCCCGAGGATCGTCGTCCACCTCAACTGCTATTTCGTCGACTCTGGGCAGCGGGTGGAGAATACGCAAATCTTTTTTAGCGTATTTGAGCTTAGCGGCATCAAGGCGGTAGACGTTTTTCTGCTTGTCATATTCCTCTAAAGAAGCAAAGCGTTCCCTCTGAATACGGGTCATGTAGAGTACGTCAAGTGCCGGAATTGCCTCTTCAAGCGAGGGGATGAAGGTGAACTTTCTTCCGAAAGCGGTAAGCTCGTCCTTTATGTACTGAGGAACATCAAGCTCCGGAGTTGAGATGAATACGAAATTATTATCAAATCTGCACATCGCATTGATGAGCGAGTGGACCGTTCTGCCGTGTTTGAGATCTCCGCACACACCGATAGTCATACCGGAAACAGTACCCTTTTCTTCGGTGAGAGTAACAAGATCGGTCAGGGTCTGAGTGGGGTGGAGATGTCCGCCGTCACCTGCATTTATCAAGGGGTTTTCGGAGTAGAAGGAGGCGGCCTTTGCGGATCCCTCAAGAGGATGGCGTAAGGCAATAATATCGGCGTAGGAGTTGATTATTTTTATAGTATCCATAAGGCTTTCACCTTTTGATACCGAAGAGTTGAGAGGATTATCGAATCCGATAACTCTGCCGCCGAGCCGCAACATAGCTGTTTGAAAAGACATTTGAGTACGAGTAGAGGGCTCGTAGAACAGAGTAGCAAGGATCTTACCGTCGCAGGAACCGTAAAATTGCTTCGGATTAAGCCTTATCGTTCGCGCGAGCTCAAGAATATCCTTAAGGTCGCCCGGACTGATTTGAGTGAGGTCTATAATATGCCTTGAAGCCATAGAATAACCGCCTTTTAAATACAAATTTTTCTAATTATATCAGAAAAAAGACGAAATTTCAAGGCTAAAAGCGGAAAATATAAAAATATATAAGAAAGGGGACTGCATAAACAGTCCCTTGGGAGAATGCGATTGGTTATTTTATAGAGTTCTCATAGGACTCGATCATTTTCTTAACCATCTGACCGCCTATAGAACCGGCCTGACGAGAAGTTAAGTCACCGTTATAACCCTGCTTGAGGGTAACGCCAACTTCATTAGCGGCTTCCATCTTAAACTTGTTAAGAGCTTCCTTAGCCTGAGGAACAACCGGCTTTCCGGATCTGGACATACTGTTTCACTCCTTATATTAATTTGCGTTGAATTAAATATCTGCAGTAGTATTATTGTTCATTCGGAAAATAATATGAGTGGGAAATAATAGAAGTTTAAAATAATAATAACAAAATAAAAATGCTGCAAAATATTCTGCAGCATTAAATATTTTAAAGGACTATTTGGGTAATATCTTGAGTTTACTGAGCATAAGGTTTCCAAACTCCGAGTGATCGCCCACGGTACAAACCTCGCCGAAAAGGAAGAGTCCCAAGGAAGAGGTGTCGAGAGGACGCTCTAAAATACTGCCGAGTCCCGCGCAGCCGAAAATGATAGCATCGGGATCGTCATAAAAATCGCGTATACGGCTGTAAACTTTTTCGTGCGGTACATAACGGAGCAGCATTTTTTCACAGAGATCACGCCCGCTTTTGACGGTAGTTCCGGACAAGGAAAGGTGAGCGTTGATTCCGTCGGTATCGGTCAGGGTAAGGTGTTCAAAGTCGGTTGGGGAAAGTCCCAGAGCGGACTTTTTCTGAGCCAGATACTGTGCGGCATCAATTCCGTTAATGGTCAAAAGAGTGCGAGGGTCCGAGAGGGTAAGGCAGCACTCGTCAATAATTTCGTCGTGAATACATTTGGTTTCGGTGTGATAAGAGTAGCGCGAGTCTTGAACAAGAAAAACAGCGGCTTGACCGTTACCGGTAATGAGTCCGGGAATGCTTTCAAAAGCGGCTCCGCCGCCGACGGCACTAGATTTTACGATTGCTGAGAGCTGTTTCAAAAATTCATTTTCTCCGCCGGCGTTTCCGAAAAATACGATGGCAATATCGGGAGTGGGAGTAACCAAAGCTGCTTTATCAAGAATTTGTTGATAGGAGCCGGTCAAAAGGGTACCGTTCAGCTCATTCTCAAAGGTAGCGGTATCTTTTTTAGTACCCGCAAAACGCTGTGTAGCACAGCCGAAACCTTCAGCTTTATCCCACGCAGAAGGAGTGGTAAATGTTAGTTTCATAGAAAATCCTCGCTTTTATCGGTATTACATATAGAATACCACGGTTTTAGGATTTGTTCAATATTTTATACCCGTTAAAACAAAAAACCACTGAGTACTTCTTCACTATTCACTCTTACTTCTTACCTGAAATTCCGTTTGAGAAATTTTATTTAGTGAAAAGTGAAGAGTTAATAGTGAA
>JAEIGA010006396.1_pt1 | contig 17938 bp, 17 predicted proteins | sample 9270691 | NCBI WGS metagenome assembly JAEIGA01 (sample SAMN17057246, study PRJNA624740) | gut metagenome | biome: biome; isolation source: fecal sample | host: Bos grunniens | place: China: Xizang | collected 2019
CTCATACCGATAACGTCTGAAGAAACGATTGGGTCTTCGTTGTAGCCGAAGCTTTCTGATGATGCAGCCTTCATAGCAGCGTTGATGCCATCAACTGTAACGTCAGCACCCTTAACAACTGCTGTAAGGATTGTTGTTGAACCTGTTGGAACAGGAACTCTCTGTGCAGCACCGATGAGCTTGCCGTTAAGTTCTGGGATAACAAGGCCGATAGCTTTAGCAGCACCTGTTGAGTTAGGAACGATGTTAGCAGCACCAGCACGAGCTCTTCTCATGTCGCCCTTTCTGTGAGGACCGTCGAGAATCATCTGGTCGCCTGTGTAAGCGTGGATTGTAGCCATGATACCGCTCTGGATTGGAGCATAATCATTGAGAGCCTTTGCCATAGGAGCAAGGCAGTTTGTTGTACAAGAAGCAGCTGAGATGATTGTATCATCTGCTGTAAGTGTATCTTCGTTAACTGAGAATACGATTGTCTTAAGGTCGTTACCTGCAGGAGCTGAAATAACAACTTTCTTAGCACCAGCATCGATGTGAGCCTGGCTCTTATCCTTTGAGCAGTAGAAACCTGTACATTCGAGAACTACGTCAACACCGATTTCGCCCCAAGGAAGTTCTGCAGCGTTAGCCTTAGCATAGATTTTAAGAGTCTTACCGTCAACTGTGATTGTACCTGCTTCGTCGTCTGCTTCAACTGTGTGAAGGTTTTCGCCGATTCTACCACAGTAGCCACCCTGTGCTGTGTCATACTTAAGAAGCTGAGCAAGCATTGATGGTTTTGTAAGGTCGTTGATTGCTACTACGTCGTAGCCTTCTGCGCCGAACATCTGTCTGAAAGCAAGACGTCCGATACGGCCGAAGCCGTTAATTGCAACTTTAACTGACATTTTGAATTCCTCCAAAAAAATTATTACTAATATTATTTCGCATTAGTGCAGTATTATTTTATATCTTTTTGTGCAAATATGCAAGAGTATTTTTGAAATTTTTCCCTTTTTGTGAATTTTTTGTCAAGAATTATAAAAATCAAGGAATATTCAAGCAAAAAGGGTATAAAATTTATAGTATGGGAGGTCGTTTTTCAATGAATTACAAGAATTTATCTGTCATCTATACCGATGAAATCCAATTCCTCCGTGAAAAAATGCAATACTTCTTTGACAAATCCTTTCGTGAAAACGATGAAACGCTTTTACGCAACCTATATATTTCACTTCGTCAGCTTGAGCTTTGTGAAAATTTTCAATGCACAACCGAGGAGGTTGAGCTGACCTCACTTGCAGAATCATTAACCGTTGCTTGCGATATTTTAGCGTCAGCCTCCGGAATAAGCTTCATTTTCTGTGGTGATGAGCCCTGCTATATCAAGGGAAACAGACGACTTATATCAAAATCACTTTTAAATCTTCTGTCGAATGCTTATCTTTATGGCAAAGAAACTTTAGTCACAGTGAAAACGGTGAACGGATTTAAAAGTTCACGACTTGAAGTCTTGAGTGGTGGCAGTTTTGAGAATATAGCCCACAATGGAAAGGGTCTTTCTTTTGTTCGTAAGGCAAGTGAAAAAATGAACGGAAAATTCCTAATTGAACAAGGTCATTCGCATACAAAAGCCATTATGATATTCGAATCAGTGCGTAAATTCTCACCTATTACAAAACAAGACATTAATATCCTCGATTTAGTCAACGACCGACTCTCCCCTGCCTGCGTGGAAATGTTCGGAATGGAGTATCATTAAAAATGACGGAGCCTTTCGACTCCGTCATAACTTTTATTCAAAAACAATGGTTGTAATGCTGTTTTCAGGGATTGTGATTCCTTTTTTATTGCCTGAGTAAGTTTCCTGAAGCTGCATTTCCTGAGTTGTTGTATAAACTGTCATATCATCACGGTCAACCTTGAATTTAACATCTCTGTCGGCACCTTCGTTTGTAATGACAAGTACAACCTTACCGTCAGGAGTTAAGTATGCAACCTGATTTGTAATATAGTTTGCTTCGATAATATTACCCTCTGCATCCTTTTCCTCAATAAAATCGTAAATATCCTTTTCTGTAGCAACCTTACGGCTACCAACAGGAATGAATTTTGAGAAATGAGCAACTGCATAATATCTCATAGGAATTTTGAAATCGCTGATATTTCCGTCAGTTGCAACCAAAAGTCCGTCAGAATATTCCTTGCCATCAGCACCGATTCCGATACCGTTAACACCTACCCACGCTGTCCATGAGTCAACATTTGTGAAGTTAAGGTCATTTGCCATAACTCGTGCCTGAATAAGTGCACCTTGAATTGAGTCGATTGATGAGTTACAAGGAAGTTCACACCATTCTGACATTTCAACTGGAATATCAGGAGTTGTAGCCTCAATCCAGTTACCTAAACCGATTTTGTTATATACATTGTTATCTGTCCAGTAGCTGTGGTATGAAAGATTACCTAAATAAGGACGGATTTCAGGGTCATTGTAAAGATATTCGAACCATTCATAAGTTCTGTGGCTGATTTCACCTGATTCAGGACCTGAAAGAAGAACACCTTCGATATTTCTTTCTGCCATTTCCTTTGCAAAAGCTCTATAAACACCGTAGATTTCTTCAGAACCATAGAAGCATCCTTCCTGACCTGCATAACCGCTGTTACCCCAAGACCAGTTTGGCTCATTTATAGGGCTAATGTACTTAACGGGAACACCTTTTTCAATAAAGTATTCTGTAATTGTAAGGAAGTAGTCTGCGTAGGCCTCATAATTTTCTTCAGGAAGATTACAAACCCACCAGTTATCGTTACCACCTGTCTTATTATTTCTTGTCATTGAATAGTGAGGGGAATTTGCGAAAAGAACAACTGTGTCAATACATCCGTAAGAAAGACAAAGGTCTAAAAATGCCTGAGCATTTGCATCACGTGAAAAATCGTAATAGCCTGTTTCAGTTTCGTAATCATAAACATAAAAGCTTTCACTTCTTCTCCAAGGGTCCCAGATAGTATCCTTGAAATTATCCTTTGAACCTGCACCTATATTATAACGATAGATATTAAGTCCAAGACCTTCTTCGCTATAAAGAAGCTTTGCGATTTCCTCAGCATTTTCACCGTTTCCAGCAACCTGTGACCACCAGCAGGATGAACAGCCGAAGCCGTCAAATTCGTCACCAAGGTCATCAAGGTTCATGGTGATTTTCATATCGTGGTCAATGGACTTTTCACGATACCATTCCATAATTTCAGCTTCTTTATACGGCATAAAGAATGAAAGAATTGCCACAATTACTGAAAGTGGAATAATTGTATATAACCTTATGTCTTTTTTCTTGCTTGTCATTTTATTTTCTCCTTAAAAAAAGATGGCGAGTTTCCCCGCCACCTTGAGTTATCTTAAATCATTCAAAATCGGGTTCGATAAGTCCGTAGCCACCGTCATTTCTTCTGTAAACAACACAGACATTGTCAGTTTCTGCATTACGGAACATATAGAACATGTGACCGATAAGATTCATTTGTAAAATCGCCTCGTCAACTGTTTCAGGTTTCAAAATAACTGTTTTAGTTCTTACAACCTCAAGCTCCTCTTCTTCCACATCCATATCAGCAAGGATGTCATCAAAGGAAACATCACGAAGCTTTTTCTCAATTCTTGTTTTGTTTTTTCTGATTTGTCGTACAAGAGAATCAATACACATATCAAGTGCATCCTCTAAATCATCACTGCGTTCCTGTGCACGGAAAATCATACTTTTCTTCGCAAGAGTTATCTCACAGATTTTCTGATTTTTCTCAACAGTAGCTGTGATTTTAGCCGTTGCGTCAGGTCCGAAGAATTTTTCAACCTTACGAAGCTTTTCTTCAGCTCTTTCCTTAAAGTTTTCTCTTGGTGTGCATTTGCGTCCAACAATAGTAATGTTCACAATGACATCTCCTTTGCTATAAAATCAGATAAATAAAAATCTATTTATCTAATATTATAGTAGCATAAATGCACATATATTGTAAATAGGTTTTACAATTTTTGTTCAATATTTACAAAATTTTACAGCCGTGGCGTGTAACGTGACAACCCACATTAACTGCCACAGGAAGTCCTGCAATATGAGTCGGTGCTGTTTCAATATTTACTGCAAGAGCAGTAGTTTTTCCACCAAAGCCCTGTGGTCCGACACCCGTTTCGTTGACTTTTGTGAGCATTTCCTTTTCTAACTCTGAATAAAATTCCTTTTCATTTGAAACACTCACATCTCTGCAAAGTGCTTTTTTGGAAAGTAACGCACACTGCTCAAAATCTCCGCCGATACCAACGCCTAAAACAATTGGAGGGCAAGGATTTCCACCTGCGATTTTTACTGTTTCCACAACAAAATCAACAATATCATCCTTTGTTGCAGATGGTGTGAACATTTTAATTCTGCTCATATTTTCACTACCAAAGCCCTTTGGTGCAACTGTCAACTTGATTTTATCACCATCAACAATTCTTGTGTGAATAATTGCAGGAGTGTTGTCATTAGTATTCACTCTTTCAAGTGGGTCAGCAACAACAGATTTTCTCAATAATCCGTCGCAATAGCCCTGACGGACACCCTCATTGACAGCAGCTTCAAAGCTTCCGTCAACAATATGCACATCCTGACCGATTTCAGCAAAAACGACTGCCATTCCCGTATCCTGACAGATGGGAATATTCAGTTCCTTTGCACATTTTAAGTTTTCAAGCAAATCACTCATAACTGATTTTGGTAAATCCTTTTCTTCCTTTTCATAACCGCAGGAAATACAGTTCACCAAATCATCAGGGAGAATTTTGTTTGTGGATATACACAAATCCTTTACAGCACTTGTGATTTCCTGACAACTGATTCCTCTCATAATCTCACCAATTTTATATAATTAAAGGGCAGTTACCTGCCCCTTCGTAATTTTATTGCTTAGGACCTCTGCGATAACCGGTATTTCCGCCACGCTTGTCTGAGTTTCTCTTAAGGTCACTCATTTTATCCTCACTCTGAGCCTTGAACTTCGCCATCATATCTTCAAAAGACATTGGTGCTGAAGATTCCTGCTGAGGAGCTCCTTTCCAGCCACGATTACTGTTATTTTCTTTTTTTGGTTTTGGTGATTTTGGTTTTTCAGGCTTTGGTAATGCCTTTTTAATTGAAAGGCTGATTTTACCCTTTTCATTAATCTCGATAACCTTAACCTTAACCTTATCACCCTCTGCAAGGTGTTCTGAAATCTCATTTACAAAGTCATTTGAAACCTCAGAAATATGTACCATACCTGATGCGCCGTTCTCAAGCTTTACAAAAGCTCCGAACTTTGTTAAACCGGTGACTGTACCCTCATGGACTGAACCGATGTCAATTTGCATAAATCCGCATATCCTCCTAATTACACGCCGGGTGTAACGTCATAGAACACTTTTTCGTTTGGCTTAATAAAGCCAAGCTTTTCACGAGCAATTTTTTCAAGATACTCGCTTTTATCCTCGCTGTCAACAATAGCCTGAAGACGTTCGTTTTCATCAACCTGTTCTTCATAGACAGCATTTTTCTGCTCCAGAACATCCTGACGCTCCTTGATAGAGAACTGAAGGCCAACAATAGTAATCACAAAATAGCCCACAAGCAAAACAAGTGCCAAAGTGAGAATAAAGCTTTTATTCTGCTTCTTTGGTGCTTTTGATTTTGAATTAGCCATTGGTACCACTCCTTTTCTCCTGAGGCTCGTCTTTCACCCGAACACGCTTTTTAACATTTAAATTATACAACAAGTGTTTATTAACTTTCAAGTGGGTTTTTGATTTATTTTTAATTTTTTTCACAGTTTTTTGGCATTTTTTCACATTTTTACCAAATACCGTTTTTATTTTTCCAAACACCCACAAAAATGGATAAGAAAAAAATCTAAAAACTCTGTTACACCACTTTTTAATAAAACTGATTATTGCAGAACTGAATGAAAAAACTAACACACCGAGAGAAAAATAATAAACGGAAAATCCGATGCCTGAACCAAGCAAAAGATAAAATCGGAATTGACCCTCGTTTACTGTCAGAAGAAAAATGAAAAACAAAAAGCAGAAAAGAACGCAGTAAAGAAAATCTGAAATTACTATTGCTGATTTTTTCGAGGATATGCAAAGCCTTATAATTCTGAAAGCATCATATAAAATCCCCAAAAGGAAGCCAAAGCCTAAGGATAAGAGGAAGTTTTGTGTCTGTACTGCAAGACTCACGCCATACAGGTAGTCCGTCATCGCATCACCTTTGCAAAAAAGCCCTTTGCCTGAGGTCGCACATCAGTATATGTAAGCGAGGAAATTTCACCGTCAACCAAAAGCTCCGTCTGTTCAAGATTTAAACGTGTTATATGCAAATTCCAACCACGAATTGTCAATTCTCCCAAGTCGGTTATTGCGATTATAGTCTGCTCATCAAAGGACTCAATATCGGTCACACCTGAAACAGACAGTTTTTTCCTATCTTCCATAATTACACTGTGTGGCATTTTAACCACCTTTTTGTCGTCTGTCATAAAAATACCTCCTTTACATAGATTATATGAAAGGAAGAGATAAAGTATGTGTTGTAAATTGGAGGTTATCGTTGAGGCTTCTCCTTGAGGAGAAGCTGTCTGCGAAGCAGACTGATGAGGTGTAGGTTGCGTTAGCAACCGTTAATTATCAAATAAAACAACATTTCCACCTCATCCGTCACCTACGGTGACACCTTCCCCTCAAGGGGAAGGCAAGACCCCTATAAATTATAATTTAACATTCCTTATTGAAATAAAAAAAGACGGAGTCTTTTGGACTCCGTCAGTAAACTGTTAAGTTTTAATTATGCAATAGCGTCTGTGTTAGGGATTGCTGGACTCTGAAGGTTTTCTTCTTTGTTATTATCCTTAACTGCGAGTACAACTCTTTCCTTAACGTGACCACACATTGTGCACTTAAGAACCTTTTCGCCGTTTTCTTTCTCTGTAGCTTCCTTAGTTACAACCCACTTGTAAGCACACTTACCTGTTGCAGGAATAACTTCTGTTTCCTTTTCGCCACATACTGTACAGTTTCTAGCCTTAAGACCATCTTTCTTACATGTAGCAACCTTTTCTACTGCCCATGTGCTCCACTTGTGACCGTCTGCACAAGGATCTTCTGGTTCTGATGGCTTTTCTGTTGGTTTTTCTGTTGGCTTTTCTGTTGGTTCTTCTGTTGGTTCTTCAACTACTTCAGCAGCAACTGTAACCTTAACTGAGTTTACAGCAACTTCAACGTTTGCGAAATCAGCATCTGTAGCTTCAGCTACGTCAAATGTAACGTTAGCTTCGCCAGCCTTAAGAGCTTCGAATGTCATAACGCAAACTGTACCTGCTGTTTCAAATGTTGCAGCAGCAGCCATTGTTGCGATACCTGTCTTAACGTTAACTGTTGCACCAAGGTCGCCAGCCTTCATATCAACTGCCTTGAGAACTTCTGAATCGTAGTTAGCCTTGATTGTAAGTGTACCAAGACCTGACTTTTCAGCAAGAGCAACTGTAACTACAACTTTGTCGCCAACCTTAACATCTGTCTTGTCAGCAGAAACTGTAAGTGATGGAGCAGCAGCAGATACTACAAATGAGAACATGCTGAATGCAACGAGAACTGCTAAGAGAACGCTTGCAAATTTTTTCATTTTGATTACCTTCCTTTTAGGGCTTTGCCCAATATTTTATTTTTGTTGCACAAAAGCAACGTTCAAAATATGCTTATTTGCATAAATTGTTGATTCGATTATAGCACAATGGTTTTCAAGTGTCAACATTTTTGAAACAGTTTAACACTTTTTTAATATTTTAAAACTTTGCTATTCCTGCCACTATTTGGAGAATCATTCTTGAGTCAACTGCAGTGATTTGTCCATCCTTATTCATATCGCCCGCAAGCTTCTGTACAGATGTAAATTCTCTAAGACCTGCAACACTCTGCAAAACATAACGAGCGTCTACTGCTGTAACATATCCGTCTCTGTTTACGTCGCCCAATTTATATTCTTCGATTTTTGGAATTTCTCTTGATTCAAGTGTCTTGCCACATGTTGTACACTTCTTTTCCTCAAGACCTGCTGATTCCTTTGTAGGAAGCTTTGTAACAATCCACACACCCTCACTGTGGCCTGTTGCAGGAATTGCGATTTCCTCACTGATGTAGTCACAGTTGTTGCAAACCTGAGTCTTAACACCATCTTTTTCACATGTTGGCTCTACATTTACAAACTCTTTCAAATCATGGTCAAGTGCAGGAATTTCCTTTTCATCAGAAACGAAGCCACACACTGAGCATTTTTTACACTCTTTTCCTGTTTCTTTACAAGTAGCAGGCTTAATAACCACATTCTGCATATCGTGAGGGAGCATTTCTACAATAATTTCTGTTTCCATGCCACACTCATCACATCTCTCTACATTTTTTCCCTGCTGAGTGCAAGAAACTATATCCACTGTATAAGTTGTCTTATTTGTATGTGGGCAAGCAATTGTAATTACGTCATCCTTAAAGCTATCATTCACTTCATTTGTAAAATTCTTTTCCTCTTCCATAATGAAATTCTTTTCAATAGCAACAACCTGCTCTGCCTCAATTGAAATGCTTCCACCTCTTTTAAGCACCTTAAACTGTACAGTGAAAAGTACTGCTTCAGCACCTAAATACTCAATATGACAGCCAACATATCTCACCTTGTTTTCTGCAAACTTTTCGTTGAGAGTTGCATCCATAGCATCTGTCGCTGTCAAAGAGCCCTCAACAAGAGCAAAGCAAGTATTATCGTATACCACGTTAAGTGTTGCAATAGCAAGGTTTGAGCCACTTGCTGCCTTTACTGTAACAGTAATAATATCACCCGGATTTGCACCTGTGTTATCTACAGTCATTGAAATATTTGGTGTAGCAGCAGATGCAATTATTGTTATTGAAGATAATGCAATAACAACTGCAACAATTACACATAAAAACTTTTTCATTTCTCAGTCCATCCTTTATATTACTTATATTTTTTCATGCAAAGCTTCATAACAAAGCTTGCATTTCTCTGCAATTCATAGAGTGTGATACCGTCTTTTTTGCCATAAGTCTTCAAAAGTGTACCATCTGGCTTACCGTTAGTCACTCTGTCACCACCCGGCATAAGCACGTTTACACCTGCACGAACTCTGTACGCCTGGTCACGTAATTTAGGGAATTCCTGGCTCTTTGACGGACGCATCCACCAGTCAGTCATCACAAGACCTTCAAATCCCCATTCCTCACGAAGAAGTCTTTCACAAAGCTCGTAATTGTAATGTCCCCAGACACCGTTGATTTTATTGTATGATGTCATAATTGTATTTGGCTTTGCTGTTTTTACACAGATTTCGAAGCCCTTAAGATAGATTTCACGAAGTGCTCTTTCAGAAAGTCTTGAATCGTTTCCTGTACGGTTAACCTCCTGATTATTACAAGCATAATGCTTCGGACAAGCACTGCCGCCACAAGTCTGAATACCCTTTACTGCTGCAGAACCCATAAGACCTGTTACAACAGGGTCTTCAGAGTAATACTCAAAGTTTCTGCCACAAAGGTGGCTACGATGAATATTCATACCTGGCGCTAAGAGAATATCACTTCCCTTTGCTTTTAATTCCTCACTTATTTTTGCATAAACCTTTTCAACAAGTTCAGTATTGAATGTACTTGCAAGAGCAGTACCGTTAGGAATAAGTGAGCAATATGATAAAAGTCTGATACCTGACGGACCGTCAGTTGTAATCATCGGTGGAATTCCTTTGTCACGAAGACTTTGTAAAATACCGCCCATTGCACCTGCATTACCCTTTGCACCAAGAGGACTATCCATTTTATAGTCGCCTCTTGAAATTGCTTCTAATTCATCAAGGCTCAACTGTGCTACAAAATCCTCCATTGAAACGTTTCCTGCTTCAACATCAGACAGCTTATATCCCTTATCTCCTGTAATTTCCTTACCTTCACCGATATTTTCAAGGATAATTTTCTTCAAATCGTACTGACGGCATGTTACAGGCTGTTTTTCTAAACCGTTCTCAGTATTTACAAATCTGTCAAAAGGAACCTGAGGTGCTGAGGTCTGCTTAAGCTTTAATGTCTGTACAGTTTCTTCCTGATAATAACTCCACACCTTTTCTGCATTGCGGACATTATCACCAACACAGAGTGAATATTCGCCTTTTTCCATTACATAAGAGAAAGGATAACCACTAGCACCGTTATCGTCATATGACCAGAAGCGTTCAGCAGGAACTGTAATCTTAACTGTCTGACTCTTGCCTGGCTCTAATTCCTTTGTTTTTGCAAATGCCACAAGCTCTTTTTCAGGATTTCCAAGCTTACCACAAGGCTTTGACACATAAACCTGAACAACCTCTTTACCGTTGAACTTGCCTGTATTCTTAACCTTGCATTTAACTGTGATACCCTCATCTGTCTGTTCAGTACTTTCAAACTTTGTGCTGAATGTTGTATATGAAAGGCCATAGCCAAAAGGATAAACAACTGCATCCTTATTAAATGTTTCGAAATAACGATAACCTACGTAAATATCCTCTTCGTAAACATTAACATCACGATTACCAAAATTCGATGATGATGAGTAATCCTCATATCGTCTTGCGATTGTATCAGTAAGCTTACCACTTGGGCTAACCTTACCGCAAAGCAAGTCAGCAATAGCATTACCACTTTCCATACCGCCCTGCCATACTATCATAACAGCGCCAATTTTTTTGCCGAATTCACGGAGCCAGCTCATATCCATTACAGAACCGATATTGAGAAGCACTGTAACATCATCAAACTGCTCACAAATTCTATGTAATGCCATTCTTTCTTCATCAGTTATATAGAAGCTACCTTTTTCAAGAGCATTTTCTCTATCCTCACCTGATGAACGTCCGATTACGAAAACTGCCTTATCACTATTTGCCTTTGCATTCTTAACAATATCAGCATCAAGTGGCATTTCAGGATAGCATCTTGGCCAATGACCCCAGACACCGTGGTCAATAGGATTTTCCTTGCACCATTTTTCGTAAATATCTGAAAGCTCAGTATTAAGGCACAAATCCTCACAGTTTTTAAGTCCTTCAATAAGATTTACACCGTAAGGCTTTTTAACATCACCGCCTGAACCGTAGCCTGTGAAAAACCAATCATTCTGTACTCTGCCGAAAACTGAAATCTTTTCACCCTTTTTAAAAGGAAGAACACCATTGTTCTCAAGCAAAACAGCAGTTTCAGAAGCAGCCTCACGCAAAACCTCAGGCATACCGTCAGTAACGGTCACATCACCAAGAGCCTCTAAAGCCTCTTCCTGAGAAACATCGGCACCTGCAATTTTCATACCAAGCTTCATTACTGCAACTACAAGCTTTTCTGTAAATTTTGGCATAACACAAAATCCCCTTTTTAACATATATAATGTATTTTATCATATTACACATTCTATTTCAATAGAAAAAGACAGGCAAAAACCTGTCTTTTGTTGATTTGATAAATTATTTCTTTTTCTGACGGATTATAAGTGCAATATACATTACAAGCACTATTACAAGAAGAAGTGCGAGTGCAATTACAACTATTAATGCAATATCACTGCCTACAGCACCGGTAAAAATCCCATTTGGTGCAGTTGTTGGCTCAGTTTCATATTCATAGTCATCTTCTGTTGTTGGTTCCGGTGTGAAAATTGGTTCAAATTCTGTTGTTGGTTCAGTTGAACTTTCCTCAGGCTGAGTAATATCTTCAGGGTCGATTCCTTCAATCAAAGTAGGAATAGTCTGAGTATCTACCTCACCACAATTCTGACAAGTTCTTTCCTTAATACCAACTGTTTCAGCAGTAGCCTCCTGTTTCACTGTCCATTCTGTATATTTATGACCTGTTGCAGGAATTTTTGATTCAACACCCTTAGCACCGCAAACTGTACATGTACCCACCTCGATACCTGTTTCGGTACAAGTCGCAGCCTTTTTAATTGTTGAGCTTGTATATGTATGAGCAGTTTTTTCAATTTCACGGGTTGCAGAATATCCACAGGTACATGTTCCTATTTCAAGTCCCGTCTCTGTGCAGGTTGCATCAAAATTCTTTTCCCACTTCATTTTTGAATGGTCACAGCTTAATGTAATACTTGAGCGTGGATACTTTGTAGTTGTAACGTCATTTACGTCAGTTGATGTATTAATTACTGCGTAGATTTTACCGCCAACCTTGCCGGCATTGCTCTTTACTCTGAACTTCATAGACAACGCGGTGCCGCCATTGGAAGATGCTCCACTTGCATCAGCATCATAAGTTATGCTACCTGAAGCTGGTTTAATGAATTCTGTTGCGAAAAGTCCTCCTGCTTTTTCTGTACCTGAAAGCAATTCAAATTCATCCGGGTTATATGACACAGTAAGCAAAATAGCAGAAACATCTGAAACACCTGACAATGATACTGTAACGCTTACAGTATCACCAGCCTTAACTGTATAATCACTTGCAGCAAGTGAAAGTGTAGGTGATGCAGCAAAGCAAGGAATAATATTTAATAGTAATATAATGATTGCGAAAAGACATGCAAGAAGTTTTTTCACACATAACACCTCATTTTATATTGATAAATATTATTATACTTATAAATTCACTTTTGTCAATTAAATCTATGTGGGTGATAACGCCTTTTTGCAGACTTGTTTTCATAATATTCCGTCAACTGCATACCTGTAATTCTCGCCTCTCGCTCCATTTCCTTGAGTATTGTTATTTTGTTGTTAATTTCATAAAGTTCAATGCCCGACTTGCCATTTTTAAGAGCAGAACAACTCTTTATCACTCCCTTTAAATCTTCTGCCTGTCTTAAATATTCCTGTCCCAACCGTTCCAAAGTCATATCTGCCTCCTTTCTGCACCGAACATTTGTTCTGTACAGAAGGTATAATATCACCTTTTTCCTTTAAAATCAATAGAAAACAGAAAAAACAGTCCGTTTGAATGGACTTTTTCCAAAAAATATTATAACAAAATCTATTGTTATGTTTTTTTGATTACCTTTGCTCTGCATTTAGGACACGTTATTTCAATTTTACCCCTACCACTTGGCACACGAAGAACAGTTTTACATCCCTTACACTTGAAATACTTATGTGTTTTTCTGTCACGGATTTTATTGACCAAAAGCTTCAATTCAGCCTTTGGCTTTTCTGCCCATCGCAAATACCAGTTAAGCTCTTTCCTTCTTGCCTCATATTTTTTCGAAAGACTTCTGAATAGTGAATAAAATACCAGTATTAAGCCAATGAAATATAATATTTTTAATGGTCTGAAGTTTCCTAAAAATGTAAAAATCAAGGATGTAATAAGCAAAAACATTGTAAATTCGTCGTTGCCATATCTCCCCACCATAAACTGTTGCATTTTCGCTGCAAATCGACCAAGCATTTCCTGTAATCTCTGTAAAAAATTCATCTCATTCTTCCTTAATTTGTAGTAGGGATATATTATACCATAAATATTGGTAAATGATTACATAATTTTAAACAAAATGTAAATTGATGGTTATCGGAATGCTTTTAAAGCCCGCAAATCCACACGCAACAACAACGGACCGACGAGGACATCTGCCCCTGCACAATGCCCCATATAAATTCAATTAAAAATTACATCAACAGATAAAAAAGAAAAGACTCAAATCCCTAAAGATTTGAGCCTTGGTGCGAGAGACGGGACTTGAACCCGTACGGGATTACCACACGCCCCTCAAACGTGCGCGTCTGCCGATTCCGCCACTCTCGCATATCGGTCGTTCTCTCGAACGCAAGAGTCATTATATCAAAGGAAAACGACGGTGTCAAGTGTTTTTTGAAAATAATTTTCAAAATTTTAAAAATATTTTAATTTTAATTCTTTTCGCTGTGTTCAAGAGGCTTTACAGTAGGCTTTTTTGTGTTTTTGGAGAGTCCCTGTGCAATTGTCGGAAACTCATTATCAGTTTCACCTGTGGGCTGAATTTCGTAAGTTCCGTATTTATTCACCATTTCTGATGGCGTTTCAGGACTGTCAGGGATATACGTTACACTTTCTTCCAATTGATTAATATAGTTTTTATTTTCCTTTTTCATTTTATCACCATTTTTATTATGGATAAAAAATTATTGAATATACTGTTTAGAATTCTTTATATAAATGAAAAAAGGCCGGCATTTCTGCCGACCCTTTTCCCATAGGAATGTATCATAAAGAAAATAATATCAAATTGAAATTACATATTTAACAGCGTTTTTTCTGCCATTTCTCTTAAACAAAAGCCTGTAAGAATTGTACCGTCGCTGTTATATTTCTGCAGATTTACTGCGAGCTTTTCACAATTTTCCTGAGTTGAATTTACCTTTGCCTTATAGATATCATCAAGCAAATCACAGCACATTGAGAATTTCCTTACCCATTTCTGAAGCTCTGCGAAAAGTGGTACGCTCGTATCACTTATGAGTGCAAGGCATTTTTTCATTTCTGTTATATATGAGTTCAAAAGTTCAAGTGCCTTTTCCTTTTCGCCACTTGCTTCAAGGAAAGAAACGTCACTGAGCACCTGTCCCATATAATGTGATGAATATCGTGTAAGACAAGAAACGCCAAGGTGGTCTGCAAAGTAGAAGAAGCTCTCTGCTTTATCTCCTAACATTTCATTGTGAGCATTTTTAAGTGACTCATCAGGATTGTAAGCCAATGGATTCCACAAATAATCTGCAATTGTCATAAGTGGAATTTTTGAGCATTCTGCATATTCCATAACATTTGAAATTATGCCCTCACAGTGCTTGTAAAGTTCCTTATCTCTGCCAATCAATGCACCTAAATGCATTTCCTGAAACATTTCGCAGTCATTTACAGGGAAGTTGTCCCAATAAAGTGGTTTGTGGTTTGTAGCATTTGTGAGCTCATTTGCCTCTCTTACCGTAAGCACTCTTGAGCAGATTTCAGCACCTGTCCAGAATAAATCAACATCAACAGGAATGTTTGAACCGAATTTTGTAATGTAATACTCGTTGCAGTCACCACTGTACTGAGTAGGACATACAGTCAAATTAATTGAAGCATCAATTCCCTTAAGAGCCACATAAGTCTTATTCACAAGGTCAATGTGAGCATCAACGACAGAGTCAAATGCTTTTTCATCATCCTCATATTGGAACTTTGAAGGAATATCGTCAAGCAAAAGGCCAAAATTGCGAACGCCGATATCATACACACTCTTTATCTTGTTAATGAGTGTTTTAAAATCTTCATCTGATGTGTATTTATATGTGAGCCCAGGACCGATTGTCCAATGGAAATCAAGATAATTTTCACAAGCAGAATTAAAAAGACTTTTAAGCTGTGTAAGTTCGTTTGCAGGATAAAGCTCACGCCATTTTGCTCTGTGGTAAATATCATCCTTAGGAGCATAGAAATATGTGTTCATTCCGTATGATGCCATAAGGCTCATAACAGAAAGGCGTTTGCCGTTTTCCCATGTAGGACCATAAAAGCCCTCAATGTATCCACGTCTTCTGAAAAGAGGAAAGTCAGTAAGTGTACCTTCACAAAGCTCATTTTTTACAATAAGCTTTGCAAGAGTGTTTGCACCTCTGAAAGCACCTTTTTCGCAAGATGCCTTAACAACAATCTCATTTTCACAAGCAACTATTATATATTTTTCATCAGTAAGACGAGAAATCTCATCTGCATAGGTTGTTTCCTTGCTGTTTTCATACTTAAAAACAACACTTAAACCATCATTGCAAGGTATATTGTAATTTCCAAAAACCTTCTCTGCAATTTCCTTGAATTCACCGGAAACAGAAACAGAGTTTACTGAAATCGCCTTACCTGTAAGTTCATTTTTTTGTGGTATAGGGTAAATCACAGGTGATTCATCTCCTTTAATTATCTCTGAACACCATCAACATAATCACAAGCTGCAAGAGCTGCAACTGCACCGTCACCTGCTGCTGTTATAACCTGACGGATATTCTTTGTTCTGCAGTCACCTGCTACAAAAATGCCCTTTGCATTTGTAAGGCAGTTTTCAGTTGCAGAAACATAACCACGCTCATCAAGAGTAACAATTTCCTTAAAAGCATCATTCTGTGGCACAAGACCGATTGCAACAAACATACCGTCAAGTGTTAAATCTGTGCTTTCATCTGTTGCAGTATTCTTGATTGTGATTCCCTTAAGCTCATTTTCACCAATAAGCTTTTCAACAACTGTACCGAGAATAATTTCAACATTTTCTTTGCTTTCAAGCTTTTCAACAAGCTTCTGTTCACCTGTGAAGAAGTCAAGATTCTGCACAACATAAACCTTCTTTGCAAGGTCAGAAAGAAGAATTGCTTCCTGAAGCGCTGAATTACCGCCACCGATTACAGCAACTGTTTTGCCTTCATAGAAAGCACCGTCACAAACTGCACAGAATGAAATTCCCTCACCAACAAGGTTTTCTTCATTCTCGAGTCCTAAAAGTCTGTGCTTTGCACCTGTTGCAATAATAACAGATTTGCCTTCAAATTCACCTGAATCAGTAACAACGGTTTTGATATCACCATCACGGATGCTCAACACCTCTGCACATTCAACCTCTGCATTCTGATTAAGCACCTGTTCAACAAGCTTTTCAGCGAATTCGTTACCTGTTACCTCATTAAAGCCGGGAATATTTTCAACCTTTGGTGAATATGTAATCTGACCACCAAAGCTTCCCTTTTCAATAACGAGAACTGATTTATTTGCCCTGCAAGCATACAGGGCGGCGGTAAGCCCCGCAGGACCACCGCCGATTATTATAATATCATACATAATTATAATCCCTTAATTCTTAAATTAAGCGTTGAGGAATTTCTTAATATCAGAAACACCTGCAAACTTTGAAACTGCGCCATCCTTGATAACTACAAGAGTTGGAGCCTGCTTGATTCCAAGGTCAGTAGCCATCTGAGCGTGTTCATTAGCAAGGAGCTTTTCATAAGCTACACCTGCTTTATCAAGTAATGAACAAGCGATTTTACAGTTAGGACAAGTTGCTGTTGTGAAGAGGAATGTACCGTCAGCTGCGTTTGTCTTTTCCTCTGCTACACATTCACAAACTTCGTTTTCAGTAACGTCGTGTGTAAGATGTGAATTTTCAACATCGTAAACCTTTCTGTCCTTATATTCCTGAGCCTTACCGTCGTTCCAGTTCTTAACAGGACGATAGTAACCTGTAATTCTTGAGTAAACCTCTGCTTCCTCACCACAGTGTGGACAAGTGAATGCTTCACCTGCAATATAACCGTGAGTCTTACATACTGAGTATGTTGGAGAAATTGAATAGTAAGGAAGTCTGTAGTTAGATGCAATCTTTCTTACAAGAGTTGCACATGACTGCCAATCAGGAAGCTTTTCACCTAGGAATGCGTGGAAAACAGTACCTGATGTGTAAAGAGTATGAAGCTCATCCTGCATATCAAGTGCAGTGAAGATATCCTGTGTATAACCAACAGGAAGATGTGAGCTGTTTGTGTAATATGGTGTTTCGTCAGGACCACGACCTGCAGTAATAATGTTTGGATAATACTTAAGGTCATGCTTTGCAAGACGGAATGCTGTTGACTCAGCAGGAGTTGCCTCAAGGTTGTAGAGGTCACCATATTCAACCTGATAGTCAGAAAGTCTTGTTCTCATATGATTAAGAACATCCTTTGCAAACTGCTGTGTCTTTTCTGTTGTCATATCAGCCTGAAGCCACTTTGCATTAAGACCAACTTCGTTCATACCAACAAGACCGATTGTTGAGAAGTGGTTGTTGAATGTACCAAGGTATCTCTTTGTGTATGGATAAAGACCTGCATCAAGAAGTTTTGTGATAACGTCACGTTTAAC